>Ga0182211_1000431_pt1 | contig 13402 bp, 11 predicted proteins | sample G5R1MG_20_FD_129660 | JGI IMG/M metagenome (GOLD analysis project Ga0182211, IMG submission 129660) | Switchgrass phyllosphere microbial communities from Michigan, USA - G5R2_MAIN_03OCT2016_LD1 MG | ecosystem: Host-associated > Plants > Phyllosphere > Phylloplane/Leaf | place: USA: Michigan... | reverse complement strand
GATTGGGAGGCGGAGAAGGCACCTCCGCAACTAAGGATCCGAAGGGAGATGAGCTGCCAAGGCCAGGGCAGAGAACAAGGTCGGGGGAGTGATAGATTGCGGGCGGGGAGGGCGAGGGGTACGAGGGACACGGCCCAGCAGTGTTGCCGTAGCGCAGTCAGGGATGATAGACTCGATACTGATAGGTGGTGGTGGGGAAACTGGTTAACCGCGGCCGGTCACGTTATCGATAGCCAACCACCACCTCGACTACTGTCTATACAACACGCCGTAAATAATGCATCAACCAATCCTCTTCGATCCGTGTTCGTTTCTTTCGCGCCTATAGTACAAAAAAAATCCATGTACACCCTCTTGTACAGGTAGAGCAACAAAAAAGGATGCAAGGGGCTATCCAAGGGGGCACGAGGCCCAACCTACCCACGAAAAGAAAAACCGCACGTCTAAACAGCTCTTGGGGAATTGGTACAAGAAAAAGGGGCTAAAAAAAACAAGTATCGAGTGCGTAGTCTTCGTGACGCCGGTGGTAAGCAGTAAACGCCAATGGGACATTCCCCAAAGCATCTCAATGGAAGCGGGTGGTGTCGGAAACAGGAGGAAAAAAGTGGCCATAGCAAGTCATGTTGTGTCTTGCGAGGAACAAGGTGAGAAACAGAGAGAGAGAGAGAGAGAGAGTGTGTGTGTGTGTGGGAACAGAGTGGGAATCGAGCAGAAACAGAGCGACAGCGTAGGTGGTACGATTAGGCCATGAGAGCCTTGACCTTGTCGCGCTCAGCCACAATGTCGGCTTGTAGTCGTCTCGTCTGCTGCATGGCCTCGTCCCTGTCTCCTGTTAGCTTCCTGAAATTCACTCGCGTGTGCCGTCGTCCGGTTGTCTTCTTCTTACCTCTCGAATTGCAGATCAGCCACCTCCATCTGCGCGGCATTCATACGCCCAACCACCTCCTCCATCTCGTAATCCGCATCACGAAGCGCCTTCTCAAGCTCTTCCACACGCTTCTCCAGCAGCTCGGTCTTGGTAGCTTCCGCAAACGTTATGGCAGGTCCACTCGTAGTGACACTCAGACGAGGGGACCGCTGGGCAAAGACGGGAGACGAGGGCAGCTTGGGCGAGAAGGCAGCGGGACTCAACAGCCCAGACCGGACACGGCGCAGATGGCTGGTGTGGCTCTCCTTGATTGCCTGCACCTCGTCTTCGTGTCGGGAAATGGCGTCTTCCGACGACTGTTGAGCAACCATGACCTTGTCCTCGGCCGTCTTCAATCGTCTCTCGAGCTCGATGATCTGCTCCGTCGACTTTTGCTGTTCCCGCTCTCCGCGCGCAATGGCAAGGGTGAGGCGATTGCGCAGGGAGTCGTTGGCTTGGAGCTGTTGCTGGATGCGCTGGGAAAGCTCATCCATGCGGGTGGCGGCTGCGAACAACTCCTTGCTCAGGCTTTGCTCTCGTCCGAGGTGGTCAATCTCCGATTGTTGCAGCGAACGCGCCTGCTTTCGGTACTCCTCGGCCTCCTTCTGCGCGAAGTCTCTCTCCGTCTCGGCATCGGAGATGCTTTGCCTCAAGAGATCCAACGTTCGTTCCGCTTCCGCCCCCGCCGCACCGAGGGAGTCGGAGTCGTTGGCCTCGAGCTGCTTGACGCGTAGCAACGACAGGGCGTGCGTCGTTCGAAGCTCCTTGTACGCTTTATCCAAAGCCAACGGCTCGTTCTCCAGACGGATCTCGGGTATCGTGATGTCATGCTCCCGCAGGAGATCGCGCAGAGACCCTGTTTCTTGCTGTGCGCGTTCCAAGTCCATGCGTAGCCCGCTCAAGCCCTTCTCGCAATGGAATTTTTGCTCCAGCGCATCGTCGGCGCGGTGGCGAAGGGCATTCACCTCGGCTCGCAGGCCCGTAACCTCCTTATGGAATGCGGTCCTCCGAGGGGTAAGATTGAGCGCGGCGTCTCTTTCTGATTCCAGCTCCTTGATGCGTCTTTGAAAGTCCTTTTGCTGCAACTCTTGGCGCGTCAAAAGCAGCCGTAGTGCTTTGTGCAGCGCGTCCCGCTGCTCTTCCAGCTCTTTGACTGGATTGCCCGCTGCAGGGGCATCTCGTGGAGATTGGTCGCCGGCGGGTCGATCTTTGACCGAGTTGGAGCGTGACAGGGAACCCCTCTTGGAGTTGAGTCCTGTGCTGCGGGCCAGGGAGTTTGATCGCGTCAACCCCACCCGCTGGTTCAGTGGTGACACGTCGTCTTGGTCCTCCGCAATGGACTGGAAGCGCACTTGCTGCAACGACAGATCTTGCTGGGACCGCCGGCGCACATTGGCAAGCGTTTGATTTTCGGTTCGCAGTTGCTGAATCTCCTGCTGCATGCGGGTAGACTCGTACACCAGCCTCTCCGTATCCGCTGCGTCGGCTTCCAACACCTCCAGCCGCGCCCGGAGTTGCGGGACTACTTCGTCCCTCAGGTTGTCGGCCTCATTGCGATACTTCTCGAGCTCCTCCCGGAGCGCGCCTAGTAGATCTTCGAAATTCTCCTTGACCTGTCTTTCTTCAGCCAAGCGTCTCTTGGCATCTTCCAAGGACAGGGAAAGCTCTTTGATGCGGGGTGTCTCGATGGCCGAGCCTGCGTGGGACTGGCCGCTGACCTGGTCTTCCAGCTGATGCACCTGTTCCTCCAAGTCCCTGCGACGCCGTAGCTCCTCCTGCAGCCGTTCGGCCATGCGGACTTTGAGCGAGGCACGTTCTTGCTCGGCTTTGCGTCGGAGCGTCTCGACTTGCTCCAGTTTCGTCTCCGGGTCGCCAATGGGAAAGCGAATCGAACTGGTGCCTGAATCCGAGTAGTAGTCGCTGGTGCGTCGGTTTTCCGACGTGGCCCCCGTGGAGCTCTCGGCCTTGTAGCGCTCGACCTCATCTTCGAGATCCATTTCTCGTTGGATGGAAGCGGCGAGCTCGGAGCTGACCTCGCGCAGCTCGCGCTCGAGCTCTTCGACGTGGGCATTCATCTGGGGGGAGTGCGACAAAAGTGGGGTTCCGGGAACGTTGAAATACGAAGGCAGGGAGTTGGCGGCAGGAATGTCCAAGCCGTTGGGTGTGGTCTTGGCGGCGTGGTTGGGCGATTGCCTGTTCCGGGGCGAGTCCGGCGACAAAGAGAACGTCGTGGCAGGCGATTCTGGGCCGGTCTGCGACGACTTTGCGTTCCAGCCGAAGAAGGAGGTGAAGCCAGACGGGGATTTCTTACTGGTCTGGCTTCCTTGGGTGTCGTCTTCGTAGGGGTACAGGTCCATGTAATCTTCAGCGACACCGTCTAATTTGAGTTTCATTTCTGGCGGTCGGGTATCGGATGGGTACAGTGGCATGTTGGGCATGGTAGGCGACCGAGTGTGGGCGCCTCGGCTGCCAGCGGCGCGCAGTTGGTCTATGCGACTCTTGCGATAGGTGTGGCCGCTGCTCGCCGAACGACCATGCCGCGTATCGGAAGGCGAGCGAACCGGGCTGCCTTTGACGGCGGCAGTCAAGCTCCTGCGAATGAGGGTGGGAAGCTCCGGGGCGGGGCGGGCACGCGAGGATTTTTGGTGAGGACTACCATGACCGTCAGCGCGTGCAAGGATTTTGGGTAGGGTTTCCTGCTTACCGGTCGAGGCCGGCAGAGGGAAGAAACGGCTCGTTGTCCGGTAGGGGCGGCAAGCGCGTGGCGTTTGAGCGCTTCGATGAAGGCGGTGATGAGGGTGAGGACGAGGACGAGGACGAGGACGATGCGTGTGCCGAGGCGGATTGAGGCGATTGGGAGGATTGGGAGGATGGGTAGGCGGACGGACGCAAGTCGACCGACAGGGGCTTTCGTCGGACGGGCGGCGACGGGGCGGCAGCGAGGATGGGCACCGCGGAGGGCTGGGAGCGAAAGGAAGCGAAGGACGACACGACGGTGGAGGCGCGCGGGCGAGGTGGTCGTGTGGGTGGCTTGGGGGGAGGCGCCTGTGGGCGGGCGGGCGCTGGGATGGCGTGCATAGTGTGGTGCTATTCTACCTATGCCCCCGCGCTGGACATGGCTTGTACAAGGACTAGCAGCGATAGGGCCTACGCGTTGGCCACTGACGGAAGCCTGTCGGACGGCGGCGATGGTCGCAGCGAAAAAGGGGACGGGGCTAGTGAGGCCGGCGCGTATGCCGAGCGACGGAGCCGGAATGGGTCGAGTCGAGGGCGAGGCGCTGCTGGCCTGGCTGGCTGGCCGTCATGGGCGCTTGGCGTTGGGGTTTGGTAGATCGTGCCGCGACAGGGGCACGGAGGGGTCCTGCAGGAACCAGATCGGCGGTCCAATGGGCGGCCGTGGCGAGGCCGAGGGCAAAGCCTGGGTCGCACAGACGGCGGCACGGTGGGTGGTGTTGGTGGTGGTGGTGGTGGTGGTGGTGTTGTTGTTTCGGAGGGCGTTGGCGGGTGGGGAAGGAGGGCGAGGCGCTGGCAGAGAGGGTTTCCTGTTTAATAGGAAAAGACGCAAAGCGCGCAGGCTGCTGCAGAACACCGAGTTCCCCGTCAATGGAAGCGCAAGGCAGCCCGCTGAAACGCCGTACCTGTCGATCCTGTACTCGGGGTCTCTCCGATATACCTACCTGGGGACGCGCATTCTTGCGGGCCGTGGTCGAGGCAGACGCTCCTGTATTGTTCGGTATCGTACGGGTCTGTGGAATGGTATTCTTTTCCCGGAAGATACATAGCGTGTGTGTGGAATGCCCTGATGGAATGGTAATCTATGTCCGGGCGATACATGACGTGTATGGAATGCCCCTGCTGGTATAGCGCTCTTTTCAAAACGGACGGGCTTGCCCTCGAACAGGTATAGCGTGCGCTTGTCAGGATTAGGTCATCCATTCGATAGTATCCATCATCACCTACGCCAGAGTCCCTCCCATCCCATCCCCATTCACCCCCACGGCCAACGCTCGCAGCCACGACCGCCCGCCCGCCTCGCCATGGCCTTCCCGTCGCCGTCGCCCGCCCCGTCCTCCTCCCCGCCGCCTCCCCCCCCGCCAAAATACGCCAGCCCGCCACCAGCACCCTCGCACGGGCCGCCTGGCCAGCTGACGGTGGCCCTGCCCGACGACGGCTGGCTGCCCACCATGGTCCACGACAAGGCGTTGAACCATCTCCAGGAAATCGTCCAGACGCCCCAGCTGCAACATGCCCTGGTCCACCACCCGGACACGGCCCATCCGTCGCTGCGCGCCTCGACAGCGTCGCTGCACGCCCTCATTGCGCAGAACCGCGGCCTGGCTGAGTCGCTGAAGCAGCTCGAGGCCCATGTGCAGCACCAGCGCGACCGGACCCAGGCCCGCCTGCTGGCCTTGCGTGCCCTGGAGCGGCAGTGGAAGGCCAAGCAGGCGGCCCAGGACGAGGCCTTGCGCGCCTTTAGCCCGCCCGCGCTCTACCAGCGACTGACGGCCGCCGTCACGGAGCAGGAAGCGCTGTGCCGCGGGCTGGAGGAGAGCTTTGTGCACGGCGAAGGCGAGGCGGTTGCGAGCGAGCGCGAGGTCGCCGACTTTGTCAAGCGGCTGCGCGAGGGGCGTACGACGGCCTATCTGCGGGCCGAGCGCAAGGCCCGGTGGGATGAGGGGCGCGTGGGCGGCTGGCGATGAGTTGCTGGTGTCCAGCTCGTCGCCTCACGGCTTGCGCGATGGAGGGAGCCACGGCCCCGCTGGCCTGTTCCCTTGCATGGAGTTGCTACTCGCTGGCTACTCTCTAGGCACTGTGTGCTACCCCTCGTATGCATAGTATATACCACCAGGCTCCTCTGTACTCTCTGCTCTGAATGCATCCACGCCCTCCTATCCACGGCCCATGTAGCCAGCCTGGTCCGAATGCCAGGTCAGCCGCAGGGCCCGGTGACGTCGTGATGGATAGACAGCGATCAGACGGCTAGCCGCCGTTGGGCGATCCGCGCCATCTTCCCCACACTTCACCCTCGCCGCCGCTCTCTCCCCACACGGAGCCCCAATTGCAATCGACCCCAGCTGGCTACGAGCGCACCGACGCGCCATGGGACGCAACGCACAGAAGCGCATCTCGTACGGTAGGTGAACGCCCCCTCAGCCGCACCGGCGCGCTGACCGTGGCGGTCGCAGTACTGCCACTGGCCAAGTCGGCGGGCGGCCATCGCCTGGGCGTCAACGGCCTGGCCGTCGACGCGGCCCATTCGATTCTGTGAGCCCCGCAGCCGCCGCGACCATGGCCCGCCAGGCTGACGACGTCGGCCAGCTACTCGGGCGGGCGCGATGGCGTCCTCTGCGCCTGGGACCTGCATCTCGACCTCGCCCGTGACCGCGACCACGACCACGACCACGACCACGCCCACGACCACAATCCCACTCCGCCCCCTCCCCCGCCCACACGCTTCCGCCAGCAGGTCCAGGCACACACCCACTGGGTCAACGACATCGCCCTCGCCCCTCACCACCATGCCCTCGTCTCCGCCTCGTCCGACCTCAGCGTCAAGGTCTGGCGCCCCCACGCTGCCGACGCGCTGCCCCCCCAGACGATTGGCCTACATTTGGACTATGTCAAGCGCGTTGCCACGCCTGGCGCAGGCCTCGACTGGGTCGCCTCGGCCGGGCTCGACCACAAGATTCGCCTGTGGGACCTTGCCGGCGCTGGCTGCACGCGCGAAATGGCCGTGGGCGACGACGAGAAGACGGCCAAACGGTCCGTCTACGCCCTCGCCGCCACGCCCGCCCTCATCGCGAGCGGCGGCCCCGAAAGCATCGTACGCGTCTGGGACGCTCGCACCGCCCGTCCCGTCGCCAAGCTGGTCGGCCACACCGACAACGTGCGCGACATTCTCATCGCCCACGACGGCGACTCCCTTCTGACCGCCTCGTCTGACCAGACGGTCAAGCTGTGGTCCATGACTGCCGCCCGCTGCGTCCACACGCTCACCATGCACACCGACAGCGTGTGGTCCCTCTGCGCCCTCGCCCCCGATCTCTCCGTCTTCTACTCGGCCGACCGCTCCGGCCTGGTCGTCAAGAGCGATGTCCGAGGCTGTGCCGACCACGATGACGGCTTGTCTGTCGCCCTATGCCAAGAGCACGGTGGCGTAACCAAGGTCGTTGCCGCCGGCGACTACCTCTGGACGGCCACGGCGAGCTCGAGCATCAATCGGTGGAACGACGTCGAAACCGCAGCCGACGTCGAGCTGCCTCACGACCACAAGTGGCAACGCCCCAGCATCGCCACCCTCCCATCGCGCTACCCTTCGCCACCGCCACCCTCTGCGAGTCCCACCATCACCACCACCACCACCACCACCGGAACGACGCCCAAACTACCCCTCCAGTCGCTGCTGCGCATATCCAACACGGCGCCCTTTCCCTATGCTCTCGCTGCCAAGGATCCAGATGTCTCAACCCTGGCCAGCCTGCGTAAGCCTGCGGAAGTCGCCCGGGGTCAACCCGATGATACCGCCGTGGTGCCCGTTCGCAGTCTTCCCGACTTCTCTATCGAAGGCCAGAACGGCCTGATTAAGCACCATCTCCTCAATGACCGCAGACGAGTGCTAACACTGGATACTGCCGGCGAGGTTATGCTGTGGGATCTCTTGCAGGTAACGCATTCGCACACATCCAGCTCACCAACCGGCCTTGGGTGCTAATCTCAAATCAGTGTGTGCCCATCAAATCGTACGGCAAGAAGCACATGGAAGACGTGCTGCCCGAGCTCAACACGCGTGATAGTGTTGCCCACTGGTGTGGTGTTGATACGAGGACCGGCACCTTGACGTGTGTCTTGGACGAAAACTACTGCTTCGATGCTGAATCGTACGCGGACGAATTGCAGCTCGACGATTCGATCGAGTTCCGCGAAGATCACCGAAGTAGGTCGTGTGTCTGTGCCTACAAATACAACATGGCGACGGGCTGACAGCAAAGCAGTCAATCTGGGCAAGTGGGTCCTCCGTTACTTATTCTCCAATCTCATCGACGAAGAAATTCGACGAGATGAAGTGTTTCGGTCCGACATGGTGAAGCAAAAGGAAGAAGGACCCCAACGCAGTCGTCCGACCAACATCCAGCTGCCCGATGCCACGCTCAACGGATGGAACCATTCAGCCTCCGGCCCTACTTCTGCTTCTACGATCAAGGCCAACCACAATGCACTACAACCACCTCCGACTCCTGGGTTGGCTATAGGACTAGCAACACCCATGGCAGCGCCTCAAAGCGTCGGTCGCAACTCGCAACACAATCCCTTCCTCACGCCCACTACCGAAGAAGACCCAAAACTCGCTGAGACACCTCAGACGCAGCGGAGCTCAACTCAAGATGCGGGCGATTACTTTGGTAGTGCCGCCACTACCAACGGCAACAGTGGCGAACACGGCAAGCCTACGGAAGGCAAGGAAGCCTTCGCCGAGTCAAAAGAAGAAACCGTCCAATCTCCCAGTGAACCCGACACACCCGCGAAAAAGGGCAAGGGCATGTTTGGCAAGAAGTTCAACATGACCTTCACCATGAAGAAATTCAGTGCCGCTACGCCAGTCACTGAGCAGGTCAAACCAACGGTAGACGACAAGTCGGACGACAGCGACTCCCGGTCAACCAAAACAGACGAAAAAAATATGGAAGCCAACTTTCTTTCCACGATTCACGAGATACGCCAAGGCTACCAAGACCAACTCTCCGCCGGCGCTTCACGTCTCGAAACCAAACTCACCCCCAGCTTACCTAGCGACACACCCGTTCTGAAGCCGCCAGCCTCGACTACCATATTGATTCAGGAAGACCGGCCCGACGCGGGTGGTGTAACCGATCTTTTTGAGGGCCAGGTCGGTAGCCTAGGGCTCCAAGCCGATCTGGTAGAAAAGGTTGCGCCCATGTGGTTGGCCGAAGTGCTTTTACGCGTATGGCTTTGTCTGTTCTTTTCCCACACCGTCCTTTGCCTCGCATCCTCACGTTTTCCTGTCCTACCCACTTATGACCACCTGTCCTGCCCACATAATGACAACCTGTCCTACCCACATAATGACCACACTGACCCACTCCCGCACAGAACCAACTCCCACCCAAAGACATCGTCAAAGTATCCTTTCTCCTAGAGCCCTTGGACAAAATGCTCCCCAGAATCTCGTTCGAAGGGTATGATTCCTTCTCTTTGCCCTCCTGAGTCCATGTACAAGGTCTCGCCCTCGCTAACGAATGAATGCAGCAACAACCGTCTCAACGCAAACCGCATGCTGCGCGCGCGTAAAATCCTGGCCTACGTAGCCGAGCGAATCGAGCCGGCGCCGACAAAGGAGGAACTGGAGGCGGGGGAGGAGGGCGTTTTGAAACCAGAAGACTATCTGGAGCTGTCATGTCACGGGCAGGTATGTGGTGTTTCTGCTGAACAATATACCATTGAACCCGAGCCAAAACGCTTTCACCGCCCGCACGGCAAGGCGAGGGAACTGCTTCTTTGCTGACGCCCATTCTTACCCACACACAGTTCATCCCGCCCACCATGACCCTCGCGTCAATCCGCGCACACATCTGGCGCGGCGGCGGCGACGTCCTCCTCCACTACAAGGCCAACGGCCGCAAAGAAATCAAACACGTGCCGTACCCCGGGCCGCAGTCAGGCTCCCCGCCAGGCCCAATGCATAGCCTGAATGTGAGTGCAAGTGCGGGGCTTCACCCGGCGCCGCTGGGCAGCGAAGCATGCGAGGGGAGAAAGGCGAGTAGTGATGCCGGTAGGGGGGCGTGAGCCATGGTAGTAGTAGTAGTAGTAGTCGTCGTCGTCCAAGTCAAGGCTTGTGTGGGATAGAAGGCGTAGGGATGTGCTGTATCTGTGTATAGATCGTGCGTGGTACATAATTCACATGCCCAAACTAAAGGCTTCGTAGCGGTGCAGGCCATGTTTCTCTACTCTACATCACCGGCATATTGAACCCATACTATGGGGACGCCGAGACGAGTAAATTGGTCGATTTGGAGGTGGGAAGTGTTTTCTTCTTTGCGTTTCACGAGGGTCCATGGCACAGTTTGCAAGCCGAGGGGGATGGATTGATTGCGAAAGATATGGCTCTGGAGATTGCCCTACCTATGCTGGCTGGTGTTGTAGTCACGGCCCCTGTTGAACCGCCCCTCCCAACGTATTACTCGCCCACTGATAGCTGCCCAAGAAGATGGCGCCGCCGACGCCAATCCACGTAACCCTGGGGCCGACGCCGGCAAAAAAAGCCGCTGGGCCGGGCCCCTCGCGCCAAATCGCGCGCACCACGGCGCCCATGGGCTGCTGCTCGCGCGCCAGCATCATGCGCGTCTTAACCACGTCGAGCGGCGTGGTGAGCGCGGCGGCGACGGCGCCGGCGACACTGCCGAGCAGGGCGCTGTCGAGGGCGGAGACGGCGTCGCCGCGGCAGCGCTTCAGCGCCTCCCACAGCGGGAACTGGATGGCGGTGAAGGGGAGCTCGCGCAGGGCGGTGACGCCGGCGCCGCGGTACAGCTCGCGGGCGACGTGGAGGGCGCCGTGGGCGTGGCGCTGGGCGAGGATGTGGCGCAGGGCGCTGAGGCTGCTGGGGTGCTGGAGCGCCTGGGCGCGCTGCTTGACGACTTCGGTGGGCACGCGCACCGCGCAGGCGGCGAGTTCGCCCGCGCAGGCGGCCACCATGCTCGCGGCGGCGTGGGGCGACAGCCCGCGCTTGATGGTGTCGTAGGTGACGAAGAAGAGGGCGGCGCTGGGCGCCGAGCCCACAATCGCCGAGCCCACGCCCCGGTAGATGCCGGTGAAGCCACCGGAGCGGGCGAAGCCGGCGGCGGATTGAAGCCGTGTTTTGAGCGTGTCGAGCGGGTAGAGCGTGAGGTCGACGGTTGTGCCTGCTAGGCCGCCTGCCTGAGGAGAACGGGGGGGGGTTAGGGACTTGGGGAGGGGGTGAAGGATGCAGTGCGACGATGCCTTGTCCCGCCATGGGGCATGCACCAGGGCGGTAGAGTGGCACCGACGGGGGGAAAGGTCACTTACGAGCAGCGACCGCAAGTACGGCGACTCAACCCATGCTTGTCCGCGCCTGGGCTCGGCGACCGGAGGCATGATGGAACGGGCGAGCTGATGGCTCCATGACGCTGCATGGTGGCCCCAAAAGTTCTCGGGTGGCCCGTGCGTGGGCGAACTAGGGTCTCGTGCGTGGGACGTTCACTGAGATGATGCTGATGGCCCATCACTTGTCTTGCCCGTGTACTCTTTTCTTTCTTCTTTGGGCTGTGGCGTCCTGCGCAACCCACACTTTCTGGGGCTGCGAGAATGCTTGGCTGAAGCATGGAGGGTCTTGGGCTGAGGGTACGGTGCCTTGCGAGTACAAGGGTACAGGACTGGGATGAGGAGGAGGAGGATGGTCGCACGACAGAGGAGGAAATAAAGCCGGATGTGGAGGAGGAGGAAGAAGAGGAAGAAGAGGAGGAGGTAGGCCAGAGGGATGTGGAAGAGTTGGAGGAGGAAAAGGCACAATGTCAGAGGGACGTGAAAGACATCGAAGAAGAGAAGCAGGCCTCGTATCAGAACCAGACAGAGACTCTCCCGCAAAATGCAGACCTGGAAGCTGACCGGGAAGGCTCCGACGTGGAATCAGTCCCTTCGCCGAGTTCTGAAAGCGAGAGTGCAAGCTCGAGCAGTGAAGCTAGCTCAGAACCACGCAGCCTTCCCCCAGAAGAATCGTACCTTAGTTGCATACAAGAGGCACAACTCTCGCCGGACGAAACGTGCATCTTCACTTCGAGCTACAACCGCACTTTCAACGTCTATCCCATGGACACCAGCTTCGCCGCTGGCCAAAACATGCAGTCTCTCGCACCCTACGCATCGTTCAAAGCAGCCAATCCCATCTGGGCCTTCGCTGCCAACCCGCTTTTCAACCTCCACGACGCAAACACCACACACGTCCTCATCAGCCAGCGAGACTCGTACATCACGCTACACAACGCCCTCTGGGACCTCTCGCAACCCTGCGCCACCCCGAACCCGCCCACCACCCCCGTAAACATATCCACCCCGCTCTCCTTTTACAAGAAAATCAACCCCCTCACCGAGGCCGTCACCGCGCCCCTCAGTCTAGCCTACGCCCCCACGGGAACCCACTTCTTCGCCGGCCTCCAAAACAGCATCGCCACCTTCGACATCACCCACACCGCCGGGCCCATCCACACCACCCGCACCATCCCGAGCCTGCGCAACAAACGCAAAGGCGGCGGCCGCGGCTTCAAAGGCAGCATCTCGGCGCTGGCGCTCTCGCCCCCAAGCTCCCTCCACGGCCACGGCCTGCTCGCCGCCGGCTCCCGCACCCGCTACCTAGGCCTCTACGACGCCACCGCCGGCGTGGAAACCACGTCGTTTCCGCTGCCCGGCGCGGTCGCGGCGCAGCGCACCATGCGCAACGAGACGCTCGCCCACGCCCTAGGCGACGGCGTGGCCAGCCTGCAATGGAGCGCCTGCGGCAACTACCTCTACGTCGCCGAGCGCCACGCCGACGTCCTGCTCCTCTACGACGTGCGCAACTACGCCCTCGCCCTGGCCTACTGCGTCGGCCGCAGGGCCTCCACCAAGCAGAAACTAGGCTTTGACCTCTGGAGCCCCGGCCCCGCGGCCCCGCACGAGGTCTGGGCTGGCGGCGTGGATGGCTGCGTGAGGGTTTGGCGAGCCCCGTATGCCAAGGAGGGTCCCGTCGAGCCTGACGACGTGGTGCGGGTCGGCGCGCGCGCCATGCCGGTTGTCAGCACGCTGGTGCATTCCTCGGGGGGATTGGCGGTGGCAGCAAGCGGGAGGATCGAGGTCGGAGCCGGGGAGAAAGGGCGTCCTGCGCCGGGGACGAGGCGAGGCGGCGGCGTACGCCCTGTGTTTCGAGAGTGGGGACGTCTCGATCTTCTGGGGTTGAGCTGAGCGGTGCGAATTCATACTTGCTTGCCTTGTTTGTCCGGTGAAAAAGATGCAGTTAGTATCTTGCCATGCTACGACACACTTTTACATGAATGAATCCATACGACGAAAGAAAAAAAATTCTTGTCCATACGTAATACCATTTTCCCCATATAGACAACGCGCATCACCTCTCCCCAGCGCATTTCCAAAAATGGCAAAAGAACAAAAATGCGCAGGTCAATAGGAGGCTCGAACTCCTGGCCTTGGCGTATTTATGCAGAGCGCATATTAGCACCACGCTCTAACCAACTGAGCTAATCGACCGTGATCGAAAGTTATGTGAGACGGGCAAATGGTATGGAAGTAATTATATAATGTACACTCTTTGTCTCCCAAAAAGAATGCTCACAGCCTTCGGTTCTCAATCTTCTCTTATCCTATAAAACCACGTCAAAAGCATCCAATCCTACATGATACAAAGCAGGAGTAGGGAAACACAGCAATCGGTAAATATAGGGTATTTCTTGATTCCTTAACCCCCCCCCCCCT
>Ga0182211_1000430_pt1 | contig 13410 bp, 10 predicted proteins | sample G5R1MG_20_FD_129660 | JGI IMG/M metagenome (GOLD analysis project Ga0182211, IMG submission 129660) | Switchgrass phyllosphere microbial communities from Michigan, USA - G5R2_MAIN_03OCT2016_LD1 MG | ecosystem: Host-associated > Plants > Phyllosphere > Phylloplane/Leaf | place: USA: Michigan... | reverse complement strand
TATTTTGCCAGTCGCAAAATTCAGAGTAAGGAGCTCCAAGCGCCTGGTCTAGTTCGCATTCCATGTGTATGTAGGGGAGATGGCGGAGTAGGTCAATCACTGTGTCTGTCTTATCGATGTTGTTCCAGGCTTTGACGGTTGGACAACCACCTTCTGGAGGCTCGATGCAGCTCCCAAGAGAATAAATAGACGCCTGCACCAATTGCCAAGTGCTTTGTATACGCCAAGACAGTAGAGGGACTCTTATGGCTAATAAGATTTTATCAAAGTCACCGTGTCTCTTTCATTGGCCGAGTTCTACCATCTGGAATGTGGCAGCTAAGAAATTGACCCGCTGGGACAACCCCTCTATTTTTCGGAATACCCGAGGCCTGCTCATGTCAATAATTACCCTGCCCACAAGGCAATAGGCTAGGGGTGCGACTTTGCTAATGTGCTTGGGGCTATACATGTACATTTTGTATTACAAGTACAGTAAGATATCAGCGCCAAGCGGCTCTCGACGCCGAGGCCTTAACGACAACAGTAAACTATATAAGAAAGGATCAACCGGCTCATGAATATTCGCTACCGGACTTGGCATCAGCCCAGCCATCTATCCATCGCCTTGAATCTCAGTCTCCCTAGAGGGTATAAATTTCTATAAGCTATTCCAGTGGCTGTCGTAAATAGGGACATCTCAATCTAGACGTAATGTTCCAAGTCTACAGAATCATTCATGAGATCCATTCCTATAATAATCATGGGCAAGATGTGGAATTAGGTACAGATATACGAGTCAAGTCATTTCGGTAATGGAAAGAGCTGCCTTACGCTTTATATAGCCTTTTCCCACCAAACCATGTTTCAACCACCCTTGCGTTCAATAACTCTTCATCCTTCCACTGCATATCCACAACACAAAAGTCGGCAAGTTTACCAGCCTCCAGGCTGCCGGCGCGCTCTTCAGCAAAGCAAGATACTGCTGCGCCCAGCGTTACTGCGCCGAAAGCTTGAGCCAGTCCCAACCTGAAGTTTTCGTTGACAGGGTCATCGCCCGCATCCGGCTGTCTTGCTGACTTGCGCGTCGCGGCAACGTACAAGTTCGGCAGCGGTGCATACGGAGCCGTCGGTGTATCTGAGCCAATTGCCAGAGGCGCACCGTGATCAGCAAAGTCAGAGTAGGCAAATGCTCGCTTCACTCGTTCGGGGCCGAGGAGTTTCGGCCATGCGCGCAATATCGCTGGATCCGAGTGAACGGGTTGTATACTCGCTGTAATGCCTAGTTGTCCCAATCTCTTTGCATCTTCTGGCGCGGTGAGCTCCAGATGTTCGATCCTATGTCGCGCGCCTGGTTGGCCGTGCTTTTCCAGCACGTTGACTGCGTTGTGGACTGCTTGGTCACCAATGGCATGCAGCGCGCATTGCAAACCCGCCTCGCATGTCTTCTTTACCACGGGATCTAGCATCTCGGGCGTCCAGATTGGGCCTTCGAAGTGAGCATTCGAAGTGTAAGGTTCTTTTAGTGCAGCCGTGCACGCATCAATGACTCCGTCGCAGATGATCTTGATGCCTACGATTCTGAGATCTGGACTGGTCTCGCTGTTGAACTGCCGGCTCAACTCAATAGCGCGATCGACCTGCTGCAATCTATGCTCCTCCCCAGTTCCAGGGAGAATACACCAGTGTGCTGCTATCCTGAGCGGGATCGCTCCACCCTCCTCTTCACGTAGCGCAAGAATGGCTTCCCAGGCATTCTCATCCATTGCCATGTCAATACATCCTGTACAGCCAACCTCATGATATGCCTTGATTGCCGATCTCAATGCGGCCATCTTATCTTCTATTGGCAATACTTTGGCCAGATGTGGCCATACGATCAGCAACACACATGCCTCGCTGAGCAGCCCGGAAGCTTTCCCGGACTCGTCTCGCTCGATCGTACCACCTGCAGGATCTTCCATGTCCTGCACGCCCATTTCTTCTAGAGCAGCAGTGTTGCACCAGCAGGAATGGATGTCTTTCGAATCAATGTAAATCGGCCGCGGGTCCAGATCATCCAGCATATTAGCCTTCGCCTCTCCATTGGTCATACTGTGCATCCATCCCTTGCACAGTATCCGTTGTTTGTCTGGATTCTCTTTCGCATACTTGGTGATGCGCGCTCGGATCTCGTCCAAGTCCTTTGCGTGGTCTAAATCGACTTTATGCAGAGATTGGCCGAGCATGAGAAAGTGCATGTGTGCGTCGATGAAGCCTGGCAATATGAATTTCCCATTAAGGTCTTGCGTGTGAGCGCCTGTATTGCGTACCGCTGCTATCTCAGGAGCATCAACAGTCCCGACAAAACTGATCTTACCATGCTGCACCACAAGAGAGGAGGGGAAGTCGGCACTTGATTGGCTGGATTGGCCTTGGAATATCCGTGCGTTGGTAAATACGATGCTCTCTGCCATGACTTGAGAGATTGATGTTTTAACAAAAAAGAGCGATGGGGAAAGGCAAATGATGGTGGGGCTTTATCAGATGAAGTCGCGGCCGATGTCGGGGGTTCCCGTACATAGTAGTCCTCCTATGCCTTACGCCCTACATACTACACTATAGGCGACTCTTAAAACTAACCATGAAGGGAAAGCTAATTTAGACTTGATAAGATACGCACGCAATCTTGCAGGTAACACCATGTTCACCATGTCCACGTTGCTCTTTGCTCCGTAGCGCAACCTTCGTAATATCCTTACGATTGTAAGGTCGAGCATTCTCGCCTTTACTGGATACTGGTGTTTCCTCGAAAAAGTGTTACTCAGAATCATTAATTGAATGCGTAATTGAAATCAAGCCGGGTTCGTCAAGTCTAGGGTGATTTCTAAGCAGAAGATGCATTAGGAGGGAATCATTCTGCCTTTATACTCAGGTATCTGTACTGAGGCGCCTCGGCGGCATCGAACTCTGTTCTCGAGAGGTTTGAAATATCTGCATCAGATTTGACCGAGTCGGGAAAGAACAACCTCAAGAAGTCCTTCGCGGAATGGAACACACGAACAATTCCGTCAGCTAGGTAGGAAAAATGGCACAGTGTCCTTGTACGAACATACGTATGAAAAGTTTAATTTGCAGAACAATACCCTCGTTTCTATATGTGGCAAGCTATTTGGAGGAAACGGTGAAGTTGTTTTATTGAGAGTCTAAGATCGCTCTAATCCTACCATAGCTCCTTGGTCAACTTGCTCACCAAGGACACCAGCTTTTTGCAAGATGCACACAGTCTCAGAAATCACCTTTCTGTCCACGCCCCTAACATCTTTCGAGAAGCGTACGGTACGCAGCCACTCCCGTGCATCTTCTTCTGAGTAGTCGAGTTTAGTGCTGATGTACCTCACAGCCTCTTCCTGGTTATCTTCAAAGTGTTTGACGCCCTTGTTGATCTTCATGAGAAGATCCTTGAGCTCCTCTTTGATGCAAGAGCCGCTTTTGTCAAATAGATCATTTACGGCGACAATCTTCCATGACGACCAAGGTGTGTAGATTTCGCCAATGCGCTTAATCTCGCCATTGTCATAATAACGTTTGGATGTAAAGTGCTCCCACATGAAGAAATCAACCGTCTTATCATTCACACCGTCGCGGAGGTTAGAAAAAGTGTTGAGAACCTCGACGGGAAATGGTGGGGTCGTGTCTAGCCAACCTTGCTGATCAGCTAAAACGAAGCTCATGACATGGCTGCCACTACCGATTCTTGAAACGCCAACCTTTTTTTCCTTGAGGTCTTGTATGCTCGTGAGATTCTGTCGTTTCGCGCCCGTCGATATTGCCCAGCAAAGTGGAGTTTCCACGTACGTGCCCACCACCTTAAAACCAGCGTCCTGCTTGATCGCTTGCGCCTTGCCCATGGCGGTAACCCAACCCTCAGTAAGACCAACACCGACGTCTATCTCGCCTGATTGTAGTGCTGTGACCATGTGACCGGTGCCGGAAGGATAGGGAAGCAGTTGCGCGTTGAGGCCATAGTATTTCTGGGCGAATTCGAGCGGGGCCGAGAAGTGCTCTGAGATAATCAGCAGAGGAAACAGACGAATGAGAGCATGTTTCTACCAGGTACAAATCCAATGCGTAGTGAAGACATTGTTTATTATAACTATCAAGCACTACCTTTGGGTCGGGGATGCGGGAACGGCGGCGTGTAAGTAGTTAAGTAGGATAGTTATGTAGATAGGGTCATCATGCCATGCTATGCCGGCACATCCGCCCCGCCTCAGTTCCGGGCGGTTCCGAATAGTTCGGTAAGGTGGCTCCACTCACCCACCACACCTTCATCGCGTCTTCTCGGAGCCAAACAGTATCTACGCAATGGACCACTAAGAGGCCAGTTGGGTTCGCTTCGACTGTCATATACGATATGACATGCCCCACAAATGCCATTCATGCTCGGAGGATTGCGATAATAGGGGCTGGCCCATCTGGTGTAGTTGCGGCGAAATATTTGTGTGCGGAAGAGGCATTCGAGAAGATCGTACTGTTTGAGCAGCGGAGTAGATCTGGTGGTATCTGGAATTACACGCCAGACTTAAGGGGCGAGGATCTTCTTGCGATACCGCAAACCAATCCCAAGCGTTGGAATCAAAGCCCAGAATGGAAGGCCACTCCAGGAAAAGCAGACGACCGGGTTGACCCGAACGACCTAAAAAAGACCCCATTGTTTCTATCACCAATGTACGAAAATCTTGAGACAAACATTCCCCGAGGATTGATGGGATTCAACGATCTGAAATGGCCCAAGGACACACAGCTCTTCCCGACACACGAGAGTGTCCTTGAGTACATTGAGGCCTATGGAAAAGAGGTCCAGCACTTAGTACAATATGAAACCCAGGTCATCAAAGTCCAGCCTTTTAGTGACAATATGGATAGCGCATGGACGGTGCAGACTCGCCACTTACGTTCTGGCAAGGTCAATGAGGAGACTTTTGACGCCGTCATCGTAGCAAACGGGCACTTCATCGTCCCATACATTCCAGATATTCCTGGCATAAGAGAGTGGGACAAACGGAATCCTGGCTTAATTACTCACTCAAAGTATTATCGTAGACCATCAGATTTTGTTAACAAAAAGGTCATCGTCGTGGGTAACTCCGCCTCGGGTGCCGACATAAGCAATCAGATCGCACAGTACTGCCTTACTCCACTCATATGGTCAACTAGGTCCATATCCTTGTTCTCTGCAACCCACGACTCCGCCGAGACAGCCCAGAAACGAAAGGAGTACCGGCCTATCAAGCAGCTACTTCCTAGTAGCCGAGGCGTGGAATTTCAAGACGGGGTTTCACTTCACGAAATTGACGCCATTGTCTTTGCGACAGGCTACTTTTACAGTCTCCCGTTTCTTGAAGATGTAAAACCTCCATTGATCACAGATGGAAGTCACGTAAACAACACATACCAGCACCTCTTCTTCTCACCCCGGCCTACACTATCCTTCCTTGCGCTTAACCAGCGCGTGGTACCTTTTCCTATCGCAGAAGCCCAGTCTGCTGTCATCGCACGCATATATGCGGGACGCCTCTCTCTCCCCGCGCTACCCGAGATGCAAGCTTGGGAATCGAGTCGCAAAGCAGAAATTGATTCTGATCGCAACTTCCACCTTCTGCCATTTCCGAAGGATGGGGAATACCTCAACTATCTGTCGCAGTGGGCTCTACGTGCACGAACCAAAGAAGGCTTGATAAATGGTGGAAAAGGCAAGATCCCACCTGTTTGGGGAGAGTGGGAGTTCTGGTGTCGTGAGAATTTCCCGTCAATAAGAAGAGCTTTCAGTCAACTGGGGGAGAAAAGGAAGCATATCACGAGTATTGACGATCTTGGGTTCAGCTTCGAGAACTACGTGGAAGAACAGCAGGGGAAGCCCACTGAAAACAAGAACCTATAGGAAGAAGGATTTATAGTACCACACATGGGTTGGCATCGGCATCAACGTGTTATCACGGGAGCTCCAGTCGGCTGACGAAGAGTATCTATCAGGACGTGGTGTCAATCCTCACTACGCCTACATAACCAAAAGGTTTACAATCTTCTACCAACTTGGTAGGACGCAGGATTGAATAGTATCTATACTGCCCTAGGCGTAGAGCGCTTACGCCTCTGTCTGGCACTCTCTAGGCCCTGTGTGGCTATTGCCTGACAGTATCTACTTGCATACGCTATCACAGCAAATTGATCAAATGCGTTCGACTTCTGCCAACCGACACTCCCGACTGACTCTTCCAAAGGATTTGAACAACGCCGTGGACTTAGTAAGTACCCCTAGATTGTACATTGCTGGTAACTAACATTGTTTTCTTAGCTTATCAAAGCTACCGCACCCGGCTCGTACCTTCCGTTGGCACAATTCCCGTTCCTCAAGCTTATTCCAGACCGATGGGTTCCTTCAAAACAGAGAGCCGCAGAAACGTACCGCAGAAATACCGCGACTTACGAAAAGGCTCGAGAAATCGTCACGAAGAGACGCGAAGCTGGCGACATCCGAGAATCGCTTGCGGATCATATTCTCGATGGCTCTATCCAATTTGATATTCCAATTTCCCGTTCATTGCTGAACAAAGGCTTCCTGGGCACTGCCCATCAAGCAGCCTTTGAGATGACGGCCACTGCGATTTTGACAGATACTCTCCTGTTAGCAAAATATCCAAAATTCCAAATAAAGACCAGGGAGGAACTTGACAAGGTCTGCGGTACGAAACGTATGCCGCATTGGTCCGACTTTGAGCGGCTGCCCTATATAAACTGCATTATCAAAGGGCTTCGCATCAGACCAGTGTAGGCCAAATCACCCATCTCTTATACTCGACTAACTGTCATTTTGTAGTGTGCCTGCAAGCATTCCATACTGTGCGAAAGAAAATGTGTGGTATGACGGTATGCTGATCCCGAAGAATGCAACGGTCTTTGTCCCCGTCTACGCGTTGCACCACACGTACTACCCGGACCCCGAAACCTACAACCCCGATCGTTTCCTTGATCAACCTGAACTGTCTGTGGATTATGTTGCTAGTAAGAATCGGGATCACTACGCGTTCGGGGCTGGGCGTCGGGTTTATGCCGGTATTCATCTCGCCGAGCGAACGCTGTGGCGAACGATTGCGCAAATACTATGGGGATTTAATATTGAACAAGCTGTCGAAGAAAATGGGGACAAGATTGATTTGGATGAAGACGCGTACACAGAGACCCTATCGTGGCCGCCTGACCCTTTCCAGGTGAGATTCATTCCACGAAGCGAGAAGCATGCTCGGGTAATGCGAGATGCTTCTTCAGAAGCAGAAGAATATCTGGGGCAGTGGGAGTAGGTAGCGATAATACATATAGAAGAACCAAATGGGGTTTCTCCGGGAATTGTGGTCAAGCTGGCTACGATAGCTCGAGCACCCAGGTAGAAAGGCACGTGTATGATCACAGTTGGAGTAAATGAACGGTTTGATGTTGACACATTCGGAGTACTCAAAGTCCAGTCTTTTGAAGTGACCAATCATACTTCGATGTTTCGTGATGATGCGACGTGCCCATCGGGGTGCTCAATTGGATAAACGCACAAACCAAAGACTCAGAATATTCAATCACCAAAGTACTTTGGTAGGAGTTTTTCAGTACTGAGATCTTTACTTGGGAATCCGGACATCGTGTTGGAAGAGAAGGTAATGTCGCCTGCGAAGAAAAGAAAAACTGTTGGCAGCGCATCGAAGATGGCCAAACAGAATAAGGAGAAGAAGCCGCTTCCTGTGACGATACTCTCTGGTTTCCTAGTCAGTATTCTTTTCCGAGAGAGCCATTTTGAAGTGCTAATCATGGCAGGGGAGCGGTAAAACGACGTTACTGCGGCATATACTTCAGTCTCCAGACCATGGTCTACGAATCGCCGTCATCGTCAATGACATGGCGTCGGTCAATGTCGACGCCAACCTCATCAGTCGATCGAATGGAAAGCAACAAGGCGTTGCCGGAGAGATACGAGTTAAGGAGAAAACGATCCAGATGGAGAACGGCTGTATTTGCTGTACGCTTCGTAGCGATCTGCTTGTTGAGCTCGCTCGCCTCGCTTGGAGCAACGATGGCTTTGACCATGTTGTTATCGAGAGCTCGGGCATAAGTGAACCACAACAGGTTGCTGAGACGTTTACAACTGAGTTGACCGATGCTATGATTGATGCTGAGGGTATGGACACAGATGAGAAGGAAGTGTTTGCCAAGGTGTAGGTTGCTCAAGCTTCGCGGCCTAGTGCGAAACTAATGTTATGACTAGTGCAAAGATCGGTGGCTTGAAGACCATTGCTTCTGTCGATACAATGGTCACGGTCGTCGACGCTTTCCGCTTTTTTTCTGAATTCAACACTGCGGAATTTCTCCAAGATCGCTTCGGAAGGGAAGAGGTTCCGGATGAGGACCAACGGACCATCTCTGATCTTTTTGCCGACCAGATCGAGTTCGCAAATGTGATTATCATCAACAAGGTGGATAGAGCAGATGCCCAAACTTTGGGTCGGGTCAAAGCGTATGTGAAGACGTTAAATCCTACTGCTAAGATCATCGAGGCCAAGTACTCCAAAGTCGACGTGCGTGAGATGCTTAATACTGGCGTTTTCAACTTTGCAGATGCGGTTACAAGTCCCGGTTGGCTGCGAAGTATCCATGAGATGACAACCATTGATGTGAATGGCAAAAAACGCCTTGCCCCCAAACCGGAGACGCTCGAGTAAGATAAAAAAACATTGCATAAAGCTTGCGTAATTGACTAACCGATACGACCAGGTATGGCATTGGAAGCTTCGTATACCGTGCCCGGCGCCCATTTGATCCGTTGAAGCTATATCACTTGATCAAAGGCAACTTTATCCTGCTGCAAGATGAGCTTCAGGACGAAGAGGATGATAATGATGATGAAGAGGGGGACGGGGAGGACGATGAGGATGATCAGGCAGAGTCCGAGTCGGATCATCAAAGCACCTCGGCCGATGACTCTGATAAGCTCAGTGAAGATGGAGATAGTACACCTATCGACGACGAGCAGATTCTCGCCAACAAGAAAGCAAGCCCTTACTTTGGTGGTCTCCACCGTAGTAAAGGCATTTTCTGGCTTGCTACACGGCCATACCAGATGGGATCGTGGAGTACAGCCGGTGCCATGCTGACTATTGGGTCGGAGATGCCATGGTTCTGCTGTGTACCCGAAGAGGACTGGGGTGCCGATGAAGACACCCTCAAAGCCATCAAGAACGACTTTGAGGGGGCTTGGGGTGATCGTAGGCAGGAGATGGTCTTCATTGGCGAGAAACTGGACGTCGAGGGGCTGACAAAGAAGCTTGATTCTTGCCTGTTGAATCGCGCAGAAATGAGAAAATGGGAGAGAGTAATGAAGGACAAAGACTTGGATGGCGACGCGACGGAAGAGAAACTAGCAGAGATTTGGGACGATGGATATTGGGCTGAATGGGCCCGTGTGGAAGCCGAAGAAGAGCATGGTCATAGCCACGGTCACACTCACAAAGAGGATGTAGAAGGCTTACGGAGAACATGACGGATGGTGCGCCAACTTCTACGTTTCACCGCGGGGCCGCAGAGGATGACGTTCTCCGATACCGGCTTATCGCCTTGACCCATTTGGTTAGCGCTAACCGCAATCACACTAATCTATATTCGCTCACTTCTCAATTCCGTCCAAGACAACGGTCGTTCAAAAGCGCTCAAAAAAAGTGTCCTCCATGCTGATCTACGGCAGTTCTTGAATGTTCCAGGAAGTCTTTGGAAACCTATAATTTAATGATCACGGTAAAAAAAGCTGCTTGATCATGAATGTCTAAAGATCAACCCATTTGAGCTATACAAAAGAGAGTAGGGAGCCCATATTACAACTCAAGTAGGTATGCCATTATTCATCTACTCGACCTCCTTCCAAGTAGCCTCTAGTATTCTTACGCGCATTGTGTCATTCTGAACTTCATGGACCGCCCCCATTGCCTGTGCCGAATACTGTTCACTCTCGACACCCCATGGCGTGTTATACCGTCTTCCCGGCGCAGAGCTCTCGTAAACCGTCTTGTAGGGGCTGGTTGGCCCATAGATAATCCCGTTCGCGGCTCCTGCAGTCATGTCCAGCGTTTGATAGAAAGAGCTATTCATGTTGTTCATGCGTTGCTGCATGAGTTTGATCTGTGCCTGTGCGAGGATGCTCTCCATTACAGGTACTGTCTGTGCAAATACGGACTGGCGATGATTCGCGTAGGCGATGAAGTCCGCGCGTGCATTCGCACTATTGGCGTTACAGAGTGCTTGATATCGTTGACGTATATTTGTAGAGTAAAAGCAGCATAAGACTCCCCCGTCGACGACTCCAACCATCGTGAATAAGTTGCTGCAAACGGTATTGCGAATCATAATCTCATAGCATTCTTCGCACGCCACAAAATTCTGAGTGCCTTCGAGTCGCCACCATGCAGCATTTTCAAGGCGCGCATTTTGCTGGCATGGGTTGAGATGGGCTGTGCGACGAACAAACGAGTTGAAAATCTCAAAATGAGGCGATACAATAGCTTCTCCAAGCTTATTCAGATATCGTAGGCCTCGAGGCGTACCAACGTTAAAGTCGCATCCCAGTCCCTGATCCGCTCGGACGTCGTCTCGCATTTGAAATTCGGCTCCGAGGTAGTGTGTCTCGATTAACCCAGTGTAGCATGTAGCGCAGACATCAAAGTTAGGACATCCGCCTTTAAGCGTGTACCATTTCCCACCAACGATACCTTGCGGTGTACATGGCGGAGTTGTCATGATGACATGAAAAAATTTGTGGAGGGGTGCCGTGTCTTTACGAGTGATGGCCATCTCGACAACCTCTTGGGCTGGTACGCCTGCTAGGTCGCAAGTCCAGAAACTCTCGCGTGCCTCCACAGGTACCGTAGCAGGAGAGAACTCATTTTCGATTGCGGTCATCGCAACCTGATCAAGATAGCAGCCTTCGCAGACACAAGAGTGTTGCCAGGCAGTGAGACGGTGCCAGATTCGACTATTGGCTTTGACAGGCGAGTTGGGGTTACATGCTGGGACGGAAAGCCGACGCGTTATACCAGAAACCATACCCGACCAATCGCCAGACTCGTTAGCGGCTTTGATTATCCGTTGAACGTATGGAATGGCGACATCGCAGGCCCATTGATCAGCGTCTCCTTGCCGTGTCGCGTGTGGAATGAACATGTGCTCAAAACGAGTACCCATGACATGTTCCTCTAGACATGCTCTACAAGCAACGAAATGAGGCACTGCATTCTGAGCGAAATTGTACCATGTCATTCCGATAGCTCGAGCCTCGCGTCCATTCAGCCCGGATTTTCCTCTGCATTTTGGATATTTGCTGCGCTCTATCATGTATGTGTGGATCTGGTTGAGGCTGGCCGATCGTCTATTTGGCGGCCAGAGTATCTCTTGGATCCGAGGTTTGCCGAACATACAAGCTCCATCATCCCCAAGAGTTTCGACTTTGCCGGTGAAGGATGCCGCTAGAGGGGTGGACCTGATGTGCTGTTCGAAGCAGGTAGTGCACACAAGAAAGTTCGGGGCGACACTGCTCCGGAACCAAATCATTGGGTATCTGACGATTCCTGAGCAATCATCAAAGCATATGTACTCGCTGGTTTGGGAAGCTGGTATATTCGCAGGCGGTACGGCGGGTCTGTGATAGCGACATCGGACAGGCTGTTTACTATCGTGATGGCGTCGGGGCGGCAGTGGCGGCGGGCGATTCGTCATGATAGAGTATGAGTCTGCAATCACTTTGACTTTCTTCAGATTCTGTGGGGTCAGAAATTTGGAAACCTGTGTCAGTGCCGTGCCAAGTGATCTGGGGGCGCGGTGGATGCCTGAAAAGGCCTCGGTCGGCTTATGTCGGGTACGGTGCCCGCGTATCATTGGATACATATAAATTCGTAGCATATTGGATTCTAGTCACGTGCTACTTATCTATATTAAGCAGTATTCCAATGAGACAGCGGATGAGCTACTACTATAGTCTGTGCCAGAAGTAATGTCCCTAGTCGCTTGGAATTTACAGCCCCCTAATCAGTGTATACAAGAATAAGATACCTTCTACCACATCCTATAAACAAGCGGTCTTTATAAAATCAGTATCATCTTAATTGTCTAGAAAATAGCTATTTAATTATATAGAAATAAAAGATTATATCTAAAGGACGCGTGAGAAAATCGCTTTAATCGCAGTGACTTGCCGCCCTACTTAAATCCCGCTTTCGGCGACCAGGGACATTACTTCTGGCATAGACCCTAGTATGTAGTTTTGGACAATGGAGTACCGGCGGAGAGTGGGCACATGCGACCCAAGCGCGGCCCAGCTAAAACGGGCCGATTGAGAGTGCAGGTTTTCAGACTTGTACTATGCCATGTACTTCAAGTGTTCAATTTCTGCATTTACATAACGTCGCGGTACGCACATGGTCTGACCTCATTTGAAAAAAGATTGAATTTCGCCATGTATGGAAGAAGTACATTTGCTGGACAGGTAGGGCGTAAAATAGTTGTATTAAGTCGCATTTGCGCCGCAATCATCCGAGGTCGCAACGACCAATCCCATATCGTACTCTCTTTTTCGAACTGAAACGAAACTATCATCATGCAATGGGCTCTGTATCTAATTCGATCCTGGCCGAATTATGCAGAACTAACGTCTTACCCAAAGCTCTTACAAGGAAAAAAAAAACTGTCGTGTATGGCCTTCCAATGAGGGCTGATCGAGGCGTACCGTCGACTTCGTATGAACTAATGTAAAATAGCAGCTTGGCTGCGCAACGACTAGAAAAAATTACGTGGAATCAGAATCCGGTAGCCCGTACACGGAAGACGATCCAGGTAGCGGCAACAGCGGTAACTTATATTGCTTGACTAGGAATAGGAACGCAGCTGGGTAGGGAACAATGTTGGACCCAACGTGCAGGCCGTCAGTATACAATATCACTGCTATTCCGGATGGCAGTACGCTCCAGAGGACACCAGAAAAGGGCGAGAGAAATGTCTGATCGACTTGGACAACAGAGTTCGTATAGAACGTCCAAGTGTGGACATTGTCCAGAACAGTGCCGCTAGCTACGATTATGGCGTCGGCTGGAGCCGGGGGCGATACTTGAGGGGTAGCAGGATTGGGAGTAGCAACAGGTCCACTAATAACACTATTCACTACGCCGCCTACCGCATTGCCCAACCCAGGCAACAAGCTTGATGCGATCGAGGGTATGCTACCGACAGGATCGGCCAGTATGCCCGATACTGCTGGAACCGGAATGGATGATAGAAGAGGTGCGACGACGGATGGCAGAGAAGAAATAGCAGGCAATCCTGGCACTATGCCGTCCAGAGTTGACCGGATTTGATTTGTATTTTGGCCTT
>Ga0182211_1000429_pt1 | contig 13414 bp, 16 predicted proteins | sample G5R1MG_20_FD_129660 | JGI IMG/M metagenome (GOLD analysis project Ga0182211, IMG submission 129660) | Switchgrass phyllosphere microbial communities from Michigan, USA - G5R2_MAIN_03OCT2016_LD1 MG | ecosystem: Host-associated > Plants > Phyllosphere > Phylloplane/Leaf | place: USA: Michigan... | reverse complement strand
ATTCACGACCAGGGCTTTTGGCGACAGCTCTCTCATCTTGGTCACAGACTACCATCCAAATTCCAAGTCGCTTGCGGACGAGCATTTCAAGCCCGTGCAGCGCTTCCACGGACGACAGCCCAACTCGTCGCATGTACCCGAACAGACCCTCTGGGGTTACCTCGTTCAAATCGCATCCGCCCTGAAAGCCATCCACGGCTCTGGCCTGGCTGCCAGGCTGATCACCCCGTCCAAGATCCTGCTTACCGCCAAAAACAGGATCCGGCTGAACGCATGCAGCGTCATGGACATTGTCCAGTTTGAGGGAGCAAGGCCAGTGACTGAACTTCAAGCGGACGACTTTGTGCAGCTGGGTCGATTGATTCTCTGCATCGCCAACAGTAACACATCAGCACACTTGCAAATGCAAAAGTCCATGGAATATGTGACGAGAAGTTACACCGCGCGGCTAAAAGAATGCATACAGTGGTTGCTGAGCCCACAGCCGGCGCCTGGAACGCCCTCCTCACCGTCTGCACCCGGGCCGATGCTCAAGGACATCGACACGTTCATGGCTGGAATCGCAGACCAATTTGCATCGGTTTTTGACAGTCAGTTGCACGCTCAAGACACACTTACGAATACGCTTGGACGCGAATTAGAGTCATCAAGACTTGTGCGCCTCCTCATCAAACTCAACATGATTAACGAGCGCCCTGAGCTGGACGCTTCGCAGCACGTGCCAGGAAGTAGCGCACCGAATCCTTCGTCTGTATGGGCAGAAACCGGGGAACGATACTACCTGAAGCTCTTCCGCGACTACGTATTCCACCAGGTAGATGCCAACGGCCACCCTGTCACCGACCTCGCCCACGTTCTCGACTGCCTCAACAAACTCGACGCCGGAACGGACGAGAAGATTGCGCTCATCAGCAGAGATGAGCAAAACGTACTGATAGTAAGCTACCGTGAAGTAAAGCGGGGCCTCGAGTCGTCGTTCCAGGACTTGATCCGGGCAGGACGTGGTTTGGGAAAATAGGATTCGGCCAACTCCAGTCCGCCCAGTTAGCAGCAAGGAGCAGGTCGTGGGGATCGACGGCCTGCATTTATTGTTTGGACAGGCAGAGAAGCTGGTGGAGGATGCAGACGGCCACCGGGACACGCACGTGGACTGCATGATCAGGGGTGGCTACAATGGCACAAGCGGCAACACTGTAATCACTCTGCCTAGCTCTGGATAGCACGACGATGGCTCGGAGAGGCTACCCAATGTTTCTACTGGAGAGTGGTGTTGTTCATGCTGTTGATCAGCAGAAGTTGTGGGCACGCGGTATTGGATGAGGAGAGGAAGAGCAGGAGGCAGAAGAGGAGGAACGCGGGCAAGGATATACAATGCAATAAACCATCTTTTTCTTTTTACTTCCCGTGTTGTCTGGGTATTGAGGAGACGAGGGTGAATTGGTTGTAGAAACCTAGCAAGTACAGTAGCTAGTGGTGTAAGGACGCTATTCTCGATGTGTGCTAGTGTCGCGTGGCAGACGGCATCATGGGTGTGTATGTATGTAGTAGGCGGTCGAGGCCACCAGGCAACACCACCTCGATCACCGCCACTGCCACAGTCTTTTCCGGCCTCTCGTTCCCCGAACCTAAAGGAATATTGTGCCGCAGAGCATGGCGGACCCCAGCGTCGACATGGCGGCGCTCAGCCCGGAGCAGCAGCTCGCCCTGCAGCAGTACACGGCCGTGACCGACCAGCCCGCCGCCACGGCGATTCCGCAGCTCGCCCGCTGCCAGTGGAACGTACAAATAGCCATTGCGCGCTTCTTCGATGGCGAACCCGCCGGAGACCCCATTGCCGCTGCCCCACAGGATGTGCGCCGGCAAGAGACCCTGTTGAACGGCTTCTCCTCCCCGCGCTCGTCGTCGTCGTCGTTGTCGTCGTCGAACAGGGCGAGAAGCGTGCGCATCGAGCCCGCCCCCCGCGTGGTGCCGCAGCCTGACGGTCAGGTCGGCACCCAAGTCCCACTCGTGCTGGCCGTGGTCTTCGCGCCCTTTTCGCTCGCCTACTCGCTCGCCACCAAGTGGTTCCGCTTCCTGGGCTGGTTGTTTCCCTTTCTGCCACGCACCTGGGGGCGTGTGACGGCCAGCAGCATCACCACGCCCGCGGCCCGTCGCAGTGCTTCGGCTCGGCGCCCGCTGAGCCCCCGTGACACGGCCGCCCGCTTCCTGCGCGAGTTCGACGAGGAGTACGGGCCGCACACATTGCCCTTTTTCGAAGGCGGCTATGCCCAGGCCTTTGACCTGGCCAAGAAGAATCTTCACTTTCTGCTGGTTGTGCTCATCAGCCCCGAGAACGACGCCACCTCGTCTTTTGTCCGCGACACCTTGCTTGCCCCGGACGTCGTGGCCTTTGTCCGCGACCCCGCCAACAACATCATCCTCTGGGCCGGCAACGTCGCCGACAGCGAAGCCTACCAGGTCGCCTCAGCCCTGACGTGCACCAAATTCCCTTTTACTGGCCTCATCGTGCACACGCCCCAGGTCTCGTCGACCGCCATGGGCATTGCCGGCCGCATCGCCGGCCCCACCACCCCATCGCACTACATAGCCAAGCTTCGCGCCGCCATGCGCCAGCACGTTGAACCACTCGCCCGCGTCCGTACCCAGCGCGCCGAACAAGACGCCACCCGCTCTATTCGCCAACAACAAGACACCGCCTACCAACGCTCTCTCGCCACCGACCGCGAGCGCGCCCGCAAGAAACAACAAGAAGCCGACCGGCTCGCCCGCGAGCAACAAGCGGCCCACGAAAAACAAACAGCGCAAGAACACCACCGACGGCAGCTCGCCCAATGGCGCACCTGGCGCGCCAGCCTCCTCGCCCCCGAGCCCAGCCCCGACGACAAAAACGCCGTGCGCATCTCCCTCCGCATGCCCGATGCCCAGCGCGTCGTCCGCCGGTTTCCACACGACGCAAGTCTAGAGGACTTGTACGCTTTTGTAGACTGTTTTTCTCTTCTCACCTCTTCTTCTTCTTCTTCTTCTTCCTCTTGTACCGTTTCCCCTTCTTCATCCTCATCCTCCTCTTCTTCTTCCCCGCCCTTCTCCTCCTCCTCTTCTCCTTCCTCCACAACAACAACAAAAACAATAACCTCCCCTGTCACCAAGCCAATCGATTTTTCCCACACCTACTCCTTCCGCCTCTGTAGCCCCATGCCAAGAGAGGTGTTTCCCGTCGACGACGGCCGCGCTACGCTTTTGCGGCACGTGGGCCGTAGCGGGAATTTAATCGTCGAGGAGGAGGGGGATGATGATGACGATGATGCTGACGATGATGAAAAATGCGGCAGGCGGACCAAGGTTCCTGCATAGATGTGGATTTTCTTTTTCCCTCTTTCTTCTGGATCGTCGCACGAGGAAGAAGGGAGGGAGGGGGCATCGCGGGACGAGTATTCTTTCAAAAGTCTGGGCATGCGCTGTTTTTTTTTCCTTTTTCTTTCCTCTTCTTTTTTCTTTTTCTTTTTGCTCTTTTCCCTATACCGATTTGTATGGGTTATGTTATCTAGACTTGGTACGCTTTGCGCTTGGGATGAGGGGGCATTTTACTTTTTGGGGTTTCGCCTCGTGTTTTGCGTTGTCTTGTGGTTGGATTGGGATGAGGGGAGGGGGCGAGATTTCTTTGCCATGGCGTGAATTTTTTTTTTAAGGGGGGGGGTCCAGAGGGGAAGGGGTAGGTAGGGGTAGATAATGGTGGAAATGGATGTATTGTATGTAGAATGACTTCATGTGCGTGTGAGCGTGCTACTTACCCTCCACGTTTGAGGAGGGTTGGCTGTACTGGGAGATGAGGAAGGCGAGGGAAGGATCGTATCAATCTATCTAGTTAATATCTGGATGGTATCATCGATGATTACAATCACGCAGGGAGACAAGGGCGATACGTGTATAGTATTAGTCATGGTTGATTCCGTGTCGGACTGGCGACGGGAAAAGAAAGGCCAGGAGCAACCATGCCAGGTTAATGATAAATGTGAATTCTTCTTTCTTCCCCTTTGAACTGCTTCTTCCTTATCCATTGCGCTCGTAGACGATGCGAGGAGGGAAATTCTACGATAGGAAGGACCGGGCTGTTGAAAAGGCCCCCCCCCTTTTTTTTATTGATTTGGGTGGGCTAGAAGAAACCCGTAGATTCGTAAGTCTTTCGTATCAGTCATGCCATGTACATGTACGAAGTAGGTAGCTCGAACCTCACCCGCATCCATGCAAATGGCAGAATTGTTGAAATAACATACACAACTCTCCCTCTCCCGCCCTCTCATGCCATCTCATCTAGAGCAACCTAGGCTTAGCTGGGGACGTACGTCTGCTTGGGCTGCGGGTACGACGGTCCCAGTTCCTGGATGCTGAGCTTGGCCAACCACTGGCCCATGTCAATCGCTGTTTCCAGGCTCTTGCCCTGCACGATGCCCGCAACGAAGCCGCCCGCAAAGGCATCACCCGCGCCGTTTGTGTCGTTGATCTTGGCCTCGCTGATGGCGTGGACGGGGACCTCCTTGACGGCAGCGTTGCCGGCCTCGTTTGCGGTGACGGCGATGGTGGGGTCTGTGCCCTGTGTGAAGACGACGGTGCGGCTCCGCTTGCTGTTCGTCTTGGGGAGGGCGGCAATCTTTTTGGCAATCTCTTTAACGTCTTTGGTCTCGTAGCCGTGCGACTCGGCAAAAGCTGCGGCTTCCGACTCGTTGCCGATGAGGATGTCGACGTAGGGGAGGATCTCGTCAACGGGGTCTTTGAAGAATTGCGCGATGAAAGGGGCAGAGAGGTTGAGGATGAATGGCTGGGTCGGTGTCAGAATTACAACAGGCCTCGCCTGTTTGAAATTATAGCCCAAAATCTTACCTTGTTCTTAGCAGCAGCCTCCTCGGCAAGCGCCTTGATTGCTGGCACACAGACGGTGAAGTGATAGCCTCCCACGTAAAAGACTTGTGCATTCTCTACCTGCTTCCAGATCTTGTCCTGCTTCAAATGCTCAATCTTGTAGTTGTTGGCGGCCGCGAGATCGGTGCAAAGCGAGCGGTTGTGGCCGGTGATGACAACACCGCAGCGGCCTGTGGGCGTCTTCTCGTCGTAGAGATACTCGGCCTTGACGCCAGCCTCGCTCATAATCTTCTCGAGCGTCTCGCCGTACTTGTCTTTTCCGATGCAGCCAATGTAGACGGTAGAGTTAGGCTCGAGGATATACTGTTGGAGTCGTATCAGTTGTTGCTTTGTCCAAGGCTACCCATGCCTTCGACGTACCTGGGCACCTCGGGCAGTGTTCTGCGCCGCACCGCCTGCAATGAGCTTTGCATCAAAGTTCTGGATGAGGTCGTCATAGAGGCCCATGTGCTTCTCTGGATCTGCGAGGATAGCATCGTTGGCATTCAAGCCATACTTCTCGAGAAGCTTCTCATTCCTAGCCCATGCCAACACCCACCATCGTTAGTACATGTTTACCATGGTACTCAGCAGAGCAATGCCCGGTAGACGGTTGTCTCGTCTAACGTACCCAACACCCTGAATGTCCAGCAGCGGGTTCTCCAAGCACAAAAGTTCGTATTTTCCAGCCATTTCGTGCAGTGGATGATTGTGTTGTGGAGAGGCAAGATTCTTGGTAGTCGAGGCAAAGTGAAGGTGGGGCGGACTTTTCGAGATGGAGGGGTAAACAAGTTGTTGCGCTAGTGGAGTTGGAAACGCATTGGAGACTGACTGACAGCAAGACTGATGTTGACATTGATAACCACTCCTGAATAATATAGCTATCTACGACCATGAACAAACAAAATTCGAGTATCGCCGTTTCAATTTGAATACTAAGCGCAAAGAAAATCCTGGCCAACGTTATGGGGGAAAGCTCGTGTGCATCCTTCGTAGCCAAGAAACCGTGCCCTCTGTACAGAAGCCACTCAAGCACGATCAAGCATAAAACCAGCGTCAAGACAAGCTTAACAGAGGAATGACCCAATTTATATCTTTTCATTCGTTCTTGCCAGCGCGCAGACTGTTTCCAAGGACGTGCAGCAACTTCTGTGACAGCGTAATGGGATTTCTTAGCAGGAGCGCTGCGAGGTGTGGCATGATGCGAGAGGCCACAGCATTTGATGGGCGCTTTGCTGCATGTTCCGAAGCATGGATTTGCGTTTGAATGGGTATAGACTGCGGTGGTCTGACAGATGGCATGATGCATGACAGTATGAGCAGTGAAGAGCAAGCGTCGAGCAGCCTGTACCGGCTGCGTCACTTTGCATCAACCGCCTTGTCCGTTTGGTGGAGTGCGTCCCCAAGAGCTGTGAGCATTACCTTGGTAGGAGCTGAACAACAGTGGGCTTGCCATGTTTGGGCCACCATGAGCGTATCCATACTGAGGATGGTTGCCATTAAATCCATTCATCTGAGACGACCCCCAATTGGATGGGCTACCACTCGGGTTTCCCCAGGCCGCACCGCCTAGGCTTCCACTGACGGGTCGTGGAGCCCTGCTGTTATCGGGGGTGGTGGCCTCCAGACCGAGGAGTGAGTTGGCAGAGTTGCCGCGAACATGACCGGACATTGCAGCTTTAGAGCCATCAATGGACGATCTGGCGGCATTGCTTCCAAAGCCATTTGCGTTCAACCCAGACGGAGACGAAGGGCCCGGCGTGCTAAAAGACTGTCGGTTCCATATGGAATTTGTGTTGTGATGGCCATCAGGAAGCGAAGGTAGGATGACGGGCAGACGAACAGATGATGTAGACCCACTACGTCCCGTTGGCATGCAAAGCATGGTAGACGCGTGCTTTGGAGATAGTGGCTTATAGTTTTGGACCGAATTGACCAAGTCACTAATGGACAAGGCCGCTGGCGCACAGAGAGTGTCGTTGACAATGGCGGTATCCTCGCATGTCTGTTCAGGCGGAGTGGGCGGCATGTTCTCGTCTTCCTCAGGCAAGGGATCCAATCCGTCGTCCATGCCCACTAGGTCGTCGACCATGCGATGCATAGCATTGTCTTTTGCCGTGGTTGTCGATGCAGACTCAGACCCAGCAGCCACGCTGTGTGATTTCTGATCTTCAGGGATCGCCTTCTCCGGCGTGAAGAGCGGAATATCGACTGTTTTCACGGGCAAGACGGGCGACCGGGGGGCACGATTGTTTGGGCTTGCCAGCAGCTCGGACGGCAGCCCCTCCTCGCGGTAAATGAAGCGAGCACCGTCCAGGTCCAATGGAGCCACGGCGTTTTGCGTCAGGACAAGACCATCGACAAGCAAGTCTTTGACACGCATCAGCATCTCCACATTGGGGTGGTTGCGCTCGAGATCAGTCCATTTCTGCTTCATGACTTCGCCGTCGTACCACAGCTTCATGGTATCAGGCGAGACAAGGGGCTGGAATCCAATGGTCTCGGTGTCTTCTTCGAGCATATAACTCTCCTGGGGCAGCTGATCGACGGGGAAGCTCGAAGCCAGCAGCGTCAGGGTTGCAGCATAGGCCTTCCACAGCTCCTGCACATCGACGGTAGTCAGCGTGTCGGCAATGTTCGCATTCAGAACTTGCCAGTACCGCTGGAACCATGTGCTGTAGAGACGGAGTCCGGGAAGGGTGCGACGAGCGACGGCGGTAATCTTGTCCGAAAGATGGGCTGCGCGCTCGCTGGGCTGTCTGACATCGTCGCCTTCCGAAAGCCGGTCCAGCTCTGGCTGAAGCACCTGGAGGAGGGTGAAGAAGGTCTTTACGTTCAGTCGCAGGTAGAAGAAATAGGTGCGCATGATGTTGGGCGGAGGGGTGGCGCCTGGCTGCATTAGCATAGTCTCCGCATACTCAGCGCCAACTCGGCGCAGTCGGAGCACGGATGGCTGGGAGCATACTCTGCATTTGCACCGTCGCCAAATACTCGGCCGCCAGGTTGATGAGGAGAATTTTGGTCAGGATGGCGTCCAAGGGACGCTCCTTGAGCTCAATGGCCAGATGGCTGAGCACCTCGCCCTCGAGCTCATCATGGGCGGCAAACTCGTCGCCCTTGTAGATCCTGCTGTGCAGTCGCACGAACCAGGCAATGAGGGCACGTCCAGCAGGGCTGCCGTCGCCCGGCGTGTGCGTGCTGATCAGCTGGCCCTTGTCCCAGGCAGCAATGACGCGCTTGAATTCGAGCTCGAGGTTGGCCTGAGCCTGCGGATAGGGCAGCTTGCTGGCGAGCGAGCGATAGAGGTGGTAGACGGCGCGGAAGTGATCGCCGTCCTCGCGCGCAATGACGGCGAGCTGGTTCTGGGCGTGGCCAGCGTCGGGGCAGAGCTCGGCGGCGAGGCCATAGTAGCCCTTAGCAGGGCCCCAGTTGCGCGGCTGGTCTTTGCCGACGAGCTCGGTCTCGCGGTAACGCGACAGGTCGCCGAGGCGAATCAGCGTGTGGTGGCACGAGAGCAGCACCTGGTCATGGCAGGCAGCGGGGATGCGAGCGGGCTCGGGGGCGGGCAGAGCGACATCGTCCTTCCAGGTGCGAGCAATGCGGCGCAGAGCGGGAATGCCGTCGCAGTGGGCGTCGAGGAGCAGCACGTGATGGCGGTAGAAGCGCTGGCTGGCCTTGAGGAAGTGCAGGTAGTGAGCATGGGCCTTGCGCGTCTCGACGACGCGGTCCTTGGCGCGCCGCAGCCGCTTGAGCTCGTGGCGGAAGAGGGTGTTGATGCGGACGTGGGCGGCCCACAGCCGGGCCTCGGCGTCGGCGGCCTGGTCGGCGAAGCGGGCGACGACGAGGCGCTCGCAAGCGGCGCGGTAGTCGTGCAGGTCGCGGGCCAGCTCGGCAGCGACGACGCCCTCATCGGCGCGCTGGTGCAGGGCGTGCTCCAAGGCCAAGGCCCGGCTGGCAGCCTCGGTTAGCACACAGTCATCCCGCCGTCGCAGTCGCAGCGGGCGCCCACCTGGCTAGCGGGTCCGCGGCGGCGGTGGCCATTGGGGACGGAGAGTGGCCTCGACGGCGGCGGACGGGTCAGACAGAGGCACGGGACAGGCGGCGAGCGCTGTGGTGGGCGTGCTCCATGGGCGGCGGTGGGCAGCGGTAGGGAAGGGGGCCGAGGCGGTGGGACAGCAGGCGGTGGGGCGATGGTGGTGAGGCGTGGCGGCCAACATTCTTGGGCGGCGCCGTCGGCGGTCGGGTAGTTGCCGACTCGTTACAGTTAGGGTGGTTTGCCTCATTGGGTTAGCTGGTTATTCACCCACCTTGACACAGCCAGCCCGCCCACGTACACATCGCAGATGGCTCCAGCCCCCCATATGTCCATGACGAGATACTACGTACACAGCACACCCTGCACGAAACTACCTTCCCGCCACGACGACGACGTATCCAGACACCAAGGTACTTGCCTGCTGCCTCCAACACCATGTCGCCCAAGCGCTCACGTGCCGACTCGCTGTCATCGGCAGACGGCCACACTAGCACACCGTCTTCCCGCGCTCCCTCGCTCGACAGGAAGATGGCTCACCGGGAACCCGCGCCGGCCGTCATCGAGTGCTCGCTGCCGCCCCACGAGCCCCTGGACTTTGCCTCGTTCCACGACTACGACGTCCACTACCTCAAGGCCCACGTGAACCGATGCATCGACTGCCACCACAACTTCCCCGACGAGCATCTCCTGCACCTGCACATTGCCGAGTACCATGACCCCATCAATGCCGCTAGGCGCGGGCGCGGCGAGCAGACGGTAGGTCATCCGCCTGGTCCTATTTTTCCCCTCTCGTGCACGTGGGTTGGCGTGGGAGTTGAGTAGCTAATAATACCAAGTAGTATGCCTGTCTGGTCCGGGACTGTGACCGTGTGTGCAGCACGCCCCAGAAGCGGCGCCTGCACTGCATAGACAAACACCAGTTTCCCAAAAACTACAACTTCGTCATCATCAAGGACGGCATTGACTGCCGCACCAGCATGCTGCTGTCTCCACGCCGGCGTCGGCGCAGCACGCTCGCGGTCAACGCCAAGGATGAAGGTATGCACCGCATCGAGGAAGACCAGGATGACGCGGGCCAAGAGGAGGAATGTGAAGTCGACCCCAGACGCTATCCAACCAGGCTTCGAGGACGAGGAGGGTTTGGCCACGGGCAAGGCTCAGCTCGGCATGGTCGAGTGGGCGAATTGTCGAAGCCAACGCCTGCGACAGTGCCCGCCTCCAAGGATCCCATGGACGCACTCACAGCCAAATTATCAGCCCTGCAGTTTGTTCCCCACAGCGTACGAGTGGCGCGGGGTCGAGGCCGGGCATGAGGTGGACAAAAAAAAGTGCGAGGTCCCACACGTGACCATCCTCTTTTGCGTAGCAAATACCATCCTGCACCCTCGCGCGCGGCAAAAAAAGAAGTGCCAGAGGGAATCAGACGACCCGTGTGCGAGCAAGTCTTCTCCGTCGTTCCCTGTGCACACGCTTGTGCCGTTGACGTTCCATGTTGTTGATGTTGTTGCTGCTCTGTCCATTTGCTTCGTTCCTGCCCACCTGCCCACGTGGTTGGTCGGGTCACACTCACATTCCACATGAGCGTACGACTTCGTCGGTCGCTCCTCGGAGAACCTTCACAAACAAATCCTGGTTGCAGCTCCTCCTCTTGTTCCGTTTGCGCTGTGTGCAGCGAGCTGTAGGTAGAAGAAGACTTCGCCGTACCCATGCTAACACCAACCTGCCGACCCTGCTATGCTCCCATCGCCGAATTCATGCTCCTCTTCCTCCAGCTGCACTACGCGTATCGACTACTACTGACGTACCTCGACCGCTGGAGAGACTTTACATCACCGCAAGTAGATGGCCCCTCTGGTTGCCATGTGGTCCACGCACACACAGCTTTACCACAGTCACAGCAAACACCCAACCGGACACCACCAGCACCCAGACCTCCTGCTCAGTTGCTGAGATCGGTTGAAACGCCCATGAGGCCTGCCAACGCAGCCAGATACACAATCGCCAACGAATTTACCCGACGCCGCACCCAAGTCGCGCGCAATCCTACGGTCTATACGCACCACAACCGGGAGCAGCGCGCACATCTCCGAGGCATAGCCTCGTTGGAAGCATCGTCTGGGAGTCCAAACCGTATACAGTCCACGCGTCGACGAGCAGCGCAGCTGCGCGCAAGGAAGCTCGTCAAGCCAGAGCAGTACGGCACCGGGCTTGAGCGTCTAAGCGACGTGGCCCACCGCAATCGATCCGTTTCAGGTACGAGCCAACCATCCAGCCCAACAGACGTTAGGTACGTGACAAGACTGATAGAAAGCCAGCACTTCAGCGTCGCAGATGCAACATGTGGAAACTTGGACTTGGTATAGGCTCCGATCGCAAGCAAAGCTCCATCTTTGCGGTCCTGCAACAAGACACTAAGCGGGCTTCCCTGAAAACGCAACTTACTGAGCCACTACATCAGGAATTCGACGACTGGAGAAGCAATAAATTGCCTGATATGCAGGAAGGTACACTGGAATGGATCTCCGCGAACAGCCGCAGCCAAGAGCCGGACCAAACTCCGGAGACACACATCGATTTTCCATGGATTGGGAATGGTCTCATCCAGGACAGCGGTGACTTCACTGCGAGCTTTCGTACTGGTCCTCATCAGGCTGCATCGCCAGTCGGCTCGGTCTCGCCATCCTCGGACGCCACGTTGTATGAAGATGCCACCGAAAACGTGTACCATCGGGTCCAGGGTGGCAGGTCATGGGATGATGCGGTGTACGACAGCCCCAATGGCAAGCAGACGGCATTGTCGCGAGCAATACAATTCGCGAAATATCAAGACCAAACGCCTACACCTATCAGGAGGCTCTGCGTACGGCGTGAACAGAATATGTCGCCTGCTTCACCTGGCAGTACCGCACGCACGCCAACGGTACCGCTGCGCGTAAGGGATCGCACCCATGATGGCTTGCTACAGCTCAAAGCAAAGGTTGCAAACAATTCCACCGCCCCGTCGACAACCCCAAAGACACACCGACGCAAGATTTCCCTCAATCTCCCAGTGAAGACTTCCATGGCCAAGACAGATGGACTGCCGCATCCAAATCCCGGTGACTGGACAGCGCCACCACCAAGCACAGTCACACAAGTAAGCACCACAAATGGTGCCACAGCGCTAACCCCCGAAGAACGGGAGCTAGAGTACAAGCACCGGTACACCTTCATCGGTATCGCCTCTCTTGACGACTTCCTCGAAATCCTCGAAGTAACGCCGGCACACACAGCATCCAGAGATGCTGCTGCCAAAGCCTTTGTCCATCTCGCAGCCAACGAGCAACGACTCGCACGACAACATTCCACCAAGCTGCAAGGCTGGGAACTGGTACCCCGCATCACCCCCGATGTACCAACTGGTGATTATGTGGCGCAACACCAGGTCAAACTTGGCTCTATTACGCTGCGCCAATTCTTGGATCTTATGCCATTCGACGACCGGGCCGAGATACCTGCAATGTGTGTTGTAGAGGCGTTTTTGGCGGCGTGTCACCTGGATGGGCGGGGGATGGGCGACAAGGCGAGGGTGTTTAGGCGATGGATGATTGATCAAGCGCGTGGGGAGGAAGCATGATGGACAAGGGATAGAGGCTTTTCATCGTCACGGATGGGACTCGGCGTAGGGCAACATAATGGCGTACATTTCGCGGACACGCACTGTGATGGTGCTGGCGTTTTTTTTTTTTGAAAGCTACCCCGACATATTTTTCTTTGTAGTCAATTGAGCGGTAATGGTAATGAAGATAATTTGTGCCACGGTAGACTAGGATTGAAGCGCCGCTGTTGGCAAACCGCCACGCCTAAACAGGTAGAAGCGACATCACCACATCTCGCCGTCCACCATTGGTGAGCAACCGTCCGCACACACAGCAGGGTACACTACTAGCCTGTCCCAGCAACCACACAAGCAACAAGGCGACTGCGCATGCCCAGATGCCCAGATAGCCAGATGCTCAGATTCCACACGTGGGCAGCATAAGCAGCACAAACACCGGCCATGACGTCACCTACACCCGCCTTTTCCGCCGTGCCGGCAGGCGTACAACAGCAGCCGACGCCATTCCAAGTCCACATTGAAGAGCAAAAGGTGCAGGGCTTGAAGACGTTGTTGGGACTGAGTCCGGTGGCGAAGGAGACGTTTGAGAACGTGCGGGACGAAGGGGGCCATGGGCGGTTTGGAGTGAGTCGGGGGTGGGTGATGGACGCGAAGAAGGTATGGGAGGAGGAGTTTGATTGGTAAATGGCGAGCGAAGGGATTGGGTACGAGTGGGCTAACGACCATAGGCGTAAAGAGGAAGAGCACATCAACTCCTTTCCCAACTTCAAGACCAACATCACCGACGACCATGGCCGCGTCTTCGACGTCCACTTTGCCGCGCTCTTCTCGGCCAAGGCCGATGCGATTCCCATTGCCTTCCTTCACGGCTGGCCGGGCTCTTTTCT
>Ga0182211_1000428_pt1 | contig 13425 bp, 16 predicted proteins | sample G5R1MG_20_FD_129660 | JGI IMG/M metagenome (GOLD analysis project Ga0182211, IMG submission 129660) | Switchgrass phyllosphere microbial communities from Michigan, USA - G5R2_MAIN_03OCT2016_LD1 MG | ecosystem: Host-associated > Plants > Phyllosphere > Phylloplane/Leaf | place: USA: Michigan... | reverse complement strand
TACTGCGACGAAGAAACTGCGGGTTCGGGAGCAAAGCGCAACCCTTGGCGGCTGCCCTAACCCCAAAAAGCCACAACGAGAGAAACACGACGAGCCTCCCCTCCAGCCTTGCAACAACGCACCCGCACACGAACACGCGGCCTGCAGCATCAGCGTCATCGAGACGTCGCACCTTGCTATCAAGCAATACCGTGCAGTCACTTGGATCGGCGTACATATCCAGTTCACTATTATCGTAATTAAAAAAGCTCAGAAGATTTACACCATGAACTACACAATGCGAAATCCCTTGCCAAATGTCAATTCCCAATATCAAGCTAGTAAGAACAACAAAACCGACACGAACGCCGCGTACACCTCGCTTGTATGCAATGCATGCTTTCCTGTATTCACCATCGAGGTCATCCTGTTCTTCTCAGTGTGCCAGAGAGAATGCGGCCCCGTTCGGTGGTCAACTCAATCACAGCCGGCACATGATGCACAGCCTCCCAAAATCTCAATGCAGCCTACTTGGCTAAACCATTCTGACCCTTGTCTTTGATCTTCCTGACATTCCGAATTTCCTGCTCCACGGCTTGGTCGACCCGACGCTTCAGTTCGGGTCGGTAGCCAAGCGAGAACAGAATCTCGAACCAGACGAAGAAGGGTGCCAGGAACACTGCTTGCACCAGATTATCGAGCAGCGCAGGTGCCCGCCCCTCAAACTTGCCATGTCCGATAAATTGCGCCAGCCAGCATGCGATATTGATGGCGCCAGCCCAGGAATTCGCTGTTGCACCATACGTTGATGTAAGGTGGTTAGCGACGGCGGCGCTTCCGATCAAAATGGGCGCGAGTAGACCTCCAGCAACAGGTTCCATTAACATATACAGCGTCGAGTAGAGGACAGCTCCGACTGTGCCTATGTTCATGGGCAGATTGGGTATCGAGAGCCATGACGGCAGCGGGACGTTAGGGGTATTCGTGAGCTGGGACTTATTAGATAAGCTCCTGCATGTTGGATGGGATGGCATCTGACCAGGAGAAAGGAAGTCAACAGGATAGGAGGCACGCATAGTATGTGGATCCCAACATTGACCTAGTGGACACCTGTTAGCTGACATGTGAAGGGGTGTCGGGACTGAAATGTCCTACTTTGTTGTGGTGATAGGCACCATACTGTGCACAAGTTAGCCAAGGCCATACAGTCAGTCCCGCTCAACATACGAAGACGAGCTGCTTCTCAAGGTTTAGAGACATGGTGCCGAATGCGGAACTGGTGCGCGCGTGTGAGGATTGCGGGTGTCAGAATCTACTGCATGTCTCGGAAAGGGAGAGGTGGTCAGAGGAGGGCCAGGGAAGCGACTGGCCGCAGGGACGAGGTAGACAGCCGATGGGCTTGGCGGATGTCTCGCTGCATGCACACGGCACACGGGGGTGGGGTATCGCAAGCTGGGGCGGGTGGAGTGCTGTCGCGGTTGGCGCTGTGCTAGGGGAATGATTTTCCGCGCCGAGCATCTGGCCCTTGGACTAGTTACCGCAACTAACTAGCCAAGCCGCTCTATCACATGGAGCTCACTCACTCAACCTTTGACGGCCAGCATTGCTCTCCCAGGACTCACCACACGCGCCCACATCCGTCCTCCCCGTGTCACAGGCCTCCTCCCGCGTCGCAGAAACGCTAGGCATCGTGCGCATGGACTGCTGGAGACTTTGAAGTCGGGCTGCGTTGCTGGAGGGCGTGCCGGTCGCAATACTTACGCTTCTGTCGCCGCATAATAAGATAATAGAGCCGCACAGCCGACAAGAGCTCGTCCGCCGTTCCTCTGCCAGATACCGCTGCCCATCGCTACACGTGCACATCGCCCACCACTGCACACGCGCCCGCTTATCATACTGGTCGCATAGCTTGCGACCATGTTCTTTCTCAAAGAGCTCGAGAAGACGGTCCAGCTGCATCCTTCGTACTTCGGCCCCCTCATCCGTCAGCACATCCATCGCGAGCTGCTACAGAAAGAAGAGGGCTCGAGCACGGGCAAGTACGCCATCGTGTGTATACTGGACGCGTTTGAGATCTCGGATGGCAAAGTAATGCCTGGATCTGGCTCAGCCGAGTATGTGGTGCACTACAAGGCCATCGTCTGGCGGCCATATAAGGAAGAGGTGGTATGTGCATACTTTTTCACGAAGATGCTGTGGGTCACAGGCTAACCAACAACAAGGTGGACGGCGTCGTTACTTCAGTCCTTCGCAGTGGCTTCTTCGTAGATTGCGGCTCTCTACAAGTCTTCGTAGGGCGCAGTGTAAAGTCACCCTCCGATTATCTCGGTTCCAAATGATTAACCATTCTTAGATGATTCCTTCAGACGTCAAATTCGACGCAAATGCAACACCGCCACAGTGGACCGACGATGGTGAGCAGGTTATTGAGAAGGGTACCAATATCCGCATCAAGATCAAGGGTATGAGGTCCGAGGTTGGGAAGATGTACGCTGTCGGCACAATGAAAGAGGTATGCAACCCAACTGGAGTGGATTGCCAGCTTGTACTAACTATTCAGGATTATCTTGGCCCACTTTCATAGACCAGATACGTCATCATTCACCTTGAGCTTCGATGCGCAGGCTCAGGAAAGACTGCGCCCCACAAACAAAAGCGACTTCAATGTAACTGCGTGGCTTACTATAGCGTCTAGACAAAGGAGATGCAGTGATTCGTTATATCAAAAATTGTGAAAGACCAATATGGAACTTGGGGCAAGACAGAGGGTTCAGCGTGCGTTTTGTATATGAGCTTTGAGAGAGACAGCTTGCTACGTCAATCATAGCTACACAAGATAACGTCACCTGAATAGACTCCCCAAAGCCTAATCAGTGCCTCAATAGAAGTTTGTTGTTTAAGCTCTTTGTGTTGATTCACTAATGATTTTCCCGCCCTAGCCTAGGGTTGTCTCGAAGCGTGACTTCGGTCGTTTCGGCCAACGCCGCATTTGGGATACCTTGACCACCAACTCGGTGCCGCGTCAGCACATCGTTCCGCGACTCTTGAAAGCTGTTCTACTTTTTATTCTCACGATATGACACGACGATAATCCAGCATTGGTTCCTGTAGTACTACGCCACCATGCCGCGAGAACGCGCCGTGCACGAGGAAGAGGCGGAGCCTCTCACCAAGAACGAGCAATCAGCGCGCAATTCGGAGGACTCTGGAGACTCCATATCTTCGATTTCCACCACATCGCTCGTCCTCGAGCACATCAACGACCCTCTCATCAATAGCACACGACGAACACAACACGGAGAGAAGTACACGGACGACGACGCGTCCAGACAGATTGACGATCAACTCGACGTTGAAGACGGACGATATCAGGCACCCACTGCCGTAGATAAGAAGACACGAAGATTACTATGGATTATTGGCTCGATATGTGCTGTGGGTTGGGGCCTTGCGCTGGTGTTCTTCCTCATGAACGGGTCCTACAAGCCTGTGTCGAGCCGTCCGCACGACCCGTTGGCTAGTTCCACAAAAGGTTCCGGAAAGAAGATTACCATGGATGATGTATTCGGAGGTCGCTTCTACGCAGAGGAACAGAGAGTTTCATGGATCGCTGGCCCCAAGGGAGAGGATGGCTTGTTGCTCGAGAAGAACGCCGGGAGCAGTGAATATCTGGTGGTCGAGGACATCAGGAGTAAGGACAAGGACCATGCGTCTACGAGTATTTCAAAGACTACCTTGATGAAGAAACCCGTTTTTGAAGTGAACGGAAAATTTGTTCGACCGGATAATGTCTGGCCTAGTAAAGACTTTAAGAAGGTTCTGGTCAGCTCAAATGGGCGGAAGAACTGGCGACATTCGAGCACGGCAGAATACTGGATTTTCGATGTTGAAACGCAGACTGGAGAGCCGCTTGACCCAGAGCACGTAGATGGCAGAGTACAGCTGGCACAATTGTCGCCACAGTCTGACGCTGTTGTCTTCACGCGAGACAAAAACATGTACCTGCGCAAGCTAGACTCTAAAAAAGTTATTCAAATCACCAAAGACGGTGGGTCGGAGCTTTTTTATGGCGTACCCGATTGGGTGTACGAAGAAGAGGTCTTTGCAGGGAATACCGCAACATGGTGGTCCGAAGATGGCAAATACGTTGCGTTCCTGCGAACCGACGAGTCGACTGTGCCTACGTATCCGGTCCAGTACTTTGTCTCGCGTCCAAGCGGCAACAAGCCAAAGCCGGGTGAAGAGAATTATCCCGTGGTCCGCGATATCAAGTATCCCAAGGCTGGCGCTCCAAATCCTATTGTGTCGCTACAATTCTACGATGTCGCAAAAAATGAGCTCTTCAGCGTTAATATTGAAGATGACTTCAAGGACGACGACCGCCTCATTACTGAAGTTGTCTGGGCTGGCAAGAGCGGAAAGGTCCTTGTACGGGAGACAAACCGTGAAAGTGATATCTTGAAAGTCGTGCTGATGGATGTTGAGAAGCGGTCCGGCAAGACTGTCAGGACTGAGAACGTAGCTGAGCTCGACGGTGGATGGTTTGAAGTATCACAAAAGACTAAGTATGTACCTGCTGATCCCGAGAATGGCCGTAAAGACGATGGCTACATCGACACCATCATCCATGAGGGTTACGATCATATCGGCTACTTTACGCCACTCGACAGCGAAAAGCCCACCGTGCTTACACAGGGGCCATGGGAAGTTGTCGATGCGCCTTCCAGGGTGGATTTAAAGAATAACCTTGTGTATTACATGTCTACCGAGAAAAGCTCCATCGAACGGCATGCATATGCTGTGTACTTGAATGGTACCGGTAAGCAAGAAGTCCTACAAGATGGTGGCTCAGGCTACTACAAGGCCTCCTTCTCCACAGGCGGCTCTTTTGCTTTGATGACATACAAAGGTCCCGGCATTCCCTGGCAGAAAATTATCAGCACGCCATCCAACAAGGAAAAGTATGAAAGGGTCCTTGTAAAGAACGAAGCCCTTGATAAATTCGTCAGGCAGCGTGAGCTTCCTACTCTCCATTACCAGACTATCGACGTCGACGGCTTTAAGCTGAACGTTCTCGAGCGTCGTCCGCCACACTTTAACGAGAAAAAACAATACCCGGTACTCTTCTATCAATACAGCGGTCCAGGTTCCCAGACTGTAAACAAAAAGTTCAAAGTCGATTTCCAATCCTACATTGCAGCTTCCCTTGGCTATATTGTCATTACAGTCGATGGTCGTGGTACAGGGTACCTTGGCCGCAAGCTGCGCTGCATCACCCGTGGTAACATCGGGTACTACGAGGCCCACGATCAAATCTCCGTAGCCAAAATCTGGGCTGAGAAAAAGTACGTCGACAAGGAGCGGCTCGCGATATGGGGTTGGAGTTATGGCGGCTTCAACGCGCTGAAAACACTTGAACAAGATGGGGGGCAAACATTCAAGTACGGAATGGCAGTGGCGCCTGTGACGGATTGGCGTTTCTATGGTAAGCATCTTTCTCTATTCTTCTTCTAACTCTACTATGTTTCAAGGGAAGCTAATGTGTATATTTGCACTGTCAGACTCCATCTACACCGAACGCTACATGCACACCCCACAGTCCAATCCCGGCGGCTATGACAACAGCACCATCAGTGACGTAACTTCACTCTCGCAAAATGTCCGCTTCCTCGTCATGCACGGCGTGGCTGATGACAACGTACACATGCAGAATACGCTGACGCTGCTGGACCGCTTGGACTTGGCAGGCGTCGAGAACTACGACGTCCATATTTTTCCGGATAGCGATCATAGCATATACTTTCACAATGCGAATCGCGTTGTTTATGATAGTAAGTCTACCGTTTTGGGGTGTGGGATGAAAAGGTTGCTAACTTATGTGGCAGAGTTGAGATGGTGGCTTGTCAATGCGTTCAACGGTGAATGGTTAAGGGTTCAGAGTGCGGTACCCAAGGTGCAGATAGATGGTAAAGAGAGGAGACGGTAGTTATTTAAATTCCATGCATTATTGTTGTATTTACAAATTACGATCATGTTACTATAGCGATGTGCGTGAAGTAGCGGAAAGCTCATCAGATAGTGACTATTAGGCAACCTTTGTACATCTTTGGTGCATACGAAATCGTCGCAGTCCGCATAGATTACCCTATCGTATAGTATAGTTACCTTCGGGAACAACAGGTGTTTTTATGTTGTGAAATATACATCCGGTCGTCACCTCAGTGATACGCATTATCTTTCGTACAAACCTTCATACGGTAACGCAATAAACTGATTAATCAATTCTCATCAACATACAAGCACCTTGATAAACGTCACTACGACAACCACTCCATCGTGCATCTCTCCCGCCTATATCCATCCCGAGCACGGTCACGCCTCTTCCTCAAAAATCTCTAGACCCTCATGTCCCCCACCCTTCAAAAAAATCTTCATACTCTCCAACACCTGCTTCTTCAGATCTGGCCTACGCAAATTCTGCCCCGCAAACCCGCCGTACGTGGCGTCGAAGTCAAACGGCTTGAGCGCCTTCCAGATCCCATGGACCTTTGGGGGTGGGAGTGGGATCATGTTTGGATATGCCCACATGAAAGAGAATGAAGCCGTGTTTGGTAGGCGATAGGCGTTGTTGAACCCAGACTATCGTGTGTTAGTGACCCCATGCATGTTCCGGCCCATTGATGTGGGAATAGGTCCAACGTACCAGCACAGTTGCCATCGTATCCGCAATAAACAACTTGCGCTCCCACAGCAGAAAGCTGCTTCCGTCAAAATGCCCGCCCGCCTGGATCATCGTGACTTGACTTCCCACCTCCTCGATAGGCGTAACACCACGGACAAGCTTCCGCCTACCCTCCACATCCTTGCGATTCAGCCACTGCTCGTCGTCACGACTCATATAAACCGGGCAGTTAAACGCACGCGCCCATTCTAGGTGTGTAGTGTAAAAGTGAGGGTGGCTGATGGCTATTGCCTTCAGTCCGCCCTTGGACATGATGAAGTCGATAGTGGGCTGGTCGAGCAGCGCCGTGCAGTCCCAGAGTATGTTTCCAGCAGGAGTTTGGAGGAGAATGGCGCGCTGGCCGATGCCGAGTTGTTTGCGTACGGTGCTAAGTTCTGCAAGGCCTATGGGAAGCTCGGAAGGTACTAGGGGCAGCGTGGATATGTAGTGTATGCGAGGGTCATGAGGATCAGTCTCGTAGGAGTTCTTTTGGAGGCCAACTTCTTTCTCGAGACTGGTCCACGATTGGCCACTTGGAGGCACGTATTGTCGGGGATCCTAGAGGATTACTTAGGTCGAAGTGGAAACTGTAAGAGCTGATGCGAACGTACATCACACATTCGACAACGTTCTGGATGCTGGGAAAGCGGGACATCGAACTGGGTCCCGCATGATTCGCAAATGGTCAAGTCGCTGGGTTTGAATGACATCTTCCAGTATTTTTTGCTTAGTGTATATATACACGACGTTCTGCTGCGCAATTGTAGGCCATTAATTCTGGCGCCATGGGAAGTTTATATATAGCCTAGTCTCGATATCGATATGACCTAAAATCCCGTCATACCTAGCCTTTCATGCTTCCAAGGCGCACAGGTGGGGCTAGGGCTTAGGGAGAATAGTTGCTGCCTAAATCAGTAGCTTATAGCGGCGGTGCGGAGAGCGAAAATCCGTGGTCTAGAATATATGCTTATGAGTAACATAGCACTTGACAGGTAGCGATACCGAAGGCCAGTAGATACATGTAGGATCTGCAACTTCACGCGACTTCTGCCACAATTTGGGACAAGATGCTGTGAGCATTATTGCCGTTGCTCTTTACGATACACCCTTGCTCGCATTTGCTATTCAACCTGGAGGTCTGCAGCACAGACAAGTTTTTCTCGAAGCAAGTAGTTTGTGTGTATACCTCTTTTCCATGCTCGCATGGAATAAATGTAGCGGTTAAGGCAACCATAAGACAGTGTAGAGCAGAAAAGCCCCTATAGAATTACGGTAAACATATCAACGTGATTCCACTATGACAAAGAACCTCCAATGACCCAGACCTCTCCATTTGAGACCTTGTCAGCAATGCTCGTGACTGCGACATTGCCGGGCTGGATCTGGGGTATTGGTCAGCTTGCGTTCGTGAGGCAGCGCTGTCAGGCAAACAAAATGAATACTCCACTTCCGCCCACCAATCCACTCCCAACACCAGCAAAACTGCAAAAAAAATAAACAACCTGGAGGATCTGACAGAGCCAGACGAATGATGATGAGAACGGGACTCGAACCCGCGCCACTTTCGTGACCAGGAATAATGCGTTAAGAGTAACCTTAACCTGGCGCCATAACCAACTCGGCCATCTCACCGATACCTGATTGGTTGATTGATGGAATCGAAAGAGTATAAAACCAATATGACTGCGAAATTGTAGACGGGAGCAGGGATTGGAGATAGGAGGAAAAATGGACAGTGGAGGGAAAACCTGGTTACACGCTGTGGAAGTGGAGTGGGTCCCGCAGCAAGCAACGACTAACAGCGCAAGTCATGCGAGCTTACCTTCTTTTGGCCGTCCTTCGTTTCCCACCAAATCTCGTTGCCGTCCAGGGTCGTGGCTTTCTTACCCTCCTCCCAAGGGCTTTCTGGCACGATGTGGCGATGAACGAAGCGTTCAAGATTCTTCCGCGCCCGGTCTTCTCCACTGCTGCCTGCGTATGCATGTGCGCCGAAGGAGCTGTAGTCTTGCGGATCCTCCCATGGCTTTCGCTCGAGGCTGCGCATGATACTGTTGTCGGGCGCCAGCACCGTTGTGTTTTGCGCTGCATCATCCAAGCGGCCGGCTACCGCATCCACGTCGCGCGTCAAGCCGCTGAAAATGGCGATGTCCTGCGTCTTCCCGATCACATCTGATATGATGACGCCCGTCGAGACCTGGCTCCCTGGACTGCCCATGATGTAGTTGCGAAGTGGAGATTGTCCGCTGAGGATGTCGAATGACCTGATGATACTGGCAAAAGGCCGCGATTCGGCAGAGCAGGCGAGGTACAGCCAGACGGTAGCAAGGGGATATGCGAGAATAGTGTGGGGTCTCATGGTCGTCTACGAGGGTTGTATCAAACGCCGTGGCAGGTGTTGGGAGGCTGCGGCACAAGGTGGGCTGCAAACACGTCATGCCGCGGTGAAGCCAAGCCTCGTGACTTGGTGGCCGATAATTAACTAGGCGCCGAGATACTTGATTTCTAGCTTCTTTCACTACTGCCCAGCTCCATGCCTTGACCACAACAGCCATCTGCGCCTGCGAGCGCTTTGCCCTGATCTCCCTCGAGGAACCTCATGGCAGACACGGCGCCCCCGGTTCCGACTGTCACCATTGTAGGCGTCGCGTCCTCTGCTATAGCGCCGTATACTGATGGCATAGGATGACCTCCGTGTCTTCCACGCGAAGCATTTTCCACACGCTGCACCACCCGAGCAGTTCGTGCATGGTGCCGAGGCTGCAAACCCCTGTATTTCTGATGCGGCGGAAGAGTACTACGAGGAAGATGACGGGTTAGGCTACTATCCAGATGGCGCAAAGCGCACCCTCACCGACGAGCAGATTGCAATGTTCCGGCACTCGGAGATACAGGAGATGCTGCGGAAGCGGAGATCGCGACGTGAAGATGAAGAGCTCACGGAAGATAAGCCTGCCTCGACGGATCGTTCTCCCCACCCTGAGACCCCGGTTGCGTCCCACGCGTCTACACCAACAAGCCAAATACTCACTGTCAGTACTGGGGATCTGAAGCAGACGCAGTCAGGTCGCGTGGAGAAACCAAAGGTACAACAATGGGCGACGAGCAGTGCAAGAACGAAGAAGAGGAACAAGCAGAACCGTGACAATTACAGAGCTAAAAAGAAGGCAGAGGGACAGAAGAGAAAGAAGGCCTCGTATGGCAAAGGCGATGAGGATGAGAGTGATGAATGGGATCCCTGGCATCAAGCCAATGGCCCAGACGTCCAAAAAGAGGAAGCCCTAGATTTGGACTATTGAGGGCGACACTCACCATTCCATCAGTAATCCGATTGTCTCGAGATGACCAATCTGCACATAGTATCCAAGCGGCCTATAAGGTCACCGAAGAATCATACACTCACGGTACGTTCCCAGTTCTCTTTCATATCATGCTATGATGAAACCTAGTTATCGTCATCCTTAGGCGGAGATGGGTGTCGGGCTTGAGCTGAAAGTGAAGGTCCTCCCAGGGCTCATCTCTTGGTTCGCCCACACCCTCAATGACGAGTGTATAATCTTCTCTCTGACTGCATACTTCCCATCCCGACACAACGAGCCAGCTCCGCATGCGCATTCGCTGATTCTCGCCTTTAGGGGACATGTGGCTCATCAGCTTCTTCGGGTTTGGACGGGCATGTTTTCTGTAAGGTGAATCTTGTCTCACCAACGAAATACATTCCCCGGATTGTCACATCACCACAGTCAAGAACTTCCTTCTACACGAAGTAGCTAGTCTAGAAAACGTACCTTCGAGTTTGATTAAGTCACGTGTTACCTCACGTTCACCTTCTCATGTTCGTGATTATGCTAGGCTACTATGTATTGTTGCTTTCGGGCCCCTTACCTATTTTGCTTTGCGGACGTCATCGCAAAAAATCCTCTCACCTAGATAGCATTGGAGTTGCACTAAACTACACACCTTCTGTTCATTCATTACCAACTACGATTATGGCGCAGGTCACTCATGACAGTGTACTCACGACACAGAAACCGAAGAATGGGGATAGAATCGTTGAACGACCCGCGCGCGGCTACCACAAATTCAGGAATGGACTGCTGAACGTCACGCCCAAAGGTGGTGAGATGGAAATGTGAGTACTCTGGCCTAGTCCTGTGTGGCCAAGGAAGATACAAGACGGATAGATGTTGCAGAACCAAACGCAATGTCATGTCACCGTTACTCCAGCTTCCTGCAGAGGACCGCAATATAATCTGGGAGTTGGTACTTGGTGGACAAGTGCTACAATCCATACCTACAAGCCGTCCTCTGACCCTTGCGCCATCTTCAATTGAACACAGTGGCATGGCAGTGCTTTGCGTGTGTAGGTCTATATATGCCGAAGCCGCCTCCCTGCCGTACCTTTGTCTTCAAGTCCGAGCATCATCCTATCAGTGAAATATTTTGAAGACACAAACCACACCAGCGCAAGCAGATCACCTCTATTGAATTTGAGTTCGGCGACCAGCGGGATTTTCAAAGTTATGCAATTGAGATCGCTACATTCATCACTCCTGCCCTCCTCGAACACTTGCCTAGACTGAGTCACTACCGATTTCGCATATACAACAATGCGATTGCCGCCGAGGATTTGGCTACACAGAAAGCCTGGGAGTTGAGCTTACTTGAGACCGTTGCGTATTATACTGAGGGGTATAATGTATGCTTCCAGATCGAACAGACCAAGGAAGACTGGCAATTCTTCGATGACGCGTAAGCAATCTTGATAAAATAAAAACAAGAGCGCTGCTAATGAAATAAAACAAGAGCGCTGCTAATGAAATAAAACAAAAGCGCTGCCAATGAAATGCTAGGTGGTTTGGTCGTATCAAGTTGGACGAATCTTCTCATAAGTCACTGTTGCCACGGGCTCATGAATAGTGCTTGATGGACTGTCATTCCCCGATTAAAATCACATGCAGGTCTGCGGGAATGCAGGCGTGCGGTTTCACGGTAGCTGAAGAATCACCTCAAGGAAATTACGGTGAAGACTCGTAGGTGATGCGAGCTACTCAGACATTAGCTCGTCTTGGAGTCACTGTCAGAGACCTCTCTACTCGGAGACAGCTCGGTTGAATTCCGGTTAGAAACAGCACTGACCGTAAATCTCACCCATTGTTAGCTTGGACCAGGAATTGTTGTCAATACTCGCTCGAGCTTGAAACTGCCGTTTCTAGACGGCCTCTTCACATTCACTGACAACTTGGCGTTAGCGTGACTGGCACGTGTTCCCACTCTCACCTACAGTTATAAACGATGCGTACCACCAAGTCTCTCCAGCCCAATTCAACCAGCCCGCTCTAACCACGACGCACCCCACTACACATGTCGTGCACACCCGGACCTCCAAGTATGCCACCTCAAGACAACGCTGGCGACAAAGCAACCTTGGACATGTCGTCCATGAGCCTGCAAGCGCAACAAGTCGAAGCTCCGTACGTAAAACAGAGAGGTTTGTAGGAGCACCGTTGACCGTCTCAGAGCCACAGGCCACCAGCGTGGGTCCTCTTTCCTCCGCGTCCCGGGTGAACTACGCAATGTCATCTATGGCTACGTCTTCGAAGGCGAGGTAGCACATGCTCGCCCCTCGTACGACGACAAACATAGCTGGCTATATCCCACGCAGCTACTATCGCTGACCTTGACTTGCCGTCAAATGTATCATGAGACCAAGGCCTTGCCCTTCACTCTCGGGACCTTCCACGGAACACCGAGGACGCTGGTTCTAGGCCTGCAACGGACCTTGACCGAAGCGCAGAGTCAAGCCGTCACTTCCATCTGCCTCCAAATCAACGGGTACGCCTTGGGTTCCGGGCTCAGCTGGACGTTTCCCAATCCTGATGGCATCCCGACTCTCCTTTCTGGCGATTGCATGCACGAGGAAACCGTCTTCATAGCCGATTCCATCGACGAGGCGCTGCGTGGCTTGGCTGCCTATCCGAACATCAAGCATATCAGGGTCGAGTGCCGCTCAAGTGGCATTTACGAGGAGTATGGGCCGGCTGTGGAGCCGAGTGTGCTGCAGTGCAGAGAACGAGCTTTGGTTACCGAGATGACGAAGCGACTGTGTGCCACTGATGGCAATGCTGGGATTGATGTTGAGATGGTCTTTCCCTTCTGATAGTGATACCTATAGGTAGAGGCCCGGGTAAATGATGCACGACAGATGTATGCATACGTTCCCTGGGATGAATCAACCCAACGGACATGCATGCATGCCTGCTTGATCAAGACGCGAAGACGGCACATGACCACTTGTAAAGAACGGTAGGAGCCAGCAGTGAAGAACAGGTAGCAGCAGGACTCGTGAAATTTTTACTCTGCACTCGCCCCCATGCATGTCCCTCCGCCCACGGAAGGTTATGTTACAAGAACCAACTCACCCATGTCCGCCGCGCATATAAAACGAGAAGGAATGGAGAAGAAGTAGAGAAGAGTCAACCGGGCCCTCCTTTCTAGAAAAAAAAAACGCCATGATAGCCATAGGCCAAAGTGAGAAAGAAGAAAAAACAATAGCAAAGCGCCTCGCTCGCTTTTAGGCCCAAAAAAAAAGAATCAGATGATTTTGGGGAGAGAAGGAAGACCAGAGAGAGAGAGAGAGAGAGAGAGAGAGAGAGAGAGAGAGAGAGAGAGAGAGAGAGAGAGAGAGAGAGAGAGACACATAGATCTCTATGTCTACAGCAAGGCAG
>Ga0182211_1000427_pt1 | contig 13521 bp, 16 predicted proteins | sample G5R1MG_20_FD_129660 | JGI IMG/M metagenome (GOLD analysis project Ga0182211, IMG submission 129660) | Switchgrass phyllosphere microbial communities from Michigan, USA - G5R2_MAIN_03OCT2016_LD1 MG | ecosystem: Host-associated > Plants > Phyllosphere > Phylloplane/Leaf | place: USA: Michigan... | reverse complement strand
TTTGCCTTTGTGCCAGAGCACTACAGCGAAAGCAAGCGCATCTAGGCCTTCAGGCTGTCACGCATGCTCTGGCTGCTTGCGCTGAGCGGGATATTGCTGGTTGGGAGCACATGCTTTGGCTTGGAGTTTTGGCGGACCTTGGCCAGAGTGTACACGAGACCGCTGACAAATCCGACAAAGATGGCAGACACGCTACCAAATGTGATGGGCGCGTCGAAGAAGACCAAGCCGCTTAGTGCAACGGGGAGCTTGTTCAAAGCGCCCACCATGGAGTAGGTAGTCGAAGACGTGACCCGGACAGCCCAGGCGGAGGTGTAGGAGATGAAGACGGTAGAAAGACCCGAGATGATCATGACAGACACGACCGTGTTGCGCTTGTCCGGGGGAAAGTTGTTCTGGATGTTGGCGGGGGACCAGTCCTCGACGAGGACAGAAGCGACGAGGAGTACGGGGATAGTTAAGAGATTGTTGTAATACATGGCTAGTCATGGTTAGCGAGGACAGATGCGAAAGGACCATCAACCTTACTGTCAAAGTCCTTGAAGTTGGTCAGCTTGATGCGCTTCTTCATACCCAGGATGTAGGTTGCAGTGCACAAGCAGTTGAACATCATCCACAGGTATCCAGCATGCAAAGTCGAAATAGCGTCAGTGTTGGAAGACTGTCCCATGCTGGCCAGAGCGTGCTGGATGTCTGCCCATGCGGCAATGATGGAGCTCAAGACCATCAATCCGAAGGAGAAAAGTGCCATCGGTGTCACTGTGCCACCGAACCAAAGGACCTCTCCGTATGCGATCAAGATGATGGTCAGGTTCTTGAAGATGGTGTAGACGGGAATCGAGAGGAATTTCATCGCCCATGTGCTCGTGTAGATCATGCCGATGAGGAGGAGCGAAATCGGGAACCCTGCGGCGAATCAGTCGTGGTGTCTGTCCGGTTCCCAAGCCCAATCCCACGTACATTTCTTTGCCTCGTCGCTGTTGAAATCTCGGTACGTGATGAAGCCGGCGCTCTTGGATATCGTGATGGCGGCTACGCAGACGATGGACTGCATCGCTGTTAGTCGAGTTGTGCAGAGTACGAGCGTTGTTGGGTAGAACGTGCCTGGACGGCGAGGAGGAAGAAATTGAGGTTGAAGTGAACCCCAGATAGGACATATTTGTTGGTCACGGTCATCAGAATGGATGAGCCACAGTATGCAAGAATGGCCGCCACGGGGTTCTCTGTTATCGAGGGGCCTGAGCGGCCAGTGGCAGGCCGCGATGGCGGAGATGCTGCACGAAACTCCTTGCCCGCGGACATGTCGATCGCGTGGTCGTCATTCTTCTTCTCGTCGGACATGGTGAAGGATGAATGGGAGGCTTGGGTGTGCAGGAAGAGCGGGGATCGGCCGGTGATGGACAGCAGCGAAAGAGCGGTCCGTCCTCGGAAGAAGACAGGTGTGCAGCTCCAGTAATGGGTGCAGTCAAGGTGAAAAAGGACAGAGGCAGAGGAGCGCCGGGCCGGGAGTGGAGTTGCGCAAGGAAGCGGACGAGTGGGCCTAAACCGTATGGACAGTCCGACAGTTCCCCTGGCTTAAGCGTGTTGCTTACTTAGTGGTGTTGTAATCTTACGATGGGTGATTAACTAGCTAAAGCTACCTAATCTTCCGCCAGTCGCGATCCTGTGTTTTGAGACGGTGGCTCTATTAATCCCGTTATTAGAGCCACTAGAGGTATCCCTTCCTTTCGGCGGGACGGATCTGGTATTGACAGAGTCCAAACCTGTGCACCTCCCACGGTGGGTATTGTATTGTTCCCGTTCGGCTGCCGGTAGGGTGCACTATCTTCACGTGACTCCTTATCGAGGTGCAGGCTCATTCCTCATCAGGCCCCCTTTCACATTGCACGTGTGCCCCGAAGGCGGATCAATACGACAATGGCTACTCTGGACCCCAAGGTCGCCTCAATCGTCGACCGTGCCGCAAGAGATGACGACTCGGACGAGGATGCTCTGATTGCGGCTCTGGAAGACGACGCGGAGCTGGATGCGTTTCGAGAACGGCGAATCCAGCAACTGCACGAGGAGTACGGAAGAGCGCAGGAATTGAAAGCCAGTGAGCATGGCAGGTATACAGAAATCAAAGACGAGAAGGCGTTGATGGACATTACAACGAGTACCAAGTTGTGTGTAGTTCATTTCTTCAAGTCGGATTTCAATCGCTGTCGTATCATGGACACACATCTTGAGGTGGGTTGCCACCAACCCGCAAAGGGCACACCGTTGATTATAGACAGTCGCTTGCGCTGTCACACTACGAGGCCAGGATCCTCAAGATCAATGTGGACAACTGTCCTTTTCTAGTCACCAGGCTGGGCGTACAGGTTCTCCCTTGTGTCATTGCCTTCATCGACGGTGTCGGAGCCGATCGCATCATCGGATTTGAAGGACTGGGCCGCACCCCAGAGAGCTTCACCACACGCGATCTAGAAGCAAGACTGATTCGGGCGAACGTCCTTGCTAGAAACAAAGTCACCAAGGAAGACGAGCGACAGAGGCTGCGGCAACGGAATCCGAAGCAGGATGAAGAGGATGAAGACTGGGATTGATGCGCCTAAAAAGATCAGTCGCAGCACAAACTCGGAAGCAATTTCTGTTCTCAAAGCCTAGCACTTGAACATCCAAAAAAGGGTATGACAGAGTTACATGGGCTTGTTGGTCCATCTGTAAGTATGTTAGTCATCACAATAAAAAAACACAAGTGCCGAATACGTCACTAGACCACCACGGTACAAAAAGCCAATGGTATACATATAAAATGGAACTGTCACGAGGCTTGTGATTGCTAGGGAATACATGGTCGATTTTTTTAATCAAATGCAGACGGAGAATACGGACACAATGTAACACTATTCGTCGATGCAACTGACCAATACGCGTCGTGATTTTCGTCTGACAAATGGCGTCATCGCTTTTCAAAGCTGCCCATCCAAATACTTTCGCCATCGCCCAACTTCGCTATTGAAGCAGGCGCAACATCCAAAAGAACCAAGATACCCAAATCCCCAAGTGTTTGACCTGTGTCACACGGCAATATGAAGGCCTACTGGTTCGATAACCTCCCCGTAAGAATACTTCCTACCCCACTTCTCACCAAACACGCACGAATTAAACCACACCAGGGCGACCAACGCGAGCCCCACAACTCTGGCCGCAACGTCGACCTAGACTATCTCGCCCGGCTAGGCGTCATCTACAGCCACGTGCCCGATGTCTCAGGCGTGGACGCTATCGCCGCATCCCGTAACTACAAGAACCGGGATGAAATCATCGTTTCGCCTGAAAAGATGGGCGACATGTACGAGGAAAAAGTCAAGTCCTTCTTTCACGAGCACTTGCATGAGGATGAGGAGATACGATATATCCTTGAAGGCAGTGGCTACTTTGATGTCCGGAGTGAAGCAGATGACTGGGTGAGAATCTGGTTGGAGAAGGGGGATTTGATAATTTTGCCGAGTGGAATTTATCATCGGTTTACTACGGATGAGCAGAATGTAAGTCTCTAGTAGGCTGCGCGTTGTGGAGAGGGACGCTGATGATGCTACGATAGCATACTAAGGCCATGCGACTATTCAAGGATGAGCCCAAGTGGACGCCGTTGAACAGAGACGATGAGACTGATGAGAATGAATTCCGAAAGGAGTATCTCATGTCTTTGGAAGGTTTACGTCGCGGGAGCTGAACAATCATAATCCGCTGTTAATTTTGGACCCGACCAATCATTACATTTTCGCCGAAACTCATTCGCCAGTACACTGTTGTGTTACGCGTGCTGTCTTCTCAAAATTCATTGTGCTATCAACGTTCACAGTGTTGTCTTTTGTTCTTTATTAATGGCCGAATGACAGTACTGACAATGTCACAACGCCTGTACGTCCTTGGTCCCTTCAGCCCAATCCTTTGGCTCTGTCTTATTGTCGATATCACAGCGGTTTCCCAATAATTCTCTTGGTCACTCGATTACCTTTAGACGTTGAGGTATTGCTAGCGCTTAAGGTGCACAGTTTCGATACATTATAGACTGCGGTTTGGCCTGACTAGAACACGTCTCTTTCTCCCCAGAATACATCGATACTTCTCTATCCGCGACAATCACTTTATCACAAGGTCGTTAGAAGAACCTAGCCAGTACGTATCAACGGATGTACTTTGTCATATATACCCAAACTAATCCCAATACCCAAACTCCTTTCCTGCACTTGGCTAATTTTCTCTTCGAGATAGAACGTTCGATAACGTTCAATTATGGATTTCAAAAAGTATGTAAGGGAACTGCCGGGGCGAGAAAACGATATCCAACAAAAAGCTGGGTCCGAAGCAAGATTTTACCTACAAGGCCTCAGAAATGTCGGAGAAATTGTCGAAGATATCGAAGAGAAACGTCCAATTTCCTCCCGGCAGGACCCACGGGTATCAGGAAAGTCCATGTTACAAGGCCTGTTGAACGACGCGCGCATGGGCCACAAAGACTTCATCCCGCCCGAGAAGTTGAAGAGGAGTCACCGCGAGAATGCCCATTATGAGTGTTCTCCTGTGCAATCGGCGAAACCACCTGCACTTCCAAGTCTGCAGGCATTGCAGTATCTAACCACCGCGCTACAAGACCGAACTATATTCAAAGGCGTTCCCACAAACAACGCACACCGCGCACCGCAAACGCACCGCCCCGAGAAGAATGACGTAGATTCTCCCACTATGCACGTCGCCAGCGCCTATCATGTCGAATCTACCGCATCCTTCAAGAACATCCGAACCTACTGCCAGGTTTCTCTTTGTCCTCATGAACACTTCTGCATAGACTGGTACGTCTCTGATCCCGGGAATGAGAAGGGCTCGTGGATCGCCAGTATCAGGCATTACTGGGACCACACCTCCTCTCGAGAAGACCACAGGACGTGCAAAGCACCCGATAGTCGCGCTCGATGTAACCTCCTCGCCCAGCGTATCATTGAGCAGTTTGTGAAAACCGAGCAGGGCAAGCTCACTAACAAGGACAAGCGAAACGGCGCAGCAGCTCGTCGACCGCCCGCATTTGCAACGGTAGAGCGGGAGGTGCGTCTTATGTACTCGCACACTTTCCGTGGTAATACGGACAAAATTGTCGAGGAAAAAGAGGCTATTGCGCGCAAAAATCAGGATCGGACGGCTTCTCGCAGACGATTGGCTGAAAATCTGCAGCTGCAGGCTCTTCAGGAGCGCCAGGGGAGGAAGAAGTCTGGTCAGGATCTTGACAGTGACGCCTCAAAGAATAACCAGCCCGTCGAAGTGCACTCCAAAAAGCGCACTCGCTCGGAGGATGACGAAGTGTATTCGAGTCCTAATGTAGCACCCAAGAAAAAGCAGAAGAGTTCCACGCTGGCTACCGTTCGCGTCCAGCCTATGACAATAGATGAGCACGAGGAACACACGTCTCATACAGTTGCGCGACCAACAGAAAACCCCAGCGATCGCGGAAGAAATGCATCTCGAAGCAAAGCCCACAGGACAGCACAAAGACGCCATCCAGCACGGACAGACATTCCCCGTGCGTGAGACGCAGGGATCTGGTATATGTCAAACGGTGTCTCAGGACGACAGTGTGTCCTCGCCGTTGTCCTACGGCGTCGCTGCCTCCGTCGGGCAGGAAGCGTGGCTACGCTTTCATTGCGGAGGATACGGAGACTTGGAGGGGTGTCATGTCTTCTCCGGTTAAGAGGTTGAAGGGTGAGGGGTTATCGTATGATGCTGTGGCTCTAGGGTGTGGTGGTGGTGGTTTCGATGCGGTGGCAGCTATGTTCGAAGAAGACAATGTCGATTCCATTGCCGACATGTCGAACGAGGTTGATGCGATAGCTGCCATGTTCTTCGGGGGATCCGAGGAATATTTGGACCAAGTTGGTTGGGCGCGGTAGTCGCCCAAGAGAAGTAGGAGTACTATTATAATCACAACGACCCTATATTTTCCTTGATCCGAGTAGAGTTTTTAGGGTGATGTACGCAGTGGGCGTTGAAAGTGCAAGCAAGTTATTTGAGAAATGAAAAAGATCGCAATACATGTGTAGTTGACAATCAATTTATATAAACTCCATTCCATCCTGGACATGGTCGACGAAATGAAATGGAAAAAAACACCCTAACAGCCCCCACCTCCTCCACCCCCATCACCTCCGCCTCCACCTCCACCGCCGCCACCACCTCCTCCATCACCTCCTCCACCTCCTCCGCCATCCCCTCCAAACCATCCCCCTCCACCCCCGCCATCACCACCAGTACTCGCATAATACCCCATGGCCTGATTTCCCCCGCCATGGTACCCAGCCTCATTACCCCGTGCGCGCCTGCCTGCTTTGCGCGCAGGCGGGTACTGCGGGCCGGGTTTGCTCGCGTGGCAGCCCATGATGATGATAGTGCAGGAGACAAGCGTGTGTATGAATGTAGGGTTGAGGGTTTTCCTGGTGGTGTAGGTGTGGGTAACGATGCGAGAGTGGGATTTGATTCGTCTGTGTGGAATTGCTTTGCGCCTTGTCTTTTCTCTTTCCTCTCTCACGCCTTCGTGGCTGTGGTTGTAGCGGCGTTAGGTTAGGGAGGGAAAAATATATGTATACAACTGTAGCAGAGAATTTGGATCGACGGATATGTACGATGCAAGTTAGCTAGGTAGGAATCTTGATGAATAGAAAACCGAAAAAAGGCATACCTACCCTATCCCACCCCATATATATACCTATTCCCACCAACCGCCTTCTCATCTCATGTCATCCCATCCTGTCCAGTCATCCATCTACCCCAAAGTCAGCCTCGCACACCGCCCTACGCCGCCCTTGGAGACAGCCACAACGACACCTACCGCATTCAACCCTGTTAACTCAGCGTGCAACGAAAACTCAGCGTGCAACGAAAACTCATCACAGGTCATGCCAGATGGGGAAAAGATAGTACGTCTGCGGTCGGTGGCTTAGAGGGATAGTGTGCGGGTGTTCGTTTAGATAGCTAGGATGGGGTTAAGGGGGGTACGTGCGGAGGCGCAGGTGATTGCACGTGTAGATATGTAGATAGGGTAGGGTAAGCAGCTACTATGACATCATATATTCTGACATTGCGTAGCGTGAGATTGTCGTCAATAACAGTAACAGGCGACATTTCACGCCGGGCTGCAACGGCGCAAAGAGTGGAAATGACTCGTGGTACTTAATAATATAAAGAAATACATGCATCATCCAACAATCTCATGCCAGTGCCCATGCTTGCACGACTCTCAAGATTTGGATATCAGCATCTAGTATTTGCGAATGCGGAGACTCCTCCTCGAGAATAGCAAATGTACGTGTAAACAAGGCGAGGAGCGTGCTCTCTTTGAAAGAAGGGTTTGAACACGTTAGCAGCGGGTAGAGTTTGGACTTGTACACGGACGCCAGGACCAACATGTTGCCGAATTGACTGCCGTTACATTAGCAACGATAATCATACGTACTCGGAGAAACGTACCCATGAAGCGTCGTAAAGATGTTGGTGACTTTGAGTCTTTGCGTACGTGTACTGCGGTAGTGGTCGTAAGGGCTTTCAACGGCAGCACCAACGCGGTCGAAGACGATCGTGCTGCAAATGGCGGAGTTAACACATTGGGCGATTACGCCCTTGATATATGGATCCCCCCGATGGAGCACAGACATCTCTTCCCACGTAAAATGAGTTGCGAATTGAAGGCACGGCCGCGTAATCATGTAGAGAGCATCATAGTACTTCGCGCGTAATCGTGCGTGGTGCAAGAAAGAAGACGGAGGATCTCGGTCTTTCCAAGCTAGAGTTGGAGGCAACAGACCTCTCCATTCCTGAAGAGAGCGAAGAAGATGTTTGGCTTGTTGGTAGACATCCATGAAGCTATGTGCGCTGTGGCTCGGGTGTGAAGCATTGTAGAGAGAGTTGTGGGCGGTGTTAAGCTGATGGCGCAAGTAATTAAGTAGAACGTCATGTGTGTCTCGTCGACCGGAGACCCTTTTGGATACATAATTTCCTGTTGGTAAACCGAAATCTCTGTTGGTAATAGGGTGCTTATCTCGGCTAAGATTTCACCCTCGAGCTGATGACACGTCTAATAGATATGCAGTACGGGATCTTGTCTGCGCCGCCAATCCTCGGCCACTTTCCCTGTGTTGTCTCGATAGTAGTCTTGACGAAGTGTTTGCTAATTAGAGTCGATAAGAATAAGAACAACCTTGCAAGCAATAGAGACATGATTCTAACTCTTCAATATGTCGGAAAATTGGCCTAGATACAAGGCGGCAAGAATGTGAGCTTGTGCGTGGGTTATTGTATTTTGTCCAGGTTGTTGTTCTAGTATCCTTGTGGCCCAGACGAAGTAAGGCATTCCTGGTCTGCTGTGAGAAGAGTTCCACCAGTCATTTTTAAGAACCTCCCCGAGTGCCAGGACAAGTAGAATAATGGCTTTGTCTACCGAAATCTCAGCCTAAGAACCGAGAAGATTAGGGTACTGCTGGCCAAACCTGCTGACGGAATTTCTCAATGCACAAACGTCCAAGAAAGGATGCAAGCTGTGCATGTTCTCAAGATAAGAATCTACAAATTTGTTCAACACGCTAGTATCCAGCCCCAGGCATTGATCGCTAAATTTCCTGTTGTCCAAGACTTGGTAAACATTTTGACCGAGGTTTTGTTCTTGGCTCTCGCTGAGCTTCATTGGATAGTCTGAAACTCGGAGACCGTCCTTGACAAGTTGAGCTAAGTACTCAACGCCGACGCAGATAGAACTTATAATCGGCCAATCTTCTAAGATTGTATGTGAAGATGTCCTATGACCACCTTGGAGTCCCCTCGTTCCTTCTTTGACACGACAAGGTAGAGGGTTGATGTGATGGCCGCCGCTCGTATGAAACCTGGAGAACTCGGTTTTAGCCGCGGAAAAGCTGTTGACACGAGATTTTCGAGGGCTTCTTGAGCGCGCGACGCTTGATTTAATATTAGCAGTGATATAGATGATGTTGAGTTATAATTTACTTCGATGCCGGGCTGGTCCAGGAGTAATGACAAGACTTTTTGCGCGAACGACAAGACTGGCATGGCGCAATTATCGCATGTTATTCGGTAAATTCGGCACTGATCACAGATTTGGGCTTGAGCTTGACCCTCTTTGAATGTTAAAGGAGCAGGAGGAGCAGGTGAGGGATAGGAAGGGGATAAATCCTCATTTTCGTTGTTTCTCATGAAGCCGACTTGTAAGCGCTCCATTTCCCTGCGATTCAAGGAAACGGTTGATTCGCAAGCACCGGAATACTTACTATATGATAGCCAAGTAGCCCCTGCTGCCCTAGTGCTGCAAGATTCTCCTGTTGCTAGGTATGCTAAGGGTTGATAGATGCAAATGCAATGTAGGGCCCCTACATCTTCACAGGATTATGGTTCTTGGGCCATCAAGATTAAGCCTTTTTGATGCGCATCGGTCAGCCCTGGAAACGAAAGTTTGGAACGACGACGACCGCAGGGGCAAGTAATATCTTAGTCTCAGAGCATGGGATGCGTAAAATTGAGTAACATGCATTCTGTGTCACTCCTTCGTGCTAATGTCTGGCCCTTCGTTCCAATGTCCGGCAGGGCGACAATCGATGACCCACTTGTCCGCGTAACGGTAATTCGGAACAAGTTCCTGGGCCCCAGATTCTACGCAATTAGCAGCTGTTTACAGGGAAAGGGGGTCAGGAACAGGCAGGCGTTAGCTACAAGGAGGCCCATGTTCTACGAGGAAACCACGTAGATCTTATACTTGAACGTGAGTAGCTTGCACACATGCAATTAGACGCCCTGCCTTTAGGTGTGATAGGGGATCCTGGTTCGACATAGCGTGCAGAGACATGATTTCCCGTCAACCCCGGCGAGTAATTATGGACTTGATAAGCTGCTGTGTACTGAGTCATCTCCTCACTCTGAGCCGTTTCATCTGATAAACTAAGCCATTCCCTCACTCTGAGCCGGCTTCTATAGTCGCACAAACGAAATATCCTCACTGGTTGTACTCATCGTGAAGATGTCTCCAGCAATTCTATGACTAATCCACCTATACAAGTCATTCTTATCGCATGCCCCAGGGCTGTATAACCAATCGCGTCCCTACTCATCTACCTAGTACTAGAATTACAGATTTAGAAGGTCTAATACTCGGGCTTCACGGCAAACGAGAATATCATATGAACTGTCTATGCATTCGATTGCTTTACCGCCCTTTCCCGTCCTTTACCGGTTGCCTTTGCCATGTCGCTCTTACCTGGCACTCCGATGGAGACTGCCCAGTACCTATTTGGGACTAGTGTACAATACCCTCCTACTGTAAATAGTCCACTGCTGGAGTCCATCTGGGGATCCTCAATCTTCTCAATACTCATTTGGTGCTACCACCCGTTTCTGCTGCGTCTTTGGACCTTCCGGCTATAGCAGCCTTTTTGCCCGTTGGACTTTTGGCCCGACCGTCAGAATCAGACTTGTTATAGTCAGCTTTCGTAATCGTCTTCTCTGTCTTGCTGCTTCGAGGGAAAAAAGAAGATCAGGCTATAGATAATATTAATGAGGCTGATGTTTGTACCCGCCACCACTGCCTTATTAATCATGTACATGCTAATACTTCACAATCTGTTAATTAAGGTACAATGAGGACTTTGTATTACCTCATCGTTTTCTTTCGCTTTGATCCTGTTAGAATTTGTTTTCTATTATGTTTAAGCCGCGGACTTTGTAAGCGAGGGTCAAGGTAAGACAAGGGCTTAAACGAGAGCGATTTAATGTTGCACGCGATGGTGGGAAAAATCGAGGTGGGGTAGTTATCTTGGGCTGCAACTCAACGATTTAAGCCTACGAGCAAAGGCTGTGATCAATCTCTTTCCGCGCCCCATTCGCAAGTGAACGGGTGTACACTACTATTCCTCTTTGAATCTACGCCAAACGCTTGACCCTATCCTACCTATCCACGTTTCCGACAGCCAACCTCTTTAAACGACCCAGATACGTACCCAACCTGCTTATCGCCCTAATGCCTGAGGTAGAATTAACCTTAATATTTCTCTCTAGTTTTAACATGAAGATAACTAGGCCGAACAAACCAATAATGGAGATTATGAATATCTTGAATATCATTACTTCAAACCGGTCGACTACAAGAGAACAATGTCTTGGAAAAGTGGGACTGGACGCCTTGCAACAGGAGGGAGGAGTTTCCATACCAATGCAGATATCGAAGACATAGAGCTTATTGCTGGGGAAAGTGTAACTGTAGTTGAGACAGTCTTCAAGCTAGTCAAAAAAAGACTAGTCGTTGTGAATGCGTCCTGCCATATGCTCATACCCGCGGAAAACTCCATCATAATCCTTACCTGGCTTTCCGCACTTTCATCTCCTATATCACCTATAACCTCCACAGCGCTTGTATATATCAGCTTTCCTTCTTCTACCTCTTGCGTTCTCCGTCTACTGGCTCTTATTGCCTCGAAAAGGAAGTTACCCAGTACGCTACGTAAATCCTTAACTAACTCCTTTTTGAGTGCAAGAATACACTTCGCAAATGGTGGCTCCATACATATATCTAAAGGAATATCTTCTCCTCGGTAAGGAGGAGACCACAAACGTACAGCTTTGGTGATTGTAGAAACGGTATCCTTACGCCTCGTATAACTTAAGTTCATACCTGCAAAAAGAAAGTTACTGAGAATATTCTCTAATGCGGCCACCACAGCCACTGTAATTGCGGTTCCCTCTCGGAGACTGGCGTGGGGTACGCCGTTAGCGAACTCTTCCTCTTTCATAGGTTGCTTTAGCGATTTCAGATGACGCAGACCTATGGAAATCCATTCCTCTTGCTTCGACCCCAGAATTACTTGTCCTGCGAAATATAAGGCGCCCTCTGTCAAAGATTAGCACTAGATAAGGGCAAGGAAGAACAGTTGTATACCGTATAAGGCCAATTCTAGTAGAGGGGTGTACAAGGCTTTGCAATACCGTTGCCAATCCTCAAAGAGGTTACACTGGTCATTCTCGTACAGTTGTCCGATATCCTGGACAATAGAGTCGATGTTTCGGGAGCACCGTAGTACAGTGGGCGCCGCGTAGAAGGCTAGAGGTATAAACCTGTGGAAAGAAACCTCTCGATATACGTTATCGCGACGCGTAGCAATGAATCTAAACGATCTTTCGAAATTTTTATTTCCCTTCTTTAGAAGGTCGTCCATGCCCGTCATAAGTTGAGATGGCGTCGAGGTGGCATCGAGATGGCTTAGCACGGGGAAAGGCGCTGGAAGCCCGTCTTGTAGGGTGGAATATGGTAAGCAAGCGGTATAGAGTGAGGGAACGGCTCAGATTAGAGGAGATGAACGGCTTAGAGTGGGGAAACGGCTTAGATTAAAGGAAACGTCTTAGAGTGAGGAGATAGCTCAGAGTGAGCACTCAGAGTGAGGAAACGGCTTAGTTGCGACAGGAAGGCTGCAGACAAGGCCGCATGATGTGACGTGGCGCGGATCTTTGGAACCACACAGCCCCGGAGCCCCAGGAGACTGCATAAGGCACATCAACCAGAACCTACGGAAGCTCTTGTAAGAAATAGAAGATAGTTTATCTAGGACGTGTATGTAACGTACTTAAAGAACCTTTATAGTTAATCGTGTTCAGCATGTGCAAGTAAGTTAGTAATACATTTGTTTACCGGACGCCAGGCTCCTACAAAGATCTAATGTCTACCCTCGTAGTTCTATAGTACAGACCCTTGTATTTATTACCTCGCTTAGCTATTGCGATCTGACACCAGTCGTTTTATATCACGACCACTCAGAGACGTCTTAACACATGGATATGGCGAGCTATAAGAGCCATAGTCAAACAATCGAATTGCTATATGCTCCGGCTTACTATATAGTATGCTATTATCTGCCAAGCTAATAAAGGGTAACGATAAGTTTTATAACTGCTTGTAGCGCTATAGCTATAAAATTAAACCCCTTGGTATATCGATTTTATACAAGGTATAGGATATATAGTCATAGCAGGCTAATATTAGCAGTATTATTGTCGAAACGAATGGTGTTGAAGCCCGGAGCACTGTCAGGAGACTAAGTGACCAAGGGGTTATGGGAACCAGATATAGTATAGCATATAGTATCACCGAAGCCTACTTATTAGACGGGTATCCATCTTACCCCCAATCAGAACAACGATATCTCCGTTTGCCTTAGGCTTGCCTAACGGCTGTCGGAGTTACCTTTGCCTGAGGGTATTGTAATACCATTCTTATATGCCTATGATAGTACCTCAAGTGTCTACAGCAGAGAGCGGCAAGAGTACGTACTTTTACCTCCTTATTCTACTGTGATAGTTATTATGCGTCTACTACCACTCGTAAGAGTGGGGGTTTCTTGGAAAAAAAAACTCAGCTCTGCCAATGATGATGACGATTCGTATGACGCGGGTAACCCAGGCATGAAAAAAGAAGAACATCTAAGGTTTCCTTTACCCGCC
>Ga0182211_1000426_pt1 | contig 13534 bp, 14 predicted proteins | sample G5R1MG_20_FD_129660 | JGI IMG/M metagenome (GOLD analysis project Ga0182211, IMG submission 129660) | Switchgrass phyllosphere microbial communities from Michigan, USA - G5R2_MAIN_03OCT2016_LD1 MG | ecosystem: Host-associated > Plants > Phyllosphere > Phylloplane/Leaf | place: USA: Michigan... | reverse complement strand
TAAATTTAACGCTGTATATAATATATAACAGTTAACTAAAAAATATAGATATAATACCTTATTAGTATAGTACAGTACTAGATATACTATATATAGTACTAATTTATTAGTGCGATAATAGCGTGTGCACTATCGCACACTAATACATACTAACGCTTGTTAACACGCCGTTTACCTATTATTGACACGCCGTTTAACTTTTGCCGCTTAGATCGATGGCGGGTGGGAAAACACCGGCGACGCTAAGAAACGCCTCGGCTGCACGCGTCATTCCCTATCCAACCAGCCAAAGCAGCGCAGACCGCAGACGACGTGCCTACCGCCATGGCCCTCCCCACACCCACCATCGACCTCCTCCTCACCCTCATCGACACCCGTCCCCAGGCCATCCTCGCCACCCTCGCCCAGCACCCGCATCTCGCCTCGGCCCGCGACGCCCACGGCTACTCGCTCGCCCACGCCGCCGCCTCGTACAACGAACTGGCCGTCCTGCGCGCCCTCGTGCAAACCCACCAGGTCGACGTCAACCTCCGCGACGAGGACGGCGAGACACCGCTCTTCGCTGCCGAAACCGCCGCCGTCGCCCAGTGCCTCGTCCAGGAGCTCGGCGCCGACCCCGACGCGCGCAACGCCGAGGGCAAAACCGCCGAGGACAAGATTGCCGAGGAGGAGGGCGATCGTCATCCAGTGTGCCAGTATCTACGCGAGCGCCGTGGCGCCGCTGCCGCGCCGCATCCGCTGCCCGACGGCCTCAAGATCAACGTGGGCACCATGGAGGAAGACGCGGCCGATGCTCCCGACCCTGACATACGGCGGCGCATCGACGAGCTGGCGGCCCGGCCAGACTACCAGTCGGACGAGGTGCAGAAGCAGCTGAGAGAACTGGTGCACGAAGTGGTGAGTGGCCTCGGTGGTGGCGAGGACCAAGGGCCGAGTGTTAGGCGGAGGGTGGATTGAAGAAGAGCAACAGGATATCGAGCGATAGTACCTAGTATTTCCCCTCCTTCCCTCCCTCCCCCCTCCAAAAAAAAAATAGGATACCTCTTTTCCAGCCCTCCATCATCCCATCTGCCATCTGCCATCTGCCATCTGCCCATTTTCCATGGACATACCACCAAAACCAACCCTTGGCCCCTGCTCCATCCTCCGCGGAGCCTAAACATCCCTGCCTGCCACCCCGCCCCCCCCCTCCTCACACGCAACCCACCTACACAACACACACACACTCACACACACAATACGCTCGATGCCGATCGCCCGCAATCCACAGGTCCCATCCCAAACTTGCCTATTTGAGACGCCGAGCACGCACGAGCGGGTAAGCGCAAGCGTCATCGTCTGTCATGTACATAAGCGCAAGGGCAGGGGTGGAGAGACAAAGGGCACGAGGGCTGGAATGGAATGTAGTTTGGCACGAGGAGCATCCCTCCGTGGTCCTCGATACAAGAACGTGTCCGTCTCCTGTTTACCTAGTACTACCTAGTGTCGTCCGAGGAAAGGGAACGGGAATGAAAATCGAGAAAGAAGCAAAAAATAAATAAAGAAAGGGCAGAGCCTCCGCGGAGGGGGAAAAAAAAAGGGGGGGGGGGAGGGGGGCCTTACATAAACAAGGTAAAATAGAATAGATGGATACCTCTTAACTGAATCTCTGTACCAAGAAAGAACACGTCTTGTTACCCGTCTCGAGTCGACAGGGGAAGAAGACAACAAGATTTTTACATCAAAGGTATAAACAAACAACAACAGCATCTCAGAATAATTCACGCATAATGCGAGCCAACTCGTCGTTTTCGCTTGCAAAGCTGTGGTGGCCAAAGTCGGGATTCCCATTCCCGTTACTGTTATTGTTAACACCACCACCACCACCTCCTCCTCCTCCCCCACCACTACCATCTCGCAAGTCCGTCGGGCCATGTTGCTGCCCACTACAACTCCCCAGTCCGCCGTATCCATTCAGTTGATACGTGCCGCCTGCCGCCTCAAACAGCGTCGTCAAATCACTCGCCATGCTATGCGGCGTACCCAGGCTACTACTCACGCCACCCCTGCCGTTGGAAGGGAAAAGTGCAAACTCGTCGACCTGATGGCCGGCCAAGCCTGCCATGGCCACAGCAGCCGAAGAGTGCGCGTCGCCGTCGTTTTCCTTTTCGCTGTGACCACGAACTGCCAGTCCAAGGCGTGGCCCGACTTGTTTAAGCGTCTTAATGGTCCTCCACAGCCGCTTGGACACGTACGAATTGGACGAGAGGCCGCGCACGAGTTCAAGCGCCATGTAGAATTCGTCGCGCGACTGCTGACTAAACTCGGCAGGCGCGTGGGCAACGGCCAGGAAGAGAACGGCCAGCGCGGAGATGAGAAAGTAGTTGAACAAGGTTTGCTGGCAGCGATATATGTCCGATGTCTGGTTGATGTGGGTGAGTATGCGAACAGTATCCTTTGCGACCCCGACCACCACGTGTGCGAATTCGAGATTTTCCATAATGGTAGTGGCCGTGTGGAGCACGGGCCGGTAGATGAGGATGCGCATCTGGTTGGCGCGCAGGTAGAGAACAACTTGGAGACGGTGTATTGTGCGCGATGGGGGTTCGACTTGAATGCCGCTGTCTGGGTGCGTAAACTTGAGGGTGCCTGGGATGCTTCGGTGCCAATTGAGGACCTGGAAGTCGAGAAAAGAGACATCCTCCTTGTTGATCTTGTCCTGCACCGCCACGTCGGCCACCGATTTCCAGACCTTTGATCCTATGATACTGTACGAGATCATGGAATTGAGGTAAGGACTCGACTCGTTTGTCGAGACATCCTGGGCAGGTTAGCAGCGTGGATGTGTGGACGATGCAGGGGCCGCTCACGGGCTTGGGAAGATTGGCATCAATATCGGCATCCTGAAGCGCAAACGGCATGCCAGTGCCAAAACTCCATCTTCGGTCCAAGACATAGATGCACCAAAAAGTTCGGACGGCTGCCGCCTGCTCATCGGGGTCGGGGAAGAGGGACGGATAGGTTTCGCGACGATGCAGGCCGAGCTCGAGACAGTGGCGGGCAGCCAGACCAATAACACGCCATGCCATGGCTTCGTCGTCGCGGGTGAAGTGATACATTGCGGCGAGGGCCAGCAGATTGATGCCGTACAGGCTGACGGGGTCGGACAGGGTTTGGTCTACAACGGAGTGGACATTGTCAAATAGCCTCTCTCCAAGACGATCCTTGCCCTTGCCTTCGAGGACAAGGGCGATGGCGAGTATCAGCTTCAGGACGCTCGTCTGGTCGTCCATGATGGTGTCGGGGCCGGGCATGGCAGTCTGCATGAGCCCGGAGCGGGTGGCTGCCTCGACAAAGGAGAAGAGCATCTCTGTGTAGCGCAGCAGGCGATCCATGTCGATGATAGGGTACATAATGCCCTGCTCCTCGTACCAGACGTGGACGAGGCGCAGGGCTTCGTGGCGTGAAATGGCCCAGATAGGATCCTTATCGGCGTGCATGAGAGGGGAGACGAGCGAGGAGATTTGGTGGCCAGGAGCGCGAGTGGGGTGTGGCAGCGGCGAGGCGTGGGGCATGGAGCCCTGGGTGGGAGCGTTGGGTTCGTCGTCGGGGTCCGGGTCGGGGTCGTCGTCATCGGGACCAGTGATTCCCATGGTCTGCAGGCTAGTGCGGGCGACGCCGAGGTTGAAGACGCTCGACGTGGGGCCGTGGAAGGGCGGGTACTTTGTCGAGGCCCTGGGCGGCGGCGGCGGCGGGAGGGGGGTGTGGCTGTGGTGACTGCGGTGAGTGGTGTGGGGGCTGGGCGAGGTCGTGTCGACGGTAGCACGCAAAGCGGCGAGACTGTGGAAGAGGTCGTCGACCTGGGCCTGCAGATGGTTGATATGGGCGTCCATGCGCTTGAACTCGTCCGAGTCTTTGAAGCTGTTGCAGCAGTTGGGCGCGTACAGGCACTCGAGGGCGAGGTTGCCGCAGCGCTGGCACGGCGTCTGCCCATTGCACTTGATCTTTCGCCGCTTACACTCGTTACACGCAATTGAGATGTAGCGGTTGCGCTTGGCCCGCGGCGCCCGATCGCCATCGGCGCTCTTGCGCTTGCCCTGCCCGCCCGCCGCGCCGGCGTGATGGGCGGGCGGGCTTATTGTGTCGCTGGCATGGTGGCCGTCGCTCATCGGCCCGCACCGCTGTCGTTGGGCGGCGGTGGTGGCGGGGAGGTGGGTCGTCGCTATCGTCGGCAGTCTGGGCTGGGCGTAGAGGTCAGAGGCCGTCATGCACGAACATCCCCCCGGATGCGGGGAAGGAACAAGGAACACCCGTTGAACTAGTTGTTGGCCCATCGGCCAATCAGCATCCGTCAGTCCAGGCTAGGATGTCGAGAAGAGCACGTGACCCTATTCGCCGTCCTACTTGCTCCTACTCACTCCGCCACCACAGCGCGCCCGTCCTCTTCATTACCGCGTGCCACCTCAGCCACCTCCTCGGACACGCACGCCTCTTGCGCCGCAACCTTGCTCTTCTTGTGCCCATATGGTGTCCAGCGCGCCACCAAAGGCCCTTTCGCTGGCGGACGCTTGCCCGCCTTTGGGTTTTTCGCTATCGACCCGTCGTCCATGCGTTTCCACTCCGTCTCCTGCTGGTCAATGTGGTCCGAAATATCTGCATCGCTCTCGTCTTCCCACACCATCAGGTTGGTCCCATTAATCTCAACCGAGCGTCCTCCTGTCCGCGGCACCCAGAAGAGATCGCTTCCCGCATCGCTGAAGTCCTGCTCCCACGTCTCCTTTTGTTGCAGCCTAAGAATGTAGTCCATGGGCAAGGCATACAGCACGTTTTCTTCCTTGTCGTAGATTTCCTTGAGCGGATAGTCCAGACACGCCAGCCCAAACTTGCAGTCCACTCGGCTGGACAAGGGATGGATCCGCCCGCCGAACACCTTGGTTTCAAACGCGATCCCGCTCTCCGTCCACATGTTGTCGCCGAAAAATACCTCGGGCTCAGACAGCAGCGGATGGTCGTGATGTGGGCCCGATACCTCACAAAAGTGTGCGATTTCGTGTGCAAGGCACGTCGCCAGAAACAAGTTGTAGCGCAGCACCATGGCGGGTTCGCGATAGCGCAGTAGGCTCAGCTTCTTGGCTGTCGTGTAGAAGTCCGAGTGGAAGCAAATGCGACTCGTGTGGCATTTATCATTCATCTTGCGCATCAGCCCATTCTTGTAGTCCTTTACTAGTCCCATCGAAGCATAGGCCGTCTCGGGTGGTAGCGGGTCGTGATGGAAGTAGAAATGAATCGTATCTAGTTGGTTATCCAAAAAGTTGCCAAACAGCGCACGTCGTTCCTCAGACCACGCAACATCGTCCCTGATGCGGAAGCAGGGTTGACCGTAGGCTGCTGACGTCTTCTCGCACGCCTCTCGCTTTCCAAATACCAATGTATGCCAGAAGTGCGCCGTGGCTTGCGAAGTGATGAGTAACGTGGCCAATCGCAGGCCGGGCTTCAACACATCATAGATGGCGTCTGAGCAGCCATGCCAGTTGTCCAGACGAAAAATCCCATGGATCTCATTATCAAGCGTACTCGATGCATTCGGCGCATGGTCGGCAAACGCCACGGCTTGCTTCTTGATCAACTCAACCGGATCAAAGCCCAACTTGACCGCCTTTCGCTTTGCCGTGTTTTTGCGGTGCCCAAGCAGTCTCCGATATTTCTCCAGAGCTTTGCGATCAGCAATTTGCGCGAGATGATGGTTGATTGAAATGCTCAACTGTAGCCCGAAATCTTTCGGTACCTCAATAGTCGACGGTGTAAAGGATATCGATTTGTCGTAATCCAAAACATCAGGTAGCTCCCGTACGAGCTTATCAATACATTCGTCCATGATCATTCCTTCCTTGAGCTTGTGAAGTAGTACCGCCTGGTTGCAGCCCTCTTTGACACTAACATCAACCACAGAATCACCAGTGAGGAGATGACGCATATTTTCTGAAAGGGCCGGTGGTGGTCCACAGTTGGGAGGAGGAGTCGTGGCTCCAGTCGGCGTCCAATCCATGCTGTCTTCATCTGGCTCATGGAACGCAGCACTGGGCACTCCGCTTCGCGCTTCTTCTTCCGGATCGACAGCAACATCTTCGTTTAAGCGTTCCTCAATAAGATGGGTTGTATGAAGCATGGCCGCATATGCCTTCCGATATCGAAAGGGGTCCATCCTGATCCTCCGTCAGTTTGTCGGGGGTTCCTTGGCTGTTTCTCTTTGTGCAAAGCGCCGAGGTAATCTCTGTCTCCCTTGAATGTTTGTCTAGGAACCAAGATGTTGAAAAGGCCGATCGGAACGGGCTAGGTGGATGCAGAGTCAACCAAAACAGCGAGGCTTCATCCAGGCCCTGTAGAAAGCCGCACTTCAGTTCCTTCTCTGCCAGTCCATAGAAAGTAAATCACTGTCTCTGTACTGGCCATCTCATGCGGAATTTGGTTCGCAATGCTGGACCCGGTGGCTAATGGAGAAAATGAGGTAGTCTAGGGTATGTCTTACTCGTTCCCGTTGGAGCGGTCAGCATCCGCCAAGTCACCAAAGGTGTCTCATGCAAAAGATCTAAACAAAAATACAGGAAACAGGAATAGTGTGATGGAGACAACAAGGTCATAGAGGTCGGTGTGACCTGTTTAGCGTCAGCAAGTCACGGGAAAAAGCAGTTGGACCGAGCTTCAAACTTTCAACCTGTTCCGCGCCACTTCCAGGTCCACTCTCATCCTTCTCATAATTTCGAAGCCTTCCAAGTCGACACCTAATGGAACGTCTATGCACAGCTCATCTGGCTTGCTTGGGGAACCGCTAACTTGAATCAAATAAAACTGAAGTTGAGCGCGTCGGCCCTTGCGCCGAGGGCAACTCCCAAGCTGGGCCATTTAAATGTATGAAGGCCATTGGCAGCAATCTCACTATACTACTCGGACCACTTTAGAAGAACAAAATTGTATCATTAGCTTCATTTGGAAGTCTCTGAACTATCACAACCCTCAAATAGGGTCAAACGTTGAAGAATTCCCTCAAGTGCGTCACCGAACGATTCCATAATTTAGCTCAACTTACATCCTTGCACTCTCCTACAACTCTATAAAGTGAAAAATTGCACGGTTGTACGGAACCTCAGCCATAAACTCGACGAACGCCTACGTATTTGCACGCTACCGTCGGACCCTCCCGAGCAGAATCTCACCTGGCTCTTTGATTACGCCTCCAATAAGCCCGAAATGAACCCACTATGTATATCTCCTCCGCTACTAAACTCAGCAAACCCGTGGTGTACAACACGCGAACAACTCCAAGAACTCTACGACAGTCCCCACACCGGCGCTGTCACAACGCGAACATGCCTTGTTGATGGCTTCTCACATGACCCATGCGTCCACCAATTCGCTTTCTACAACCCAAACTCCTTTTCCACTTCTGAGCCAAACAGAGACCAGGGAGGCACTAATGATACCACCGGCAGCCTGAATACGCTGGGATATTCTCCCTTGCCTCTACAACAGTATCTGACTTTCATCCAAACGATTAGCGACGGTTTACGTGACCTTTCTGACGGGACTCATTACAAACCTTTCATCATCTCCGTTACCGGCTCCGCAGAGGAGGTAGTCCGATGCTTCAAACTAATAACGTTGCGCCAACGCACCGTACGCATGGTGCTGGCCATGGAGGTGAATCTCTCTTGCCCCAACATCCCGGGCAAGCCCCCACCAGCATACTCTACCACGGCTCTATTCGAGTACCTCGTAGCCCTGAAGAAAGAGATGGGGCATCAAGTGCAATCGCAGGGATCCTCTTGTAATTTGCACGGAGGACTTGTTCACGTGCCTATTGGAATTAAAACACCACCGTACACGTACCACGACCAGTTTCAAGCTCTCGTGAACGCCCTATTGGGGAGCGCAGAGGCAGAACCAAGAGACCTTCCTTGTCCGGTAACTTTCATTACTGCTACCAACACACTAGGCTCATCTCTGCTGTTGGCGCCAACTAACGAGATGGCGTCTGGCGCACCGCACTCGCTGTTTCATCATGTTCTTCAGTCGTCAACGGGGACGGGGATCGGCGGACTTGCTGGCGCGCCGCTGCATCCCTTGGCTCTGGGAAACGTGTATACGATCAAGGGAATGCTCTCTCAGAACAAACAACTCGAAAAAATCCAGATCATTGGTGTCGGTGGGGTGGAGAATGTCAACGGTTATAATCGGATGCGGGCAGTTGGCGCATCGGCTGTGGGGATCGGGACTGCTTTGGGGAGGAAGGGTGTAACACTATTCAAGGAGATTGACGAGGCGTTTAGAGGGCATTCGACCGTGTAACAGACACTCAGAATAGGGCCTTTCAGATGATTTTTTTTTAAATTAATCAAGCTGGAGTACAAAGGGCTTCGCCGATATAGTAAAAGTAACGCCCACTAGAGCAGAAAACGGCAATGAAAGAAAAGAATGGTACAGTAAGTAACTTACTTTGAGTCCATGTACCGGAGGATGACCTTGGCATCTGCACCGAAGGGAATATATCAGATGAATTCCTAATCTTCTTCTATCTCACCTTCCTCGCTGCCGGATCGAAGAGCTGTATCTTCTTCGTCTTTCTTAACTGACTCAGGGACGGGAGTCTTGGACTTGCGATCAGGCCGAGGCGAGTAGCGAGCACGCTGCATGATTAGCAATTGCGGAAATCAACCTCAAGGGGGAACACAAAAGCATACCTTGACATCACGGTCTTGCTTACTCGTGCTCTCGTTACTCTCCCGGCGTCGTCTAGAGGAAGCAGTCCGACCACCACTGTCACCATAATCCAATAGGGGTGCGCTTATTTCTCGGGGGTCGGCCCTACTGACATAGGATCGCTCACGTTCGACGTCGCGCTCACGACGCTCACGACCATAATGGTCGCCTCTAGGGCTGCGACGAGGGCGCTCATATCGATCATCGTCGCGTCGTTCACGACGAGGCGGTGGTGGAGACAAGCCTGTGCTGTCATTGTTCCTGTATCGCGCTTCTCTATCTTGCTGAGCTCGCCTACGCTCTGCAGCGTATGGATCATGTTCAGGTGAGCGAGTACGCGTTCGATTACGGCGACGGGAGTCGTAATGCCCGTTACGGTACTCACGATCTCGATCGCGCCGATCTCTGTCACGGTCGCGATCATCACGTCTGCTTCGATCCCGACGGTCGCTTTCTTTCTCCCTGAGGCGGCGCAAGTACTTGTCGAACACCGATTCGCGAAGGGTATCTGACTTCAGTGCACGATACTCGTCGGTCTTCTCAATGCGGGGACGTACCACTTCCCAAGTGTCTGCAAGAAGGACTGGAGGGTCAAGCCGCTTGATGACGGAGCGAAGCGCGTCCATGGCGTAGCGTTCGTTGTGCTCTTCATCTCGGCGCTCTTCCTCCTCTCGCTTCTTGACCTTTGCAAGGACATAATTGTAGATACTATGCATCGACTGTTCGTCAATATTAGCGGTGCGAGGATCTGTTCGCATGACACTTAGGAATTCTTCGACGGGCGTCGATGTTGTGACCTCGAAGCGTTGTTGCTAGTGCGTGTTAGCTAGGGGAATTCACTATTATGTGTGAACAGCTCACCTCCAGTACGTCCAGCGCGCGGCGACGCAGGGTACGGAACTTGCCCTCTTCCTCCTCCAGCGCGTCCCAGAATAGATCGACGGGAGACGATCCGCCCTGTCCAAGCATAGCAAGATAGCGGGGGTCATCTTGAATGGCATTGTGGATGTCCTTCCATTTAGTACCGGCTCTGAGCTTACCACTGTCCCTCAGTTCCTTCAACAAAGATATGAATTCATCTCGGTTCTTGCGCTCCACTCGGTGTTTGACACGCCTGTCAGCCTGGACTCTGTCGTTGTGCTCGCGTTGAAGTTGTCTAATGTGCTTCTCGAATTGATTTAGGACGTCAATGCGAGTGAGCGTCTGGAAGCGCTTGCTCTTGAACTCATCATTATGCTCAAGCTTCTCTTCGGCTGTCTGCCAGCGCGTAAAGGGTTCCAGGCCCAAGCCTTGCAATAGACCCAAGACTTCGTCGAGGGCGGAGTGCCGGCTTTCAGTCTCCTCTTCTTCGTGTGCCTTTTTGAGTGAGATGATATACTCCTCGTAGAGTGATCGACGTTCATTATCATCTTTGGCAGAGCGAAAAATGGTCTCCTCATCAATGATGGGCAAAGCCGTCTTCCAACGCGTGTAGTACTTGATCTCGGGGTGTGAACGTAGCATCGCCGTGAAATCGGCACGCAACTTGGCCTGTCGTTCCTGTTCCCTGTTCTTCTCTTGGGCTCGCAAATCTTCGCAGTACCTCTTGAAGGCCTCCTCGCGCTTCTCTGGCTCGGAAATGGCGCGCCAATTAGGGTCGTGGATACCGGCGCGTACAGCCTGCTGCCAGGACCAGTCGGGCTGGGCTTTGATCTGCTTGAGCACTTTCATAAACGCAGCCTCGGCTTCCTGCGGGGTGGAGAACTGAATTTCAGTACCAGTGGTGAAGCTGATGTTCGGTCTTTCGCCGCCGAAGCCAGACTCGCGATCACGGTCGCGATCACGGTCGCGGTCGCGGTCATGGCGATCTGGACGGTACTCGTCGCGCTCGGGACGACGGTGGTCGTACGCAGGCGGGTGCGCAGAGGGACCGGCAGCCCAGCCAGATGGGCCTGCGGGCGGAGGACGCTGGGGTGGCTGGTTCTGCCGGTACTGGTCGATGTTCTTTTGGACAACCTCAGGCACGTTCCATGTCGTCTCCTTTGTCTGTGTGTGGTAGAAGTAGCGTTTCCCGTTGGCCATCTGCGCCGCCCATCCGGTCCCTGCAATGGCGCGCTGTATCGTGTTAGATAGTGCTCAGCTCACGAATATGGTAGCACGCACCTCGACTTCATCTTTGAGCTCGTCGGGCTTCTCCCACGTGGTCTGCTTGGTGGTTGCGTTGTAATAGTACTCCCGGCCGTCTTCAGCCTTGGCCGCCTGCCAGGCAGAGACCGGCTGCGTCAGATGGGGCGCGTATCCATTCATTGCGCGGGTGATGAGGGGCAGCGCGTGTGTTGGTGGTCGTGGTGTAGCAGGACACGGAAAACCTACTTTGTGGTGTGCACGGGTCTGACCGCACAGGCCATCTGAGCTGCCTGGCACGCGTGCACGTGAGTTGTGTCCTTGGCTCCACGGCTACCCGCATCCAGGAGCCGTTCAGCCTTGAGTGTGCCAGACGGACAGCACTCACTCTACTGGTGATGCCGGCCAGTGCAATCGAACCACAGCCTCGTGGGAGCGCAGAGTTTATCGAAAGCTCAGTACTGGAAGCAGTTGTCCCTGCCGCCAGCCTTGGGATCGATATCAAACATGAGCTTGACTCGTGGGCCGGCGATACCGACGACGAGGGTGGTTCAATATTGCCATTCCTTTCACAAAGAAATGTGCTGCTCCTTGGTATGGACGCCCGACTTGGTCGCTTTAACGTGTCTCTTACTCATGCGTAGGCGTCTAGATGAATTGTTACCAGTATATATTGTGTTTCGCACTCCTCTGCTAGAAGACGACACTCTGAGATCATATCTTTGCAGACTTCGAGTCCATGTAGAGGCCTATGCTCTCAGTACTACTCCGGCACAGGACCAAGATCCCAAGTCAGCTCCCCCAAAGGAACGCATATACTCGCAACCCATCACAGACGAAAATGAGCCCCAAATTATCCGGCATGGCAAGGGAAACCGCGCGTATAGCTATGTCGTCTGGAAGGTCGATGTTTTCATATGTGAGATCGCAATCAGCATCTACCGCGTTTGAATCCAATGCTGACGAAACGCAGCCCGACCCCAGGGTAGATTTCACAAACCCGTAGTGTACTTCCAGCCTACCGCTTCCTTCAAGCCCACCGAGAGGAAGAATCAAGATGCATCAGAGGATGAGTATATGCCGAGCCGGGTTCCTGCGGCACTGAACTTGCTCCAAGCATTCGAGAATGACCCTGCATTGGTTGGTGTGCACCCTCGATTATCTGCGATGCGCATCAGCAAGATCATCCCAAATGCTCCTGTGGCGAAGGAAATGGTTCGTCCGATACGCAACGGTCAAAGACCTCTGTTCCGGGTATTACCAGCTTTGATTTGGAGAGTGAGATACTCTCGGGTTCCAACATCGGCGAGCGACCTTTCACTTCTCGCGTCAATGGATCTAGAAATTGCCCAATATGCCACGCATAATGTCCAGATTAAGGACATGAACCTAGAGTTGAACGGCGGCAAGGTCCAGCCAATAGCAAGCTCAGCAGATGACACCGTGGTATACAGACCGGGGGATCAATTGACATACACATACAAAATTCAACCTGAGCTAGACCCCGAAGGAACACCGGCACTCGGAAATACGGGGCATTTTCTGACCTTGAGCATCCGCGCGGTAGTTTTCATATCAGAGGCCTGTCAACCAGCTATCGCGATCGAGTGGAAAACGCCTGTCGATTTCTTTGGCGAGAAAACTCCGGCCGTGATCAAAGCTGCCCATGGACTTAGCAGGCGCACGTTGCAACCCTCTAAGGCTGCAAATCCTGATGCGTTGCCAGGTCTTGATGCAAAACCAGACCCAGGCCTGGAAGCGCAAGATAGCCATATAAACATTACGCTTACAGTTTCTGGACCACCTGAAGTACAGGTTGGGGAGACATTTGCATGGAATGTCTTTGTTGTCAATTGTTCAGATAAGACGCGGAAACTTGCAATTCTTGTCATCCCGAAGCGCAAGAGAGACATCGAAGGGCGCCCTCAATCGTCGAGAGCAAGTGTTCACGACGCCGAGATCAAGGAGCTTCTGGCTCCAGCCGTAGTAGACGAGAATACTGTGTATGCAAAGCAAAAGAGTGCGAGCCACGAAACAGCCGAGCTGATATGTCTCACCACAGATATTCGAGTTGGGTAAGAGCGTTTAAATCCTTCAGATATACAGAGTACTAAGCCGAACAGTTCATTACCGCCAGGCGCATGTTTCACCTCGAACCTGAAATTCCTTGCACTTTCCGATGGTGTATTAGTTGTGGAGTCTATCCGGGTGATTGATCTTGCCACAAACGAGACTGCTGATGTTCGCAGTCTCCCTAGTATAATATCAGTTAAGAAGGATAATAGATGATGCGAGCTCCAGTCAAGTATACATCTATACAAATACAATCCACAACAGGCGGATCAAGCTCTCAATGCCTAGTCGGTGTATTAATTGGCGGTAGACAGCGTGCTGCCAGGCATAGACCTGTGGGGATTTACTGTTGGGGCAGCAGACACACACATCTCTTTCATTTAAACGCTTTTCCTTGCCTAATGCTACACTCCTTGCTCTACCAAGTGTATGGTTCAGTGGCCCTGACGTGAAGAAAGTGAATTAATGTGGTCTCACAAATTTTTGGTAAAAGAGCAACCACTACTGTAGAGGTATATCCTCAGGCACAGTTAGCTTCAGCAGCCGCTCGACGAGCCTTCGGCCTGTCGAGTTATCGTTGTATTTGGGTGTGTTGAGATAGATAGTGTATTGTCCATTTGCGCGC
>Ga0182211_1000425_pt1 | contig 13549 bp, 10 predicted proteins | sample G5R1MG_20_FD_129660 | JGI IMG/M metagenome (GOLD analysis project Ga0182211, IMG submission 129660) | Switchgrass phyllosphere microbial communities from Michigan, USA - G5R2_MAIN_03OCT2016_LD1 MG | ecosystem: Host-associated > Plants > Phyllosphere > Phylloplane/Leaf | place: USA: Michigan... | reverse complement strand
GGACACACGCGAGGAGGCGATACTGTGCTGTACTTGGGGTGCTGGAGGTGCTACGGCTGTGCAGAAAAACATGGTGGGAGAAAACCAATGGGCGGCTGTTGATGCATGGAAACCGCACGAGGGTGACCGACGCCAGGTTGTGGATACCATTGGTGCTGGGGGTATGCCATAACTCAGCGACCCCAGAATGGTCTTCAAGGGCTCAACTAACCACAGTACATAGATACATTCATCGCAGGTATGCTCTTTGCTACCAACAACCATGCAGACTGGACGTTGCCGCGAAAACTCGAGTTTGCAAACGAAGTCGCTGGACGTAAAGTCCTCCAAGAAGGCTTTACCGATCTGGGTCGTAAGATGTGGGCACATGGAAATTGAAAGATGTAATAGTATGTTCGTCTCTTAGCCTCTTCACCCCTAGAAGAACACTGGGACGAATTCCAGTGTGTCATGGAAAAATGTACAGTACAAGATAACCTCCCTTCACACTTTGCACAAGACAAGTTTGCCAAACTAGGTTCATACGATGCCATCATGCGCTACTCCTCACTCACGCCCTAGATCATGCCCGACAATGCTCTCGCACTGCGTGGAATTGGCATGAAGATCTTCGGGATCGAGGGCGAGAGAGCCTCAGATCCTTGCACTCCCCTCCCAACCGGACCCCCGCTCAACTACGCCAGGCAGCGATATCTCCACCGCCACCTACGGAACCAGTCCCAATAGCTTTCGCGATCGACTTGAGCTGATCCTCGACCCAGGACTTTTCCTTCGCAACCATCTCGGCCTCGATCATCTGCATAATCTGCAGCTCCTCCAACAGGCCCCCCAGAAGCGATTTGCATGCATCAACGATGCACAAGAGACTTGAGCCGGGCGATGGGTCGGCCAAGCTGTCCAGGGCACGCGTAAATGCGGTCAACTTGCGGACCAAGGCCGCGACTTCAGCCCTCCACGAGTCTCCAAGGCCTTCGATAGTATGTGAACCAGCCGCATCAGCAGTGCTGCTCTGCCGTGCAGATCGTACCTGCTGCACCCACGATACCCAGTGCTCGAATTCGCCTATACATCGCTGAAGACGACCCCCGGGTTCGACAAGGGACGGTAGCTCGTGTAATGGTTCGGAGAGTATCTGTATGTGCTCGACAAGCCCTGCCGATGATTTACCGGCACTCCATTCCAGCAGCGATTGCAAGTTCTTTTGTTCCTGGCTTGCGCGTTCATGCTCCAACAGGGTCTGATGGAGACTTGCAACTTCCTCAAATTTAGCGCGTAGATTGCGCTTCGCACTTTGCTCCCACTGTCTACACACTTCGGCGCTTGATTGATGGAGAAGATGGAGTTGCAGCAACTCTGTCTGAAGATTCATGACCTCTGGAGGTAGACCCTGAGGCCCCGTGACAGGAGCTGGATGCAGAAATGTAGCCGTGGCTGCTTTTCCCGTCTTGCGTGGTGTGAAGTGTTGCTGCAAAGTGGTAAAGGCCGGCCGGGTGGTTTTCTTAGTTCCTTCAGGCACACCGTCTCGACGCGCTGAGTGAGTCACAAGAGGCTCCTCTGGCCGTGATAGTGATTTTGTCTCCAGAGCACTGGCTGATGGTTCCGATCTCGTCTTTGTACTCGCTGAACGGCGATGTCCCGCAAGACGGCTTGGTACGTCGACAGGCACAGTGTCCGCCGATGGCCCACTGGTCCTGAAGTTGCCATTTGACGCTCCTACGAGGGATCTTGACCGTTCCAGAGTAACTCCCGACTTCGCGGCGTCTCTGCGAGTGGTTGCGGCGTTCACAGACTGTATTCGAGAGTGTGAGGTGGTCCCCGCTTGCCGCGTAGACTGTGAGGTAACACCAGGATTCCGTAGAGACTGTGTTCGAACCAGGCGGTTCGTTTGTGGTTCAGGGAGCTTGCTCACTGGTGCTGGTGGTCTCATTGATTGTTGAATGCTCTTCGCGCTTTGTTCAGCTCGCTGTGAAGCAGCGCTCCCTGCCTGGTACATGGATCGCGGACGGAGCCGGGTCGGCACTACTGTACCGTCTGTGTTGATTCCTGTTACTGGCTTCGTGGTTTCCGAGCTCCTTTGGGGCTCTTTGGTTGGTGCACGAGGCTGGTCCGTCTCGATGGCTTGGATATTGGTACTAACGTGCATGCTTGATCGCGTGCTATATCGGGGCTGAACCAGTCGTGATTTCGACCCCTCCACAGTGTTTTGGTATGATATCGGACGGGCTAGCGAGGGCCGTGCAACAGAGCGAGCATCCTCATTACTGCTCATGTTGACGTCTCAAAGACCGGTGCCAAAGTGCACTGCCTATATATACAGGGGTTATTTCATGCACCGCGTGTGGAATTTTGGTTCTATGATGCAATGAGAGCAGGTTTATGGGTTGTTTTTTCTCGTTTGTACACGAAGCGACCGAAGCAGAAGTAAATGGAGAGATGTTGAGAAAACAAACATGGTGTCCGACTGAACGCAGGGACCCTTGCCGATTAGTCAGGTCAGCAGCTGGCGATCGCACCCGATAAGGACCGTAGGGCTTGCATTTCTTGCCGGCCTGAATACAAAGCATCACCATGGACTACAAGCAGATTTATACCGGGCCGTGCATGTTGCTTCAAAGGCCACAAGTATAGATGCTCTCTTCAGATCAAACTCGGACGTGGCTGGTCGCAATTCTTACCACGGAATCTCATGGCCTCGACCTCCATGACGGATCTATCGCGAATTCACAGGACAGAATACGATGCACTGATTTGCATGGAGCAGCACTGCGTCTTCACTGTGGATTCTAACATTTATTCGTGTATAGAGGCTCCCTGCAGCACCTTAGAGACTACCACGTCGTGCCGGAAAAGATACACCCTCGATTGCGGCATAATCGACAAACCAACTCACACGGTCGCCGCCCTTCAGATTCACCAATCCACAGGGCAGTTGCTGGCCTTCATCGGTGTCAAATATGTGTCTCATGATATCCTTCTTTCCGCCACCTGTGGCGACGAAGGCGATCTTGAGCCCGTGTTGTGCGACGGGCAAAGAAATGGTAATACGCTTTGGTGGAGGCTTTGGCGAGTCGGAGATGGAGAGAACCCATGCTTCTGATTCGCGAAGCAAGTCGGATCCAGGGAATAAACTGCAAGTGTGGCCATCTGGTCCGCAGCCTAGGAGAAGCAGGTCGAAAAGGGGCAATTTGACGCTGTCCCGGGCCGCAAAGACGCTGACCAACGTTTTCTCATACTGGTCGGCTAGCTCCTGAACGTCGTCGAGATAGTTGACATCAATAGGATAGACCTTGGGGTTCCCGAGCTCAGTCGGTATCTTGTTCAGAAGTTCTTCCTGCACCAGCCGGTGGTTGCTGTCCTCGTGGTCGAGGGGCACGGCGCGCTCGTCGGCATAGAATATCTCCCACTTATCGAACTGCACCTTGCCGTCGCCGTTGCTCTCTTTCAGGAGCGCTTGTCCCAGCGTCTTGGGCAGCGAGCCACCCGAGACCGCGACACGAAAGACCTGATGACGCTCCAGCGCTGTGTTCTGGCATTCGAGGATGTAGGCGCGCAAGCTCTGCGCAAGCTCGTTGGTGCCCTGGAAGGCATATAGATTCGGTGGCTTTCCCATGTTGCGTTGTAGGGTCGTGGGTGTTGTGGGAGGAATGACGTGGGTCCTGGGAGGACAATGGAGGGGCAGACGGCGGGTGGGGCGGCGTGCCGATATTCGAAGTCGGGACGAGACCGACCACGATGGTGACGTAGCAGCGCTCCAAGTCAGACCTCACAATCGAGGCAGGCGGCGACGAGCTGTGTTGAGGCGGTCGTAGACGCGATGCGGCCTGGAGGGCCGATCCGTTTCGAGGCAGACGTGCAGCATCTTCTGCAGCGGTCATGTCGCACTGTCATCCTGGCGTCTCCTAGTCTGCGCCCTCCCGGAAGACGGTGACAGGGTGACAACGTGACAACCCTCCAAAAAGCAGGTGGATGATGGTTGGATAATGTGGACGAAAGGAACAACGTGCCTGCTGAGAGCAGCTCGCCTCCGTGCACTGCACATGATCGCTACTACCCACCACCAGCCTCCACCATGACGACTACGCCAGTGTGCATCCTACCAGGGACTGCTAAGCCCAAATCGGTCCGCTCATGCTGCACGCATAGTTCATACTTCCAGTTCTTGCCCACTCCCGTACCACCCGAATCTCGTCGGATGCTCTGGATCTGCCGTAGACTGTGCTAAATAGGTTTGCACATCCTTCACCATAAGGAGCCAGCGTTTAAGTGAAACTGATATTTTTCGCAAATAGCACGATTGTAACACTCAAAATGCTATCGCACAATACCCAAGATTTGATTTAGTTTTCTTTCGGCAGGATCAGGCCAATACCATCGCCACGCAACGGGTCACGCAGGTCTTATTCCCATAAATATACAGTGTGGCTATAAGCAGCATACTTTTGCAACCCTTGCCATGGACGGCATGAGAGTCGACCAGAAAGAGTGATTATCGCACGGAAAAGTATATTTACATTACGTAGATGACCACGTTCAGTCAGCGAACAGAAACTCAGAAACTGCGTTGATTTGACCATCTATGAACACATAACATGCACATGGCCGAAACTATTCTCTCAAGTTTCTAGACATTTGCTCCTCAAAATCCTGCATCGCCTGCTCCTCTTCTTCCTCGGTCCTACTCGCTTTAATCTCCACATCTGCAATCGAATAAACCTTGTGTGAGTCCTGGGCAGCTTTTTTCTTGAGGGTGGAATCTTGCGCGTTCGAGTTGAGCTGAAATTTGTACCGTCGAAATTCCTTCTCGTCTTTCCTGACAATTTCTCCAACATCGATGCGGCTACCGATCTTCGCATCATGATTTGACCCACGGGCAGGGGCGGCTCGGTGACCAGGTTCGCCTCGGGCCTGCAAAATAGTGGTGCGACGACTTTTCGACTGCTTGATATGTGCCATCAGGGCTTCAAGCGACTTTTTGATTTTGGATGGCATGATATCACGATGAGGATTTGTGTTGGGTATGTGCAAGATGTAGATGCTGCTCGGGTAAGCTATTGATACGAATGAGAATAGGAATAGGACTCACTTGGAGCCGAGGGATCGTTGTGGAATGAGTTCTGTCTTGTCATTTCTCGGATTGTCGCATTCTTTATAGATTCAGCAAAAGAGATACGGAAGCCATTAGGCAACAGAGATACGATCTCATCCCGCAGACAAGTCATCACATGCAGCTCCAAATCGCCAATCAATTTGACAACAAAGTAGGCGTATCGCTTGCCCAGGCGCAGATGGGTTAGCTGCTATCTAAGCCTATCATATGGACTGCTGAGACTTGATCTCAAGTTGCAGAAGCCGCGCGCCTGCAGTCAGGCACCCATCACAGACCGTGCGGGCCAAGGATTGCTGACACTTAACCAGCTAGCTGACTAATATTTCAGTCTTCAGCCAATCTCTTCTCGCGTTCATCTCCCTCGACGAAGTGGCCTTTCCGATCCACATTTTAGTTGTTGCACATTTGAATCGTCAAGATGTTCGCGTAATAGAGGCCTACGCATCGCTGAAATGATCTACGTTTCATAAATCATGTGTCGACTCCCATCCATGCGATTTCGCTGCTACATTCAAAGTGTAGAGCCAGGCCCGAAGCACTACTGTCGCTCACTTTCGAAGGTTCATACGCTATCACACGATCACTGTCACGACAACATGGGCTCTCGTCAGACCAGTAAGCCTGCCTATCCGAGCGCAATTTATATCACTCATCCCTTTCAGACTGGAACTCCAACGATGAATTCTTTAAATTCACACGTGGTCGATTTATTGTCGATGAGACAGAGAATGTTCGAAAGCGAGAGATCAGATTCGACCTCAACAAGCTTGCAGATGTTGCGGCAGCCTCGGTCGGCGCCACTGAATGCATTTCGATCACGAAGTACCCCGACGGTATGTTTAGCAAGGCATACCTCATGTCTATGGAGAATGGCCGAGAAGTCGTGGCCAAGGTGCCTAATCCAAATGCCGGTATTCCTCACTTTACTACGGCCAGTGAGGTTGCCACGATGAACTTTGTAAGTTCAGTCTCAACCCTTGAACGCCGAGTATTACTAACACAATTGTGCACAAGGCCAGAGAAGTTCTGGACACGCCAGTGCCTCATGTCTACTCCTGGAATTCAAAAGGCGAATCACACCCTGTGGGGGCAGAATTTATCATCATGGATAAAATTAATGGTGTTCCACTTTCTCAAGTATGGGACACGATGAAGCTGACCCAGAAGCTCCAATTAATCATCGCCTTGACAAGTCTCCAGAAGCAATGGCTGAGCGTTTCATTCTCTCACTACGGCAGCTTATACTACACAGGCGACGTGAAGCCACCAGTAGGCAACTACTACGCCAAGGATGGCAAGGTCGTTAAAGATTCAGTGTTTACTGCTGGTCCGGCCATAGGCCGGGACTGGATGGACGCAGGACGATCAGGTTTGGAGACTGAGAGGGGACCATGTACGTTGGATTTATGCCATCTTCGTTTACCCGCTGACAAATCTGTAGGGGCTTCTCTAACGCAGTATCTACAAGCAGTCGGGACGCGAGAGACGAACGCAATCCATTTCTTGAAACCGCCGAAACAAATTGCCTTGTTCTGTGGCCCAGGACTTTACCTACCAAACGGAGAAAAGAAGCTTACTGCGTTAGCATGGTACCGAAAAATAATCGACGCCCTTATTCCAAAGGACACTGCTCTTACAAACTCCTATCTTTGGCACGATGACTTGCATCAGGACAATATTTTCGTAGATCCAAATAACCCTGAAAAGATTATGGGTATTATTGACTGGCAGTCTTGCCACATTTCGCCGCTCTTCAATCACAATCCCGATCCAGCCTTCCTTGACTGGGATGGCCTTGAGCCTGAGACGCTTGATCTGGCACCAATCCCAACGCTCTCTGGGCTTTCCCCAGAAGAACGATCTGCTGCCGTGCGCGAATACACGGTCCAAAACGTATTCATCGGATGGCGGAAATTCATGCAGGCCAAGAACCCAGATTTGTATCGAGTGGTCGAATTTCGGAAGACGGCTGCCTATGGGCTGATATTTCTTGCCCATCGCATGTTTGAATACGGCGAGGCGCACTTCCAGTCGCTTCTGGTAGATCTAAAGAACACGTGGGCCGACTTGCCTGGCGTGACCAGTCACACCCCCTTTCCGTTCAGCTTTTCAGGAGAAGATATTGAGCGCATCAAGTTGGACGGCGAGGGTGCAGTAGCAGGAACCGAGCTCGTTGCAGCGGCCAAGGAGAGACTAGGTGAACTGTGGCCGGACAAAGGCTTCATCGAGCATGAGCGATATGATGATTGCAAAGCTGCGCTCCACAAAGTCAGAGATGAAATCTTGGAACAACTGGCCGAAACCGACGAGGAAAAGGAGGAATACAAGCAGCATTGGCCATTCGATTGAGCTCCAGTATAGGAATTCATTTTCTAGAAAACCGGTTCGACTCTAGTGTGGCCCTGCCAGCCAGGGTGATGAGGGTAGATAGTGATAAAGCCAGAAGATGCACGATGACGCTGTTTGTAGACTTCTCTTCTGCTTCTCTATAGACTCGACGGGTACTTAGTGAGGATCCTAAGAAGCGGTATACAAATAGCGTTGATAACATAAATACGATTAGTCATGTTACGGGAAGTAGATAGCGGTGGCAGAAGTGTACTATGTAGGGTATATTTTATTAGGTTCATGGAATACGTATAGTACCTAGCTAGCGCCGCATCCGGCTACTCCCTCTCTAGTGGTTCGTGTGATGGACAGATAGCGTACGCACGATTAACCCAGTGGAGAATAGTGGAAGATTCAATAGTGGAGGTTGGCTACCTCCCGGTCGAGAAAGGAGCAGTTCACTTGATGGCTGCCGGGTCCTGGTCGTCAAGGCGTGTTTGGGCATCGCAGGAAGCAGTGCTGCCTAAAGCAAGGCGCTGGCGACACAGCCATGTCAGAGCCGCAGGCCCTGGAGATAACAGTGCCTCGTTATGTATGCATATCTAGGTACTATCTATGTCTACACGCCCAAGGCACAGTTGGATAAGACGTTGCGCAAGCAGACTCATGTCCCTACCGCGCGAGGCCCGCTCGCTGCCCACGACACCCACTCTACGACAACCCAGTCCCGGCGTTTGCGAACGCCGGTTGTTCCGCCAGGGATGCACATGGATCCGGCAGGCAATGGTAGGCCCAACCTTCCCAGTACCGTTTGCGCCAGACGGGCATGTCTAGGGTGGGCGCTCATTGGTGGCTAGTTGACGACTGGCCTTGTTTCGACGAGCCACTCCGATCTAGATTCATCAAGACAATCGGCCGCAGCCTGTCTCGCAAGCACCAAGATCCGCCAAAAAAACTCGACCCGTGGGTGGACGGCTGCTCATGAAGCGTCCCAATATGCGGCCATGTCCAATCAGCATTCCGTTGCGCGCGGGATACCTCCGCACAGTGCAGGCCGGCTCTGCTGCATCGCTCGATGACCCTGCCACCATATAGTAGTTGCGATCCCACGGATCGACTGTGATTCGGACAGTTCGTCATCCTCTCCTACCCTACATATCTGCGAGACCATGACTGCAGATCTTTTCTCGTCGGACTCATGTCACCGTGAGCCGGTTTGCTACTTCAGTATCCCGCCCGCTGGCCATTTCTCCCTGGAAACACCCCTCATCTCCCCCACCTCCGAGTATCAACATTGTACTCCTTCTGATCCCTCTAACCCGTTGCTGGCCCGTCGATCATCGTCATCCTGGTACATGTCGAACTCCTGTGACGCCTCGCGTCTCCTGCAACTGCAAACCGCGGCTGCGCACCGTCCCTCCGCCGAGCCTCTCCACCAACAAGCAACCAGCACATCTTCCTCCAACTCCAACTCTTCCACTTCAAGCTGCAGTATGGCATCGCCCCAGCCTTGCTGTTGTCGCTGTCGACGTGAAAGCTATGGCAACATGTTCCAAATTGGCACCAACCGTTACTACTGTAGCCACTGTGCAAGGATGACGGGTTACAGTGCGGGTTGAGGACCCTCACGTCCCGGGCAGCAGAATTCAAACACAATTCTACATCGAGCGGGAGCAACACCTTTGCACCGACACCAAGTCTTGGGAACCACCTTCCACCTGGCCCATTGTTATTGCCGACGAAGAATGCAGGATACCGTCGCGAGGCCATGACCTCTTCTTGAGCACACGCGCCGACAGAGAGAAAATGGATAGAAAGTGGAGATGGAAATTACCCTGGTGAAGCGGAAGAAACCTTCGCAATTGACCTTAATCTTTTGCAACCGAGGCAGCTGGTCTGACTGCGAGTCGCATCTATGATACCCCTTATGATCAGCTCAAGTACACAAGCAGTACATACAGTACATAGCACCAATGCACAAAGTGTATTCAATCAACGATGATTTCAAGACCCACAATTCCGCCTACGTTGCTTTTTGAGTCAGTGCCAAGCCCAAGTCAATGCGCATGGACGTGTCCATCCGATACATCTGGTACTGTATTCATTCTCTCGTCGTTTTGCCCTGGAGGTGTGAATAGCAAAAGCCGGCTTCATAGCACGGACATGTTGGATCCGACCATCGTCTTCGGTATCGTGTCCGAACAGCAGAGGAGGAAACACGAATGACTGATCGGCGCACAGCCGTTCTTGCAACCTGTGTTGAAAATTGTGACCGAAGTAACGTGGCAAGACAGGGTACTCAGCAAAAGTCTCTCTGCCTTGGAGACATCCCACTGCAGGGATAGCACATGACCGCCGTCTTACATGCATGCAGCCAAGTCATTCAGAAACCTTGATCCAGTTGATGGTCGCGCACCAATGCCTCTCGTCCCGTGTGACGATGATGTTCCTCGAAATAGCCCGCCGGATCGCATTCTTGCCCACTACCGAATTCTGCCTTTTCGATGCTCGATGCCCCATGGTGATCAATGATCATCGCGCCACTTGACCCACACCCTACGTAGCCGCTTCTCGACGCTTCCAACCCCATACGGTTCGCAGGTACGCCATGACAGTTTGCAGGGACCACTAGGCTCTGGCGGTTGCGCGTCAAAAGTCGATGAGGGGCGCTGCGTGAGATCTGTGGAGGACATGGCTGTGGCTCATTTCCTTGCGGCCTCGGGCAGAAAAGCATACCTAACGACACATGTGAGACGTGAGGGAGCATCCGGGCTAGACGTGTGGCCCTTCTCTGCAACCATTTCAGAAGCGTCTATTGAGCCTCCCAGCCACAAGCTCCCTGCCTTGAGTCTTGCTGCGTATTCTCTGCCTGCCTTAGCGCCGGTAACAACCATCAACCATCGACGATGGCAGAGCCACATCGAGCATCTCCCGTTCTGTGGGTCTGACACGTTCCGTCCCACGAAGTGCCGTGCCACCCTTCCCCCCCCCCTCGTGCCTGTGCACGCAGAGCCACGCACAGGTCGCAGGACGGGCCGTCTGCGTGGCGGCCATGAAGTGGTAAATAACGGGACAACGAGTTATCAACTGCTTAGGAATCAGGGTTTGGTAACTGATGTTTCGATACCGTTTTGAACGCTGCGTTGTCACGGGTTGCGGTAACCCGCTGAGCAGCGTCGTGATACGTTCTCCTTATGAATTGCTTTGCTAGGTATATGCTATCCATGCGCACTCATCACCTTCTGTCCCGCGCCTCACTAGGTTAATACCTACTTGGGTCTTGGCGAAGACATGATGAGGGAGCATTTGTATTTGCATGTTCGCATTTTGGTTAGTTCTTTCCGTCACCCGTATAAGTTCTTTCCGCTACCCGTAAAAGTTCTACCCGTCCTCCGTAGAAGCTCGTAATCGTTACCCGTATCTGGGAGCCAAGAGCAGCAACACACAAGAACAACGGACACCACCCACACCCGCACGGATGCAGTCCCCCATGATATACCATGACATGACCCGCATTGCTCTTTTCTAAATAATACACACGTCTGCTTGGTGTTGCATGCCAGCACTCGTGGCTTCATGCGCCACCTCTCCCTCCTGCGACGGCCTCCACCATGACACGCCGCATAGTATGTGATACAGCCGCCCTGGCTGACCACGCCACGCAGCTGACCACGGCAGGTGCGAACGGGCATTCAGCTCGCCAGTCTGATTACCTTGGCCTCGCTCGTCGTCTTCGTCCTCGACAATCGATATCGCGTACTTCCCCAGTCCGTCCATAGCCACCTGCCGCTGCATCACGAAGGCTTGGTCATCACCGACATCACCGTGCAGAAATGCTCGACGCTCAACCCGCTGTCAAAATGCATGCTGGACCAGAAAATGTGGCACCGCGTAGAAAAGGACCTATACTTGGGCTCGGGGTGGGTGTCGAGCGCCTATGTACACGTCAAGCGCAAGCGAGAGGAAGAGCTCAACCCAGAAGACAAGGTCGTGCTGGACGTCAGGACAGGCAAGCTTGATCCATCCATGGGGGAGAAGGCACAGGCGGCGGAAAAATGGGAGTCTCGGCCAGCTGGCGTTTGGATCAAGCGGTCACTCAAGCGTCACGCGAGTGACTCGAAGCAGGCCGTGACCGCTGTCGACATATTGTTCGGAGCAGATGCGGCTGAGCCTCGTCCTGGCTGGGAGCTGGTCAAGAATGGCCCGTTGCACCTCGACGCTGGCAAGGACGGCAGAGACCCTCGGCTAAGCATACGGCGCGGCCCGCCCCATAAACACGAGAAGCCCGTTCCAAAAATTAGAAAAGACGGAAAATACAAAATCATGCAGATATCAGACCTGCACCTAAGCACCGGACTCGGAGTTTGTAGAGACGCGGAGCCCAAGGGCGCCAACGGGGGCCATTGCGATGCAGATCCACGAACGCTCGACTTCGTCGAACGGCTTCTTGATGAAGAGAAACCGGATTTTGTTGTTTTATCGGGAGATCAGGTTAACGGCGACACGGCGCCCGACGTGCAGAGCGTAAGTATGCTCTTCTCTCTTGTGACTACGATCTGATGTATTCCCAGGCTATCTTCAAGATCGCTGAGCCACTTGCTGAGCGCAAGATCCCCTACGCTGCTATCTTTGGCAACCACGACGATGAGGGTACTCTGTCCCGCCACGCGCAAATGGACCTCTATGAGTCTCTTCCCTACTCCCTTAGCGAAGCCGGTCCCAACACCATCGATGGGGTCGGGAATTACTTCATTGACATACAAGCTCACAGCAGCAAGCATTCAGCGCTTACTCTTTACTTTCTAGACACACATTCCTACTCTCCCGATGAAACGCACTATCGCGGTTATGATTGGTTGAAACCCAACCAAATCAACTGGTTCAAAGCTACTGCTGAAAGCTTAAAGGATGCGCACAGCCATTATACTCACAAGCATCTCAACATGGCCTTCATTCACATTCCGCTTCCAGAATATGGGAATCCCGACAATGACCGCGTGGGAAACTGGACCGAGCCCATCACCGCCCCCGCCTTCAATACACATTTCAAAGACGCCCTCGTGGAATACGATATTTCAGCTGTATCCTGCGGCCACGACCACGTCAACGACTACTGCGCATTATCAAAAGAGCCATCGTCTGGCGAGCCAGAAATCTGGATGTGCTACGCAGGTGGCAGTGGATTTGGTGGTTACGGCGGGTATAACCAATACCATCGGAGACTCAGAGTATTTGAGATTGATACGAATCAAGCCAGAATCTCGACGTGGAAAAGGCTTGAGTATGGAGATATCAAGGCCAGACTCGATGAGCAGATTATAGTGGACTCGGGCCGTGTTATGCCTTTGCAGAGTGCAAATCAGTTGTCTTCTGAGGAAGGATGAGTGTTATTCATGGAGGATATCGCATAGGGTGGCGTTGGGTTGCACCGCTCGGTGCTAGGGAGTATGGTCTGATTTCTGACCTGGCGTCAGTGCCGACTGGGTCACGGTGTATTGGTCACGATGTCGTTGACAAACATGGAACGTTGATTTCAATCTGAATTCGACACTGCCCTCAACTTAAAATAATGCTATGATCTTTTGTTACGATGTTATTTTCTTGCCCATTGTCATGGAAATCTACTTTTTCGAGTGCGCTGAGGGTGACTTCACTTCGTGCATGATTGTAGCAAGAGTATCATCCGTCTTGTATCTATGAGGTCGGGTTAGGTTCATAGGAGAGTGGCATACGTTTGAGTGCTATCACAATATCATATTGCTCCAGTGTGGGAACAGAGTCCAATACGAATATGACAATGACTCTACTAGGTGTGTTTTGAAAATACCGAAAGCCCAGAAGTACCAGAACGTAGGTTTGTTGCCCCACCCGGTCAAGTGGTTTCCCCCCGGGGATATCATCTACGAGCCCCCTTCCTCCTTTCGAGGCCCATCTCATGACCAGGAATGAACTATGTGGCGGCGAGGAAAGGAATCTGCCGTTGTGGGGGGGGGGGGGGGGGGGGGGAACACGCGACCCCCCCCCCCCGAGGGGAGCGGGCCCCTCCTGGGGCCCCCACGCAATCTCCCCTGCGGGGTACGGGCGCTCCGCTGCCGCCGGCCCACCGCCGCCCGC
>Ga0182211_1000424_pt1 | contig 13550 bp, 4 predicted proteins | sample G5R1MG_20_FD_129660 | JGI IMG/M metagenome (GOLD analysis project Ga0182211, IMG submission 129660) | Switchgrass phyllosphere microbial communities from Michigan, USA - G5R2_MAIN_03OCT2016_LD1 MG | ecosystem: Host-associated > Plants > Phyllosphere > Phylloplane/Leaf | place: USA: Michigan... | reverse complement strand
GCCCGCCCAGGGCTCGCCCGAGACGTGGGTGGCACCCGTGCCTGCGTCGGATGCGCGCCGTCTCAAGGCACTCATGCGCGCCACCTGCGGTCGCATGCAGGGCCTGCTGGCCTTTCGCCGCGGCGAGGCCAGCCCCTGGGCGCTGTCGCACTGCGCCATCAATGACGAGACCGGTAGCCTCGTCTACGAGCCGAGCCATGAATCCACCCACTCACGCACACTCGTGCCTGACCTGCGTGGCTGCCGCGTCACGAGCGCCTACGACAGTCACGCCCACACGGCCTACCTGCACGTCGTCGTCGTCAGCGCCCGCCTCGAGGTCCACCTGCGGCCCCCAACCCAAGAAGAGTTTGACGAGTGGCTGGCCGCCCTGCTGTGCTGGTCGCCTATGCGGCCCAAGGGCATCCAGAACCGCATGGCCAAGCCCCAGGCCCCCGTCGTCATGGAGCGCCGCCTGACCGCTGACAGCCGCCGCCACTCGGACGTCTCCCTTCTCAAGGACGCCCCCAAAAAGGACGCCACGATCATCAAGGTTGGCAAGATGATTTACTGGGACACGAGCGTCACCTACAGCAACACAGGCACCCCCAAGCCTGCCTCGACCCCGGCTTCTGCCTCGGGCTCGGGCTCTGGCTCTGCCACCAACAATAACACCGACAACACCAACACTACAACCACGCAACGCCCCCATCCCTATCGCCTTCAGAGCCACGGGTCCCGTCGTTGGCGCCGCATCTCGTGCACTCTTCGCGAAAACGGCGAGCTTAAGCTATGGTCCGACTCGACCGACCTCACCCTCGTCACGCTCATCTCCACCGTCCAGCTGTCCCACCTCTCGCGCTGCGCCATCCAGCGTCTCGACCCTTCTGTGTTGGACAATGAGTTTTGCATCGCCATATATCCTCAATACACCGCCTCCTCTTCTGCATTGGCCCTGCTACGCCCCGTTTTCTTGTCGCTCGACTCGCGCGTTCTCTACGAAGTCTGGATCGTCCTCCTACGCGCCTTCACCGTCCCCCAACTCTACGGCCCCAAGGTTGACGCTCTCCACCATCACCATGACGGCGGGCCTCTCAGCCCTACGCTCGACACCCACGACATGTTCCGCATGGAAAAGTCACTCTTTATACGCGTTATGGAGGCCAGACTGGTCCCCCCCGTCAGCCCCAAAGTCGCCGACAACGTCACTCCCATCCGCCCGTCGTCTTCGGCCACCGCCAATCCCGGCGGCTATCTCATCGAGATCCTCTTGGACGGCGAAACCCGCGCCCGCACCATGGCCAAGAGCGAAGGCACCAGCCCCTTTTGGCGAGAGGAATTCGAGTTCCTCGATTTGCCGGCCCTGCACACGGCGTCGCTGCTGTTGAAGAAACGACCCCCGAGCTACACCAATAACGGCGATAAGGATCTTTTTACCACGGCGCTAAGCTCCGACTTTGCTGCCGAAGGCGGCTATGCGGGCATCAGTTTTGATCAGACCCTGGGCAAGACCGAAATCTACCTTGACGACCTGGGCCCGAATCAAGAGCTGGAAAAGTGGTGGCCGCTCACCAACATGTACGGCAACAGCGTTGGCGAGGTGCTGGTCAAGATTTGCAGCGAAGAATGCTCCATCCTCATGGCGCGCGACTACTACCCTCTATCCGAACTGCTTCATCGCTTCTCCAACAGCTTGACACTGCAAATCGCGCACATGGTTCCCAACGAGCTGCGAAGGCTGTCCGAGTATCTATTAAACATTTTCCAGGTCTCGGGAGCTGCAGGCGAGTGGATTTGCGCCTTGGTCGAGGAGGAAATCGACGGAACGTTGCGCGATTCGCCCGCCAGTCGGCTGCGCTTCAGTAAGCGGCTGGGCTCGAGTGAAGCCACCTCCGAACCCTTACAAAACATGTTTGGCTCGGCAAGCGACCGAGAGCTGTTCCTGCGAGACATGGGCAACAATGCAAAGCTCGAGGCCAATCTTCTCTTTCGTGGCAACACCCTTCTCACCAAGGCCCTGGATCTCCACATGCGCCGACTCGGTAAAGAATACCTGGAAGAGACGCTTAGTGAGAAACTACGGGAGATCAACGACAAGGACCCAGAGTGTGAGGTCGATCCCAATCGAGTGACATCACAGCACGAGCTCGACAGAAACTGGCGGCGGCTCATCAACTGCACGGAAGAAGTCTGGCGCGCTATTTATAGCTCGGTCTCGAGATGTCCGCACGATCTTCGCCTCATTTTCCGGCACATCAGGGCCTGTGCCGAGGACCGGTATGGGGATTACCTACGGACGGTGCAGTATAGCAGTGTTTCGGGCTTTCTTTTTCTGCGCTTCTTCGTCCCGGCCGTCCTCAATCCAAAGCTTTTTGGCCTGCTCAAAGGTATGTTGTAACCTCCCTACCCGCCCCCAAGACAGCGTGCAATCTTACTCGGTGCTAATCATCCCTCGTCAGATCATCCGAAGACAAAGGCTCGACGAACATTTACGCTCATTGCAAAATCCCTACAGGGTCTGGCCAACATGTCATCGTTTGGAACCAAAGAGGCTTGGATGGAACCCATGAATGCCTTCCTCACGACACATCGCACAGAGTTTAAGAAGTACCTGGATGACATGTGCTCCATCTCCACGACAGCATCAACCCCACAACCCATTCCACCATCGTACAGCACGCCAATTGCCATTCTCCATCGCCTCCCACCCACATTCAAGGAAGGCTTCCCCTCGTTACCCTATCTCATCGACCATTCGCGCAACTTTGCCATGCTTGTCAACCTTTGGCTGGACCACACAAAGAACAGTGCACACGAAATCCTTGCTAGTGACGGGGACCTTTTGCGATTTCACAATATTTGCGTCTCCCTTAACGAACGCACAAAGGATTGTTTGAACCGCGCCGAGCCTGCAGAACGCCCGTCTTCGTCCCTGAGCGTCAAGTGGGAGGAGCTCGTAGAGCAGTTGCAAGGCTCCCGCATCGATACAGACCGAGGTGCAGCAACGAGAAACCGGGCTCCTATTCAAGAAGAAGAGCCCGAAAACTCGCCCGTTTCGCCAACCTCTGGGGACGATCTCTCTTGTTCGTCCACGAGCATGCCCATCACCATGCAGCCACCGTCTCGAACAAGACACCAGCACAAATCGAGCGTCTCGGTTTCTGCAAGCTCGCCGCAGAGCAACAGCTCTGCCACCATTTCCTACAGCAACCCGTTTGCCACTGCAAACCACTGGTCCGGCCGCTCGGCCCCTTCGGGCCACAACTCTGTATCCGCCTCACAATCCGCATCTACATCTGCCAGCGCCGATGTCTCCGGGGCTGAAGACACGCCACCCGGTTCTAGTGACGGATTGCACATGGCGCCCGCACCATCCTACCCGCAGACGCTGACTCAGCCCTCGGCTTCGGCCAACTCGTTCAACTACAGCAATCCCAACGTACACATCAATGCACAATCCGAGAGCCAAAATAGCCGCCCATTTGGTCTTCCACCCCGAAGCGCCGGGGGACAGAGTATTGATGAGAGTGAGAATGGTAGCTTGGAAGAAGAGTACACGACGGCTCTGCCTGCGTTTTCAAGTAAAGAGGGTAAGGAGAAGGAGAAGAAGGAGCGAGGGTTCCGGGGCGTCTTGCCGTTTCAGCGGAAGAAAAGGGAAAAGGACAGGGACAAGGACGAGGATAAGGAGAAAAAACGGGAGAAGAAGGAGAAGAAGGCCAACCGGGAAAAAGACGAAGAAAAAGAGGAGAAAAGGGACAAGCACGCGTCCCACAAAACGCGCGACAAGGAAAAGAGCAAGTCTCACCGGTCTCGCTCCCGCAGCCCCGAACGCGATCCCAGACACAGCGATCTAGGCGCCTACACCGACCTCGCCCTCCGCTCCAAACCATCTCACAACTCCTACCACAATACCGGCCCCACCATCCACCACCATCAGCCCCGCGACGAACTCGGCCTCGCGAGTCGCCGTGAACGCGACGAAGAGTTCTGACTACATGGTTGGTTCACCGGAGAGGTACCAAGAGGCATTCGCGGCACGGGCAGCAAGTGGAGCCGGGGCGAGGTGAAGCGGAGGAAGAGTGCGGGCGAGTTGTTGGGGAGGGGGACCTAGGGCTTGAGTTTGTGTTTTGTTTTGTTTTCGCGTGTGTGTGGAGGGAGGGGGAGAAGGTTGGTTTGGTTGGTCTGGTTCCCTTTCTTCTGCCTTGCTTGGCTCCCCCTTCCCTTTTTTTTTCTTCTTCTTCCTTCTTGTGGCATGCTTGGATACCAACTCCTACTACTTACTTCTTTACCCCTTGCATGCCCATGTACTCTTTTTATGTATATGCTTGGCTGGAATTGGTTCTTTTTTTTTTCTAAAAAAAAAACTTCTTTTGCTTGCGCATCATGCGTCAGAATCTCACTAGATTTGTGTTGGGAGAAGGGGGGTTGATTTTGAATTCGTTTAGCATTGGACGGTTTTTTTTTCTGGGGGGGATGGGATGGACTGAGATAAGAGGGCAGCGGGTGGGGGAAGAGAGAGGAGGAGCTCAGGGGTTAGGTTGGGTCATGGTCATGGTCATGTCATGCTGATGTGATGGATGGTAACGATAATCAGGGCAGGAGCGGCGATGCGTTGCCTGGTATGCCATGGTAGTATATAGTCTCGCGAGAATGGAGAATGAGAGGAGAAGAGGGAAAGAAAGGGGAGACGAAGGAGTAGTTTTAGCTTTCGTATCGTATAGCATGGTTACTTTTTGGTTTGGGTTGGCTTTGGTTCTGGCGGATGTTGATGTCCTGTCGTGCTTGATGTTTCACTCTATACATTACTACGTCTCCGTTACGCTCTCTCCATGCGCCTTGTTGCTTCGATTCCAGACCGTGTACTCGCCAGCCATGACTCTGCGTGAGGTTCCTTGGTAAGTCCCTTGTGCTCTACGTTGAAGCTCTCGTATTGCATTTTGGCATTCCACCCTCGTATTGCCTGCTCTCCTTTATTGCCGCCCTCCCCGCCTCCCCTTCCCCGGCGTAAACAACTCCACCGCCAATACCAACACCGCAGGTACCACCGCTAGCGCCCCAATCGTGTTTCCCCAGCCCCGTCGATCCTGGGTCGTCGCGACGGCTCCACAGGCGTGCGTGCGTGCGTCCTGCGGCGGCGTGAACTGCGTGTATGGGTTTTTTCCATGAATTTGGTGTTGGGGCGCGCGTTGCGGGGGGAGTGGAGGGAGGGGAATGGGGATTTCGGTGTAGAGGGGGGTGGTGGTGCTGGGCATTGTAAGGGGGGTGGAATGTCGTGTAGAGGGAGTGAGTAGTGGAGGAGTAGAGGAGTATTGGGCGTAGAGTGGATGGTATTGCAGTAGATCGTAATGCCGGGATAGTATCCTACGATCTTCGAGGGAAAATATGAGAATGGGCTGTGTGCTGGCAGTCTTTTGCGTGCAGGCGGATGATGGCGAGACAGATGTCGCGCTTTAAGAGACCCAGGTACAGTAATATCGATGTAGGACGCCTCGCGACACAGCCACCCTCGTCACCTAGGCAGACACTTACTTTTTCTCTGCATACGCCACCTTGGTAAATGAACAGCTAACACAAATCTTGTCCGTTGTCTAGATGATGAAGATATGAGAATTAGTAGTTCGGTCTTACAATATATTGCACCGCAGATAGAGTATCGATGTGAGATGTGTATGCACAATAAACCGTATCCCGTTGTATACATCCCGGTAGGTAGCGAGCTTCGCCTTTCTCGAACAGGTCTTTCCTTGTGTCTGCCTGGAAATTGCCAATATATCTAGGCGCGAAGAGGAATTCGTTTTGCTCAGCCGCGTGACATGTGCAGGACTCGCATACTTGGGTGGCTGTGTGGTCAGATTCGTGTGCAAAGCCAGAAAGTGGCTGTACAGCCAATAATGCGCAACGAAACAGCGGCATAGAATGAATAGAGTGCTTACGCAGCAGTATCTGCATAAGAATACACGAATCTTCCATGTTTCAGCCTAGGAGACGAAGAGGGCAGGGAGTAGGTAGAAGAGGGAGGGGTCGTAACGTCAGCACCACCGGCTTCCTCCGGCCTCAACCCACATGGACGCAAAGACAAGCAGAAATAAGACAACACACAAGAGCAAGATCAACGCTTTTTCTATATTCGAGGTGTTTGCGACGCTCGCGCGTACAACACCATCGACGAATCGCCGATGTGAAGTGTTCTACGCCTAATCCTTCAAAACGCCAAGCCATGCATAGCAGTGTGCAGAGGAACTTTGCATTTAGGCCCTGCTTGCGTAGCGGAGTAGGTAAAAATGCAATACGGAGAGAAGTAAAGCAAGCATGCAAGTAAATAAGTCTTCCCCACCCAGCGAGGAAAGACAGCGGCGCCGTAGAAACATGTCTAGGGGCATACGAAGAAAGGTTATGAATCATGTGCTGAGCACTTCCTATGATTGAAAAAAAGGGCAAGCTATCCGCCAGCCATTTCTAGGAAATCTTTGCATGTTTTGATGGTAGTGCGGATCGTATAACCAATAGTGCTGCATGGGACGAATGAAAAGGCGTGCTGTAGGAAGACAGCCACTAGCTGTAATCAAATAGTACACTGATGCTCTCTCCGTGGTGTACACGTCGAATAGCCTGCCATAATTAGTCTCTCGAACTCGATGACGTTACGCGGAAACTCACCTCGGCAAAGACGTTGCCCACTTCCAACACCTCCAACTTGGGACACCTCGCCTTGTGGTCCTCCTGCGGCACCGTGTTGGTTACAATGACCTTGTCCAGCGCACTCGCGTTGATGCGATCGATGGCGTCTCCGCTCAGAATGCCGTGGGTGATCAGTGCAATCACCTGCGTCGCACCCTCCTTTTTAAGCAGTTTGGCCGCGCGGGTGATCGTGTTGGACGTGTCGGCCAGATCGTCGATGAGGATGGCAGTGCGCTCGGCTACATCGCCGACAAGCATCATGGTCGCATTCTGGCGGTCATTGATCTGCGTGGGGCGGCGCTCTTTATGGATAAGGGCAAAGGGCATGCTGAGCGCGTCGGCGATGGCGGTGGCGCGTTTGGCGCCGCCGGCGTCGGGGCTGACGACGACGGCCTGTTGGTAGTTGAGGATGCTGAACTGGATGTATTTGCGCAGGAGGTGGCGGCCGTAGAGATTGTCGACGGGGATGTCGAAGAAGCCCTGGTACTGGGGGTCTGGGGAATCGTCAGCAGTGTGTCCTGTCCGACTCTACAACGACCACGGCATCTACGCACCGTGGAGATCCATGGTAATGACATGGTCTGCGCCAGCGCACGTGAGCAGGTCTGCAATCAGCGTGCCGGCCTGAGCGACCCACTGCCGATAGCCGACCTGCGGTTCAAAGGCCGGTGGTCGTGACATCGGAGCCCTGGCAAGACCGTTCGCGGCGTGGTCGGCGTTGAACTTGTCTGACTTGCCCGACTCGCTTGTTTCGGCGCGCCTGAGTCCGTTCTGCTTGACCGGGCTCGTGGGCGAGGCGTGGCCGCCGCTGCGCTCATCCATCTTCATGCGGCTCAGCTGGTGGTGCAGCGCTGCAGAGCCGTTGGTGAGACCGGCGCTCTCGACCTGCCCCGGGTGGGGGGTCTGCGGCCGCGAGTCAAAGGTATATGTGCCCGTTCGTGAGCGCGAGCCGGGGGCTTTGGCGAGCGGGGCGCCAGTCTTGTTGTAGGGAATATCGGACTGGCGCGAGTAGGGAAAGAGGGGCAGGACGGCGGTGATACGCTTGGCCGAGGCGGTGCGACAGGCCGAGATGGTGATGAGGAGTCTACAAGACAGTCAGGTACTTCACTCGACGCGACCGTGAGCATGGGCGTACTCCATCAAATGGTCGTTGACTGTATCCGAAGCGTCCTGTCAGCGCGGGCCATAGGATTGCTACGGCTCAGCCGAAGTGTCGTACCTTTGCCGCCGCCCGACTGGATGATGAAGACGTCTTTGCCCCGAACACTCTCCTGGATCTCCACCCTTGTCTCGCCGCCCTTGAACTTGTCCAGCAGCACTTTGGCGCGCGGTATGCCGAGGTGGCTGCATATGGTGCTGCATGCCCGTCAGCAGCCGGTAAGGCGTGGCACGAAGGGGAGATGACATACTCGGTCAGCTGCGGATGCGACGACCCGCTAAGGACGACGATGTTCCTCATGGTGAAGAAGAAAGAGTTGTTGTCGAGAGAGCGGCTGTGAAGGGATCGGTGCCGGGCAGGCTGGTTAGTGCTGTGTGTGGGGCTGAATGCTTCCTGTTGGAGGAAAAACAGGAACAAAGAAGGTTCCCAGGCACGGTAGCTGAGGCAGGATTGGTTTAGTGGATTGAGGGCCTAGTCGCCAGTAGACGGCGGCTGGGGAGCAGGTCAGGTCAGGAATTGGGTGGCATGGTGGATGCGACGGGACCGCGTATCGTTTTTGCTACGAAACCACCGACAGGGCTGAAGTTTTCCGCGCGCGCGCTCTGCTGTTCTCGGCCATGGGCTGTTTCGGGTCTTGCCGAGGAACGGGGAGCAGGCAGGCGACGGCGCACGGCATGAGGATGATTGCTGCCGCCATGCACGCACCATGTATAGATGCAGGGACTCGGCGTGTACAATCGCTGCTGGCCGGCAGAGTTCTGGGCGCGCTGATCCGAGTGAATGGCGCAATGCACGGCGGGCTGGGGGGGGCGGGGGAAGAGGGGTGGGGTCGGGACAGCACGTGACTTCGAATCACGTGCGGCCAACTAGGCCAAGTGTCACGTGTGCTCAGAGCAAGACAAAGGTGTCACGTGCATTCGAATAGAACGACCGAGCCCCTTCTCCGTTTCGCTGAGTATCCGCGCCTCGGGGCTTCTGCCTATGATAAAACCAGGAAAGCCTGTCGCACTGCTTGGATTACAGGCGACCTTCTCAGACTTCCTAGGAAAGTGTAGTAGGTTTGTGAGCAGTCCGCAGTCGGCTAGGGTTACGCTCACTGTCCACTAAGTACACTGGCTACCACGGGTTGTCGTTAGCGCAGGGATCCATAAACTTCCCGAAGCTCCTCGTAGCATATTGAGAAGACCAACCCTTGCCGTGTCCAGTCGTTGCTCCCGTCCTGTCATGATCTTCACCAGGAATTGTGTCCAACTACGTCAAGCCATGTCGATCCGCATCGCCATGCCAAGTGCTAAATCACCAGTCCAGTCTATTGGTGCCAATGGAAAGCAGCGCACAGCCGTTGAAGCTCAGAATAGACGGCAAGGTTGAGTTATATAGAGTAGTTCCATCCAGCCACCGTCCCTGAATCTGCTATCCTGCCTATACTTACCGCCCTCGCCCTCTTTATGGCATAGCTAGCATGACGCCTGGGGTACTTTTTTAATAGCTGGCAAGAACGTCCTTACCGCAATTCTCCTATAAGATCCAACACCAACATGCCCTACGGGCCCACACCTGAAATCATTGCTTCTTGGCCACCACCAAACTATGACAATCCTGTCTCACGCACTGCCTCAATCGAGGCTGTACTGTATTCGACGACCATCTTAATGATCGTGTTTTTCGATGCCAGATTCTACGTTCAAGCCAATCAGACCGGTGGTGGTATCGGTAAGAAAGACTGGTGTATGTTCGTCGCGGTGGTAGGTATATTAAACAAGAAGCTTGAACTTGATTCTAAACTTAGTAGATTACCAGTTGTGTGGTTACACTTGTGGCTTTGTCGTCACAAAGCATTCCCTTGGGCGCCACTTGTATCATGTCAAACTGGTCTTGGGCATGGATCTCCTCGAGGTATGCACACCCACATCTGACCTGTCTGAACCCGCACTGACGGCTTGAAGTTTACCTTACCCATCTTTACCCTCGAAAACTGTGCTCTCTTGCTAGCCAAAATCTGTGTCTGTTTGACCTATATTCTCCTTTTCCCATCCAAACCAAACAAAATTCATCCTAGATCATGATCACTTATCAGACAATCTGGGTCATCGTTACCTCTGTGCTTATGGTTGCGCAGTGCATGTAGGTTTTTAGTCCTAGTGGTATTACCAAAGATCCTGTCTAACAAGTTAGTCCCATTCAAGCGGTTTGGGATCTTACCATCACCAAAAAGAAATCCTTGGACACTCAGAAGCTGCTTCAGTTAACGGGAATCTTGCATCTTGTCACCGATTTTACCGTCTTTCTCTGGCCTGTTATGCCCTTGTTGTAAGTCAAGATACCATTGAACCAACGCTTACATCTTATCGTTGTATTCTCTTCTGGCGTTTTAGCTTGCATCGCCGGTACACTGAAGACGGTATAGGCAGGAGGTTTTTCCTACTCTTGGGACATCACCTGTACGTTTTTAGACCATTATAAACTCTCTCTTAACGTGCCTAGCCCCCGACGTCTATTCACAGGGGATCTGTCAAGAACGATTACTATACTTATAGCTAAGTGCAACGTGTGCATTATAAGCGGCTGTCTCCTATGTATACGGCCTCTTATAACAATTGTTTTCCCACAATATTTTTCTGGGTCTTCCGCTAGACGTTCCAAATCTTCTTCACCAATCGGTGAGAACTCCTGGCGTATGTCCACCTTCAACAGACGAAACGACAATTCTTTCCGGTTGAATTCAGCTGGAAATTTGGAGCGTAATAAGAGTTATAGTCCCAGCCACGCAAAACATGCAGGAAATAGCCGCTCATGGCTTATTGGAAGACAGGATGGGGCGGAAATAGACGCTATGCCTAAAAATGGAATTTGAATCTCAAAAGATGTCAGAGTAGATGATGATGAGCCTTCTAGAGCAGATGAAGTGGCTACTGAAGGAAGTAGTAAGGAGTGGAATATAAAGTCAGTTAGTAAAGAAGTAGATTCAAAGTTTAATCTGTCGTATTTACATTTGCAAAGTTGTTACCGTGACATGTGAGCGGTGTTACCCATATGGCTGCCATGACCGTAGGTACCCCCACATGCATAAGTCATGATTTCAAGTACTATTGTAAATACTTTACCAGCATAGAAACAGATATAAAGGAGCACTTCTAATAGGCTATATCTTCGATCTATTCGCATGCCTTAATAATAATTTGTAAAAGGGACAACAATAACGGAATAATCGATGTAATACATTATGTCTATCAAGAAGTGAATTTGGCGCTTCTCGGCAGTCGTGGGCTAGAGATTACTTGCGCTTCAGGCGAGTCGATACGCCGGATTCGTTTGAATTCTCCTTACAAAGGCTATAAATCATCTACTAACGTAGGGAAACAGTGCACAGAGGAGGGTATCGACCAGTACGCGGAAGGGAAGCAGGTTGTGCTCTGCTCAAGCTGATGGAAAACTCTCTCGATCGAACTTCCAATGGAAAGCACTCCCAACAAGCCAAGTCGAGTACTCCGGCTTTTGCAAGGGTTAATCGAGCAGAAGTTTCAGGATTCACGAAAGAAGTTGGAACAGAAGTATGGTTCTGTAACTCACCATGAACAAATATACATCACGAATCCTCTTGTATACGCATACCTTGCTATAGGTATATCATGGCTCAAAAAACTACTTATTGCGTGCTGACCAGGAAATAGCTTTGGATCAAGTGGCGGAAGCTTAATAGATGTGCGTTAGCGAATCTATGTACTGCAGGCGTAGCCGTGCGAGTAAAACATAAATGGAACAAAGGGAGCAAAATAATATAGGCAGCGTAGGAATGATAAAAAGCAGGGAGTATACGCGACCTTCCGCCTCAGACAGTTATTGCGTGACTCGGAAAAAGAAACTGTAGCGACCTAAAGGTAGCGCTGAAGTCTCCGACGAAATGGCACGATATGTAGCGATGATGAATGGTGTGCGAGTGTATCCGGTCTAGGCCACAGCTATTCGACCTCAAAACACAATGACATCTTATGTCTATGGGTCTCGTCTCTTGTGCACAAAAGTCTAACCTGGAGTTGGCACGACTATATCTCATTGGAGATGTATTCTCAGATCAAGCAGACAGGATTTTTCGTTACTTCTGCTCTTGTTGTTTGCGTCTATGCTCATCTATTTCTGTGCTGCAGTCGCAGCCTTTTCCGCTTTCTTTCTTTCAATTTCCGCTAGCTTCTGCGCCTTTTTCATTGCATTTTTCGTCATCGGGTTCCCGTCTGCGTCTAACATTGGTTTATCGTCGCCCTTCCTTTCCACCGGATCCGCAGTTTTTGGTTTTGTGGGGTGGAGATTACCCTTCCACTCAAGTTTGCGTGGACGCAAGAACTCTTCCAAAACCTCGTCTGTAACTTTTGCACGGGATGACTGGAACTTGCCGACATATTGCGACATCATGGTTACGCACTCTTTCTTCATCTCGCCAGTCAGCAGCGTGCCGGCGCGGTACTCATTCGCAAGTCTTATCAGTTTCTCGTCGTCCTCTTCGAAATATGCAAGGTATTGGTAAGGAACGTCAATGTCCGGGTTGCCTCCCTTTTCGCGGTGCAGCTCCAAGGTTTCCTGGCCGCCAGAAAAAGCATTGTTGATTTTCTTCTTGATCTGCTTCTCTGTATCGCTCATGAAGATGGCCGAGTTTGGATTCGATGCGCTCATCTTTCCACCGGCGCCTTGCAGTGACGTCAGGAACTTGGAGTGTAGGAGTGCTGGCTTGGGAGATGGAAGATCCATGCGATTGGAGTTTTCACGCACAAGGCGGAAGTAAGGATCTTGATCTATGGCGCAGGGAATTAGGCAGGGTATGCTGGCGAGCTTTTTGGATCGGCGGTAAGTTTGAGCGTCCTCGCCCCAGATGAAGGGGTAGGATGTCGCAAACGCGGCTACACATTGCTTTGCGGCAAAAGCATTACTGCCAATGTTAGTCGAGCCGTGGAAACCGAATGCACCGCGAACTTGGTTGTTGGTGATGAGCTTTTCGAATTCGGTGGTGTTGAGATGGAAGTGCCTGTTGAAACCTGAAGTAAAGAACTCGGAGTCGATATACATGAAAGTCTTCTTAACATCGAAACCAATTGATATGATGTCTTTTGCATTCTGCCGCGCGAATTCATACACCTCCTCTTGCTTCAGCTTCTCCTTGAATAAGTACTTTTCGTCGTCGGTCAACATGATGACGAGCGGTACGTCAAAGACATCCTGTAGCCATTTTGTGAATTCGAAAGGAATCGTGTGGCCAATGTGCATAGCATCACTGCTAGGGCCACGGCCAGTATACAGCAAAAGGTCTTCTCCACGCTCATACCTGTCCAGGATGAGCTCCAGATCACGGTGCGAAAAGAACAGACGTCGCCGTAGCCAGCGATGCGGCTTGTGTCCGGTCACGCGCTCGAAGCGCTCAAGCAGGGCATCGTCTATAAGCTTGGTCGACCACTGCTGCGAGAGGGCGGCGTAGTCGAATTCCTTGACATTTCCATGCTCGTCGACAGCAGCCTGCACGTCCCATGGGTTGATTTCCTGCTCAGTTGCCTTGGAGGCGGGCGTTGCGGCTGTGTCAGTAAGGCTGAGGTTGTCCACGGCGGACAGCTCGAGCTCAGCCATGGTCTGGGTTTTCTTTGATTGTGCTTGGGCGGGATGTAGAGAAAGAAGAACGAAGAGATAGGTGATAGCCCGTCACGTGGTTTGAGTCAGATAAGCCGATTTACTTAGCTGTACTGCCCCGCGCGTT
>Ga0182211_1000423_pt1 | contig 13562 bp, 8 predicted proteins | sample G5R1MG_20_FD_129660 | JGI IMG/M metagenome (GOLD analysis project Ga0182211, IMG submission 129660) | Switchgrass phyllosphere microbial communities from Michigan, USA - G5R2_MAIN_03OCT2016_LD1 MG | ecosystem: Host-associated > Plants > Phyllosphere > Phylloplane/Leaf | place: USA: Michigan... | reverse complement strand
GCTTTCCTTTTACAGTTGTGCATCGGCGAATTCTTTTAATTTCGGGTTTTTGCCTTGAAAGACATTACGAATCCCCTCTTTTCGTCTCTTTCATCTACTTCTTTTCTGATTCTTTTTATAGGGCTATTTTGACATTGGAATACTCCTGTCAACATCTCGATCACTTTTGTGCCCTCTCCGTCGCGACCTGCTTTGTGGACTCCCGCCCCCAATACCAATTCTTGGAGACGCAACCGGGGTGCATTACTTCAGAAGTCACCCTCCCAATATCTATTGACTCTTCTATCAGGAAGGCCAGTAGCCTGAGGAGCTGGAAGACAGAGAAAATGGCACGGAAGGATGCAGCCCTCGAAGCCTATAAAGCACTTTACTTTGCCGGCTTAGTGAATGAAAATCTTCTTCCCATACGTCAGACTATGGATAAGGAGTGTCATGGCTTTGATCAAATCCCGTCGATGATCGACGTTTCACCGCTCTTCGATCCGTGGTCTGCAACTACACAATTTCAGCAAAACGTTTGGCACAGTACATTACTTACCGTGAGTGCACCTACAGAGCAGTCAGTTTGCATACTTTTACTCACACCAGTACCACTGCCTTCCGATGGCTCTGAGATCAAATTGCACTGGAATCAAGAAAAAACTTACCACGTGCATGCATCTCATTCTACCAGTACAACCTTGGATGATGAACAGGTGCGAACTTTGCGGTTCATTACCTGGCACATGCTCTACGAATTCTTCCACGGTAGAATGCAAGAAAAGAAAAATGATTTCATGTGGCTACTGGCTCCTTGCGACTCACACGGACATATACTAGACAATGCAGGGCTCTTGATCTGGAAGACAATGATGCAAGGCCGACAATCGCTTTCAAGTCTCGTGGATTCGGGGCAATTTGATCCCGCAAACTGCGGGTTGATCTCAACACAGGGTGACTCGAAAAAGTTTATACTGAATACTGAGGCATCCAACTATTCAACTAGGTTGGAAATTCCAACTGTGTGGGGAAATCCGGTTCCAAAACGACGAGACTTTTTGCATCCAGTCTCAGGAGGTCCCAGTCCGTACACTTCCACCAATAAAGCTCAACCACTTGCGTTATCTGAATGCATGGTGCAGAACCTACCAACTCGATATTCCTTGTTTGCTCTGCTTTTTCCTCCGATTTTGCATAAACTCGAAGTTAACCTCATTGCTGAGTCATTACGTACGACACTTCTTCAAGCTGTCTCATTTGAGCCTGCGGACCTCCCCATTTTAATCAAGGCAATCACTGCGTCTTCTGCTGCGAGAGAGGAAAATTACCAGCGACTTGAGTTTTTAGGGGACTGCATATTGAAATTTATCGCCTCCTTGCATCTCATGGCGGTTAACCCCAAAGAGCCCGAAAGTTTCCTCACGCAGAAGAAAAGCAATATCGTCAGTAATGGGTTCCTTGCTCAAGCAGCCATTTCAGCACGACTTGATCAATATATTTTCACGAAACCCTTTACCGCAGCAAAATGGAAACCCAGATTCCTCAGCGACATGGTTACAACAGCGACCATGCCGAACAGGGCACAGCTATCGTCGAAAACAGTCGCCGATATGATTGAGTCCATTATTGGTACCGCATTTATCGTCGGAGGCTTTTCAAAAGCATTCAAATGTGTTCAAACGCTCTTGCCCCTGGAGAATTGGACGCCCCTATTTGACGCCAACAGCATCTTGTACGAAGTCGCACAAGACGGACATGCACTAGCCGATCTCCTCTTGCCAGAAAATCTCATTGGATATAAATTCAGTAAGAGAATGCTAGTTATCGATGCCATGACCCATGCATCCTATCTTGGGCCGAATGTAAACTGTTCCTATCAACGACTCGAATTTTTGGGCGACGCGGTTCTTGATTTCGTCGTCACCAGAAAATTGTATGCGCATACGCCAGAAATATCACATCAAGCCATGCACGAAATAAGAACCGCCATGGTAAATGCGTCGTTCCTCGCTTTCAGAATGTTCGAAACCACCGTTGAGGAAGCCTTGACCAATAAGGCAACCATGCAACCTGACATGCACTCAAGAGGACTATGGCAGTTCCTGAGATTTAGTTCCCCTGAAGTGAGAGCTGCAAGAGACACCGCACTGCACCAACACAAACAAATGAGAGGGCAGATAGCAAAGGCTCTAGAGCAAGACACAAGATTTCCTTGGCATTTGCTCGCCCTTACCGACCCACCTAAATTCTTATCCGACATCGTAGAGAGTACCCTGGGAGCTATTTACATTGACTCCCGTGGCGACATGGCCATATGCGAGAGGTTTGCCCAACGCTTTGGTATTCTTGATTGTCTCGACCGCATCCTACGCGACGGCGTCGACTGTCTTCATCCGAAAGAGCGTCTTGGCCACCTCGCTGTCCACAGATGCGTCAAGTATATCCGTGTCGATACCGATGAAGGTCGGGTTGTCGGATCGAAGGCCACACACTGGTGCCAAGTCATGGTGGGTGAAGAAAAGGTAGGAGGCACGGTGGGAGGTCTTAGGAGATTGAACGCCGAGACCATCGCTGCCTCGTTGGCAAGCCGGATTCTTGAGGCTAAGGAGAGTGTTGTCATGAGCGACATGGACGAGGAAGACACATTCTTGGATGCGGAGGAAGGATGCGGTATCTTGCTAGATGGCTGATGACAAAGAGCGTCGTTATTGTGAGTGGAAGTGTAGAGGCACAGGGAACAATGGCGGTACAAGAATACGCAGCAGACGTAAATGATTCGGAACAGAGTCGAAATCTTGACCTACTTCACATATAGCCAGCGCGAAAACTTGATGGGTGGGGCTGGCTGAAGATTCGATAAGGCAGCAACGAGTTCAGCCAAGCTGCCATGCTGCAACCACCGCGCACCCATCCAAGGCATCCCCGACCGATTAGTAGACCCATGTGGCAGGTGATGGCTGAAGACGTAAAATTGGCCTTTGATTTGATGATACGACAAAACAAGCGCACGGCGATTCATGGACGGATTGGTCGGGGAATGACTGGCGTTTCCAAGGACGTTGCAATATGGTTCGGAAAAGAGTAAAGCAGTTGGAGTGTTCAACGTGATTACTATGTGGCGGAGGCACGGTTGGGTCGGCTGCCCTTCTGGGGCCCGCTACTCATGAGGCGTTTGTGCCGGGTGGCGCACTTGCAAGACTGCCTGACGGCCTCTTGTCGGGCCCGATTCCAATGCAATGTGACTTCTGTAGAATGGGGGCGAGTTTGCCTAACATTAGCCCTTCTCCTGTTGTATGTTGGCTGAGGCACGGAAACCGTGCTGTGCTGCGACCTTCACTGGGCCAAAGGTATGTTCAGTAACTATAAAGCAAGCAAAGACTCAATCACCAACTCCACCATCACTACCCACAACTCCTCCCACCACAGCCTCCATTCTTCCACTACCAAAGTCAATCCGAGATATTTTCCATCTTCCCTCTTCAGCCACTCGTCATCCATTCCACCATGTCGGCACAGGGTAACAACGCAAACGGCGGCGCAAGACCTACCGGTGCAACAGGAGGAGGCCATCAAAAGAATACCTGCAGAAACTACCAGCAACCAGGCCACCCCCCGCAGTACATGTTTGTCGACTTGCCTGGAGCCCTTTGCGCCCACTGTCAGGTTGGTTTTACCGACTCTATGGTACCGCAGTGCGCTAATCACCGGACCAGTGTGCAGACAACCCCTCCCGCCGAAACTGATGGCGTCTACCATGGGGCTTTGCAGCTACACATCGACTTGGTGTAGGCACTTGCCAGCGGACCTCGGAGTGCCCGGTCTCCTTTTTTCCTAGTGTTGAGAACTTCTTCCTGTACCCTGCTGTGCGGTTTGCAATGCGAAGCTTTCGCTTTTTTTTTTAAGTAATGGTTAGATGGGTATATTGATGTCAGCGTCAGGGCGGGTTAATGGAAACTGTGCTATCGTATCGAAACCTCGCCGCTTCTTGTCTTTCGAATGTGTCATGTCAAACCCCTCCGTCATGCCGGCAATGCCGTGCCACCAGATGCGACTCGGTAGACAGTGATACCCGTGGAGATAGATGGGCGGTACATGACTTCGAACGCAGCAGGCTACCCACAACCAAGCCTGCCTGACGTCTAATTTTGACCGCGCTCAGCGACCTATTTTCTTCGATTTGAGCGCCGCACCCGTCTGCACCCCACTTCCTTCTACCATGCGCCACGATAATGCAGACTGCAGGCAGGCACCGATTCCAACACCACGGATATGCACAGCAATAACGTTGACGTTGGAACCCGTTCATTGGATGCGCATTCCGATGAGCGTAGCAGCTTTGCACTGACTCCAACTACAGCCCTGCCTCCTTGGTGCCATACACCACTCCACGCGGTACTGTGTATACGCGACGATCCTGTCAGGACACAGAGCCATGATCTGCTCGGCATCCTGGCTGATGCAGACTTGTCTTGGGTGCTGCGTTGTCACCCCAAATGCCACTCTCTTGCCGTTAGTACACAACGACAACACGCGAAAACAGCCACAAACAGCAAAGTAGGCTCCATGCAAACGACGACCTGGTCCGGCATCTAGCCCTACGGCATGCCTCAGTGCTACCAGGCCTTTTCTGGTAGGCTCCCACCAGCATCTCGGCTCCCTTCACTCGGCACTGCGTGTGCAGCCATGTTGGGTCAGCTGTCTCCCATCCATTGCACCCCGATTTTGTGCCGCACGACCCCTCCACCGTCTCAGGCATCATTAGTAGCGCAGAAAAAGATACTTACTCCACGAGGAAAGTCTCCGACAATCGGCCCATTCTTCCCCACGTAGGGGAGACAGGTTTCGCGGAAAACCACCACATCCGAGGGGCAGTGTTGAGGCGTAGTACCTCTTTTCACCAACTACCTTTCTCTCGTGATGTTGTCTGCAGGTAGACTGACCGGTTCGCTGTCACACACGGCTTGCAGAAGGGCTTGCAAGAGTACGCCACCACACAGCAGCGACCCGCGCTGCCGCGCACCCAACAACCCTTACTCGTGACCCCTGTCTGCCCACCTAGTATCATAACGTTGAAATCATGGCCACGCCATGGGCGTGGGTACGTAGGTTTGTGTGTGTGTGTGTGTGTGTGTGTGTGTGTGTGTGTGTGTGTGTTTTACAATTCATGACTAATGCAAAGGTTGCAGGAGACGAGTTTGCAATAACCGTGGAGTCCCAGTGACCTGACAAGCTACTGCCCACGTACGGTCCTGGTGTTCGGATCCAACATCATTTCACCGTCGACGATTCTCGAGACTGACTAGCATGTGCTTGGGGCCTTGGATAGCATGGCTTAAGTTGCCCCTAGACCGAGAAAAGGCAATGCTTGGAGATGGCAACGATGGGGGCACTCGATGGGATCGCCGACGCCGAAGCCCTACATGAATAACTCGCGATGCGGAGCGCGTATGATGTGGACAGGGTGAGGCACGATCTCACGACCCCGCCGCATATTTCATGGTCGACCCTTGGAGCTATGTGGGGGTCCACAATACCTAACGGCCATTGTTAACGGACGGACGATTGCCGAAATGACCCGCCGGGGGAGGGGGGAAAACTCGGCCCAGGTTGACACAAAGAATTGAACGTGTCTGCCTGAGGCCAAGCGAGCAAAGTGTGTCTTGAGCAGAAATCAGACCAATCCCACCGGTCCAGTCATCAGAGCCGTCGTTCGGGCCGATGTTTCTTTTGCCGTTGTCTAACTACGCGGTAGCAGGGGGGGTTTTTTTGCTGTGCCTCTTGACGGCTACGACCGCATCTGCAGCCCTGAAAAGCCTTGCGCACACCAGGTCCGGTTCTCCCTTTTCAGTCATTCCGCCACGCCACGCAACGCAACAGAAACAACAGCTCACGCCGTGTCCGCGACCTAGACGCTCTATCTAACCGTGCCACCGGCACTTCGTCGCTTGGTTGAGGCAGTTTCATTTTGCCTCTGTACAGGGCCAATGACGAGTTGAAGGGGAAACAGTCTCCTCCGGCTCGACTCCATGGAGATGATGATTGGATTGGAAATGGTAGCTCCCTTGGCGCATTGATCAGTCGAGATGGCCATCCGATTGCTGGCGCGGAGATGGCCACGCACAACTCCCTATGAGCATGCTGAATGCGACGTATGAAAGGCTGCAGACAGGAGCATGTGACCGCCAACTCATGCATGCAGCGCGGATAGTGCGGCCATTTCTGCTACAGTGCATATGCACCATTGCCGTAGCCGATGAAAAGTGCCACGAATGGCATCCAGGTAGGGAGGAGCATCAGCCCAACCAAGGTCATCAAGCACCCCGGCTCGCAACAGGGTGAGAAGAATGGCGAGTCGTCCATAGTTGGTCTCGGTCGGGGGAGAGTGGGGAGGGGGGGTTGCCAGCGAAACAGCGGAAATGGCCTGCAAACCTCGTCCGACTCGAGAACCACACGTTCGGTAGCTTCTCGCCTGGCATGCGCTATGCGCGCTTTTTCTGCATCCGACATAACGTTAAGCGCTGACGCGAGCGATCTGATTTGCGCATCGACACGCGCCAACAAGCCGAGTACGGCTGAGTAGAAGCCCACGACTCAGTGCTCCTCACCAAAGCAGCCAACATGCTGCCGCGCAACGATTCCCCAGCCTTTTCGTTGACTCAGGCCCCTATGGAATTTTCGAGGCCCAGTCCACCGCTCCGGGAAATATGCAAGGCATATCCCAAGGCCGCATGAATCTAAGCGCCCATGTGGCACAGCAACCACCGCTTGCGTCGCGTCGGCGAATCACACGAGCAGCCCACGACTGGGCTCGTGGCAGGCGAACGCGATCAGGTCACCGAGAGTCCATGCAGCTGTTAAGCGCCGACGCTACCCGGTATCCATGAAGCGAAAGGAGGGTGTCTTAACGGACCGAAGTGCGGCAAGGCGGCGAGGGCGGAAATGGCTGGACGCAATCGAGCGATCGCAGTCCACGACGGACGCTCAGGTCGGGCGCTGCAGCGTGGATGAGGCAGACGGGCAGCTTGCAGGCCCAGGACAGCATGACAAAGGGTGTGTGGCGTTGACCGTGGGAGAGGGGCATGCTGCGCAGGCCAACCTTCACTGCCTTGCGGGACATGGCCACGGCGGTGCTCTCAGCCCCGTTTCGGCGCGGGCTAACGCTTCACCGGTCCGGGAATAGATCAGAGCCCGGAAACCAGCGTCTGAGCAGGCTGCACCGCAGATCGAAGCACGGCATGATGTGATTTTTCGCAGAAGATGCTGGATAGAGAGTGCCTCACTTCATGCACAATACATGGGCCCAATCACAGACATCACATGTTGGTGTTGGTTCCGCTGTCAAGCTGGCCATTGTCTACGCCACAAACAGGACATCTTCTCAGTGAGCTGAGCTATCCGCAATCAAAATGAGACAGAGCTCACCGTCTTGCCCAGAATGACTCGGTATTGATGGAGACAAGTGGCCTGTGACAAGGCACGTTGGCATGCAGATTCTGCCGCGTCGCGGGCAACACCCTCTCAGCAGATTGTTGGTCAGGTTCAAGGGGAGCTGTCTGTTTGCATTTTCGTTGTTGGCTTCAAAGCGAACCAAACCTCGTCCATGACAGGCTGTCTGCCAAAAGGACGTCTAGCATGCCCAACTTAATGCGTCTACACTTGTAAGACCGTGGCATTTCATCGATACAATCACTGTCATCGATCCGATCACTAGGATCCAGTTTCTGTGCACAATATTAGCGTTCGTCGTCAACCAAATCGAGGGCAAAGGCATATACCAGTTTCGACTCCGGGCTGTCTTCCATCCAGCCCACCAGTCACCTTCTTCTTAAGCTTCGATAGACCGAGTGACGCTTGATTTTTGGCGAATCTTGCATTTCGTGCTGGCTTCCATTGCATCAGGCCGCGATGCTTTCGCTCCTCTGCTCGCTTATTTTGCTTATTGATATCCTTGCTAGAAGATGACGTCGTATTCGTTTGGAAGGTTGTATCAGTTCGTGCTGTAGTCGCTGATAGACGAGGGTCATGAGATGGTGTCAAATCGGTCTGTTGGTGTATGACACTGCCGTTTATGTTGGCATCGTCGTTACCGTTCTTCTCACGCATGTGCTGCGCGTTTCCGACAGTGCTTGCATCTTCAACGCCAAGGTCAGAGGATGAGTCTGAACTAATATCATCATCATCATTACCATCATTCTCCTCATTGTCAGATGGATGATACCGGTCGTGCAGTGGCTCCTGCTGACCAGGCTCTCTTCTCTTCTGACCCCTGGTATTCATGTACGCCTTTGGATCATCGCCAAATGCGCCGGACCAGTCCTGCCCGTCCTTGGTGAGCCATTTCCTCTTCTCTTCTTCATCCGCGTTCTTGAGGATATCGCGTCCTACTGTCAGCGATGCCTCATGCAACTGTTGGATGCGCTCTGGTAGCTCCTTATCTACTTTACGGGTTCGCACACCTTCTTCTAGGCATGCCTCCCACGTCTCGTAAGTCTCGCGAGTTTCATTGTCCGTCACGAATTCAGAATGGGATTCGTCTGTACCTGCCTTGAATCGCGCACGAAACTGGAGCCGCCCAACTTCCTGGAGATCCTCGAGCCCCGGTTCTTGGCGACAGTTTTCCTCAGTGATGTAGTTCTGCGTGAGACGAGCTGGGCTGTTCGTTTTCCAAATTGGGATGTTAATATCAGCATCCTCGTTGTCAATAAAGTGTTGTAGCCAAATGATAGCGTAAGCATCGGCCTTGCGGTGATTGGCAATGTGAAACTCAAACACAATCGGTGATCTGTAGCGGTGTTTTACCGGTAGCCGAACATTATCGCGTCCATTTTGGTCCTCGAGATCGAAATAGTAGCCCTCACCCTCATCTAACTTCTTGGCATGGGCTCGACTGATCTTGCCAGTACTGCCACCTGTTCGCAAGCGTAATTTAGGTTGGTGCTCATAATTCAGTGCCAGAATTCTTTTGGACCTGAACTCAAAAGTACCAACATCCCAGCCCAGCATCTGAGGAGGCAATCGGGTTTCAATGCTGCGAAATAAAAGCGAGATTCGGATACGACCAAACCCAATTCCTCCATCGAGTGGATACCAGCGAGTAACCTGAGAAGATGTCTCCAAGATATCCGAAAGCTTGAGTGGTACAACACCGAGAATGGGATCATGCTCTCGGTTTCGCTGGTCCCGGACAGTGATGGTAATGATGCTAGACCTCCAGTCACGAACAAAGCGTTCCGTACCAGCATTGAAAATTGGTTGTGATGAGACGGCTTTTGCGCGTGTTCGATAGACAAGCTCGTCGTTGTAGAGGATTGTGCAATAACTGGTCGGAAGATCGCCGCCTGTTTCCTCTTTACCTTCACCGTACGGCTTCGCAGGCTCGTACTCACGACCCTTGAAATTTCCCGAGGTACCTTTAATGTTCTCAAGTTCTAGGTTCACAATCTGATGGATGACCACGCTACAAATACCGCTGGGCCATAGTGGGTCTGGTGGAGTATGCATGACAGCATCCTCTTCCTCATTATTAATAACACCTTTATCGTCCTGCAGCCGTGGATCATCCTTTAGCTCTTCAGGAAGGCCCTTGTTCTTGCCATCTGTTCTCATCTCTTTCCTGAACTTTGGCTTGCCGAAGTAACCAATCTCCCAGTGTAGTTCTCCGGGCATCTCGCTATCAGCACCCATACCTGCGAGCTTGGAGGTCTGCGGATACATCTTTCCAGGGTGCTGAATCATCTTTTGCATCGAGATTTCCACTTTTCCTACGATATCGTCAGAGGTGTGGCGATCAGAGTCCCAAAGCTCAACACTGAGATTCTCGTTTGCTTTAATAATTTCTGGGCCAACGAGCACAGCAGCAGTTTCTTCCCAGATTGGATTGAGATCGTCAGTTATAACACGGGTGCAGTACATTGGTTTACCGTATTTGGAGAAAGCGATGGTAATGTACGGGTCGCTGCCACCGTATTTCGACCCGCGGCGATCTTGCTTGCTCAATCCAATCGCGCGGTGGATCCGAATCCATAGTACACCAAGAGCTAAGGTGTCTTTCTGAACAGAGTCGCCTTGAAGGATCGCTCTCATATCGATGGACATGGACTTGGGGGCAACGTACACTAGATCTCGTTAACGCACTTTTTCTAGTAGGAATTCATGACCAATGAACTTACTGCTTGCCGCGGCTTTAATCGCATAGTTGACAAAGTTGCTGATCAAAGGCAGGTTCAGAATATTGACACCCTTCTCCATCATAGGCGTGCAACCTGCGTTTACTTGCGGCGCGCCCATTAGAGTAAAGGTCAGTGTCTTGAGGAATGGCGCCTCAGGCGTCATGTTCATGCGAAGGCGCACGGTACCGACCAGGCCCTGCAACTCGACGAAAATTGGGAGTGGTACACCAAAGAGTCCTTTGATTCCTAAATAGAAAACCAACTGCATGTGCATATTACGAGCTTTGTCGGAGGTACGCTTACCGCTCGGTTTGGCGTGGTACGCAAAAGATACCTCCAGGTTGTAGAAGTCACCCCCCTCTTCATCTGCAGCAGCCTCTTGTGGATCTTTGGTCTTCTTATTCTCCTCGTGAATAGCCTCCTTCAGATCCTTCATATGTTCGTCTGGCAGTGACCGCAAGCTGAGGATGCGTAACGGATTGCTTCCCTGATTGATTTCGGCGACGCGGACGTTCTCGATGATTCCTGGGACAGAAGCCTGCATGACATCCTCGAGGGTATCCGCAATACCTTGGAACATTTCAGGATTCACGAGTCCCCAAACGATGCCAAGTAGCGTGTTCATCCATTCGACTGATTCAGGAAGTAGATTGAGAGTCGCCTAATCAAATCAATGGCTGTTCCTTGTGGTCTAATTAGATTACGCACCATTTGTCCCCGTGTCTGCTCGGAATCCCATTCGACTTCTCTTCCGCTACGAACGACTTCCTTTACCCATAGAAACACACCGGAAGATAAGCACATGGCGAGGGGGATTAAGCCCTTGAGAGCTCCACCAAATACCTTGCCTACCACGACTGTGGAAAGGAAGATTCCAGCACAGAGTATTGTAGCACGCTTCTCCAAGGAAGCAAACATTGGTTCAAAACTGACTGAGGGTGTTGGATGGAATAGCACATTGGTTTTCTCACCGTGAATCGGCACATCGGTGGTTGTTCCCTCAGCGACCGGGTCTGGCGGTGCTGTGACATCCTGGTTGTATTTGTAGTCTTCGAGCGACTGGGAGGGATCGGTCTTGATAGGCTTGAATCTGTCAATACTGTGTCGAATGCAACTCAGTGGGCGTGCGTACCGTGGGTTTGTTCAGATTGGCATTAGGTACAACCAGATGTGGGTCGTCAACTTCTTTCATCATTTCTTTGCTCACATCGGCAATAACAACGTCTTTGCCTGTGGTTGGATCCGTGACGGTCCTCTCTGTTCCTTTGACTTGCCTCTCAGACACTGGTTCGTGGGATTGGGCCGTCGATGACTGCTGGAGGGAGGCATCTATATGCTTGTCGCGATCCGCCTTGTCCTTATCTAGGTTTTCGATGAATTGCTTGACCGTAGGAATTGGATTGTGACCAGAGTAATGCGCTCCTGGGGCGTGCTTCGTCTGTTGGTCCGCCATGATGTGCAGCTCTTCTTCTCAAGAGAACCCCAGTGAGAGCTGTAGAATTGATCAGACCTTGCTCAGAGCAATGGAAAGGCCACGGGAGGATAGCAGTATTCTGGGAAAGTGAACCAGATCAGAGAACGCGAAATCAAGCAACATTGCCCCGTAGGACGCGAAAGCAGGGAATCTGGCCATGAAAGCAGCGGCGGGGGATGTGGAACATCGATGACGTAGTTGTTGCATGGGCGCAACAAGCAGCCGCGTTGCTGTTTGCGCCCGCAGCCGTCGCACGTGACAGTCCCTTCTCCTCGAAGACTGAATCGCGCAAAAGCATCCCCGTGTGCAGTCTGCGAAACTTCCTGTAATGCAATCGGCAAGTCATAGTAAAGCTGATTGCGGTAGACTGCGTAACGAGTTATGAGCCAAACAGCGCCCAGGCTTCACCTGCGGGTCAGCCGCCCAGTCGGTACGACTTGAGACGAACCACAGCGAGTCAGCCATAACACTACCACGCCTACGCCACCACACACGTAAGGCTCCAGTCTTGTCATTAACAAACCTTTCAACATGTCGGGCTGGTTTTCTCTCTTCACAAATTGTCGCTATGTACTCAATGGCGAGCTTATTGACGACCACCTTGTCATTTCCGACGAGACTGGGCTTATACTGAAACGAGATGGCTACATCGGCGGTGAAGCCATAGATCTCGAAGACAATATAATTGCCCCTGGTTTCCTGGAGCTTCACACCAACGGTGCCAACGGATTTCACTTTACCCATTTCGAAAACGAAGAAAGCTATTCGAACAAGCTTGATGATATTGCAAGATATTATGCCACACATGGAGTCACTGGATTCTGGGCGACACTGCCAACAGTCAAAGATGAAGAATTTCGAAAGATCCTCCCCTCCCTCAAACCTCGCTCCATCCCCGGCTCTGCCTCTCTTCTCGGGGCGCACACCGAAGGCCCATTTCTGAACTCCTCTATGAAGAGTGCCCACAACGCCTCCCTTTTCCACATTTGCAATACATCTCCAAGCACCATCTATGGAGCTTCCAACCTCCGTGACTCCATTCGACTCGTCACCCTCGCGCCAGAGCTCACCCACGCCGACACCCTCATTAAATTACTGGTCGCGCAAGGCATTAAGGTTTCCATGGGCCACTCGGTAGCAACCTATGAGCAAGGTCTAGCAGGTATGCAAGCCGGAGCTACCGGTCTAACGCACACGTTGAACGCGATGCCTCCTTTCTCATCACGTCAACCTGGTCTAGCAGGCCTTGTTGCACTGCCGAGAGCGCTCAAGTCCGCGCCATATTACACGATTATTGCAGACGGAGAGCATCTACATCCAAGCACCGTCAATTTGCTGTACCGGAGCAACCCGAAACGCTCAATTCTCGTCTCAGACAGCATCGAGCTTGCTTCGCTGGACGATGGTACATATCCAGGACACTCGCAAATTCCCTTTGAGCAGGTCCAATGCGATGGGAGGGCTACAATAAAAGGGAACGACACGCTCATTGCCGGTTGCATACCGCTGCAAGCCAGTATCAGAAATCTGATGCATTGGTCCGGATGCGGGATCGCTGAGGCGGTTGTTACTGTCACAGAAAATGTTGCGGCATTTATGGGCATCGACGGTGAGGGTGGTAGAGGAGTACTAAAAGAGGGAAGAAGAGCGGACTTGACAGTCTTGAGTGAGCAGGGTGAGGTGTTGCAGACCTGGGTTTCGGGACGAAAGGTTTGGGATAGAGACGAAGAGGCAGAGGCACGGGAGGACGATGCTGACAGACGAGAAGACTTGTGAAAACCAAAATGCTGAATGTACCAGTCTTTTCAGTTAATTCCAAAACGAAGTGCTGCAGAAGGTTAGGATTAAGGTGAGGGCTTGGAAGTGAACAGGAGGAAGAGTAACCTGTTGCGCTAGCCGCATGAGGCCAATTGCTATAGATACATGGCAACAATGCAACT
>Ga0182211_1000422_pt1 | contig 13570 bp, 19 predicted proteins | sample G5R1MG_20_FD_129660 | JGI IMG/M metagenome (GOLD analysis project Ga0182211, IMG submission 129660) | Switchgrass phyllosphere microbial communities from Michigan, USA - G5R2_MAIN_03OCT2016_LD1 MG | ecosystem: Host-associated > Plants > Phyllosphere > Phylloplane/Leaf | place: USA: Michigan... | reverse complement strand
CAGCATGGGGCCGCCACCTCCGATGGCCCAACGACAACCGGGAGGTCCTCCCGAAGGTCGAGGCCGGAGTACCCCGGATGATCCAGTATTTGATATGCCAAAGCTCTACGGCATGGCTCCCTCCCATTCTCCCGCCCCATTGCCTCCCAGCTACAAAAATCCGAATTACAAACGTTCACCAGAGACACCTGATGACCCTCCTCCCAGATTCAGTGACCTAGCAGCCGCATACGAAGATGCCATGGAAAGTTGGAACAGAGTTGCTGCTGCACACGCGACTGTCGCTGATATACTCACCAGCACGAACTCCTTTGCACCTTTGACCAGTGAACTCTACCCGCCTGTACCCGGGACACTCAGTTCCAGTAATATGACGCCATTTGGATCAGCCCTGATCTACCGGAGCTACGACATCAGTATTCTCTGGACGCTGCTTCACCTCGCCAAAATTATTCTCCTTCGCTCTCATCCCAGTATGCCGCCGGCTGCACAAATGGCAGCGTCTGTCTGCGCACCAGCTACGGAGCCCTATGCCATGCTTATTGGACGCATCACAGCTGGCATGCAGATCCCCCTCGGAGAAGACTTATCACCATTCCTTGGCGCTGTGTTGACAGAATCGACCTTGCCACTGTTCTTCGCTGGAGTCCAGTTTCAAGAATCGAGCCAGCGGGAATGGCTCATTACTCGGCTACTCGAAATCGATCGCAGAACTGGATGGGCATCTGCGGGGATCATAGCGCGGGGATGCGAAACAGCATGGGATAAAGCGGCAGATATGGGGAAAGGGCCGCCGTACAAGAGGCGGACGAGAAGACCGGGAGAAGAGGGACCACTGATACTGGAGGATACTGCAGAGGGAAGTTGGAGACACAAGGAAAAGGACGATTATGGGACGGGAGCAGTGGTGCAAGAGAGGCAGGAGTATCAAGATGATTGTCGGGGTGTAGGGAGGAGACAAGGAGATGGACCTGATGTTGTAGAGAGGGAGGATCGATTTATAATCAAGAGCAGAATGTCGCCGTGGGCCGGGAACCTTTTGGGTACCGAGGAAGATCTTAGAGTCGGGATGGAGAGATTTGGGTTGTAATTACGAAGTGGGTGCAGTGATAGGCAGCAACGTTCGGAAGATCCGGCATAGAGCTGAGACATTTCGAAATTACCGGCGCACCGAGCACGAACAACGCACAAGGATCAAAATCGTATCAGTCTGTATTCACACACACACACACACACACACACATTATCCCAAAATTTCAACGAAGAAACGATTCCCATGGCATGAATACCCAAAATCAAAGTATTTCATGTTTCAATCAAATCTAGGTAGTTAACTCAAGCTGGAAAGGATATGCTGCCCCATTTACCACTATTCATCGCACTGTTCAAAATCCGCCTGTTCCGTAGGCGCAAACCATCGTTCCCTGTCGGTATGGGTCAGCGGCTGTAATGTATTGCGCAGGGGGGGTTCCTCGGCTCTGCTAGAGAGGGAACCATGTTTCTACCAAGGAAGGCTTAGCAGGGATGAGTTACGAGGGAACTTTCTTTCGGGGATAAATGGTTATTACATTCTACATTTACTTGAAACCATACTCGTTATTCTACAAATATTATGATGCGTTACCCAGAGAACAGATCGTGGGTACTCAAGCCACCATTGTACCAAGAGACGCCCCATCTTAGTCTCAGGTGAAAAAAGTGTCTTGAGTCAAAACGCCGCGCAATGCATGAAACGTCATGCATGCCAATCAACAAGAACGTGGACAACTCCAAATTACGCCTCCCAATAGTCATGTCATCGCCGTGTCCGAGGGTTTGTCTTGCTCAAAAGAAAAAGTATAAAACACCGCCACTAGCGGTCATAAAAACACCGAACCACCACCATGAGGCAGCACGATATGCTCCAGTCGTTGTCCGCTTGAACAGTACATCGTGTGGACTGGGTAGCTCGCCTCGCCTAACCTTGGCGGGTTTGGCGGTTGCCGTGGCGAGCGGGTTGAGCGTCGAAGTGGGAAGCATTTTGGGGGGTAATTGAGCGCGGTAGAGAGGCATAATGGGCGAGCCGTCGAATTTGTACAGATTGAGGCGTGGAATCTGGTGGTAAGGGTCTATAAGGACTTCGTAGCGCTACATCATGTCAGGGTTCAGGGTTCTGAAAGAGACGGTGCAAGGTTGACCAGATGAGAGACATTACGCATACTGGGCAGGGGAGGGGGGCGTACTTTGAAGAGCTCACTCGTGTTGTAGCGCGTGTAGATTGCAGATTTGAACGAGCATGGGTCCGAGTACAGCTGGCGCCCGTCAACCTTGATGGGGGCTAGGATAAGGGAGCCGTTAGCAAATTTCTGGAAGGAGCCATGCTGCCACTGGATGATGCCTTTGGGGCACTGTGGGTTTTGCGCTGGGAGTATTGTCAGTGGACAGCGTGTGGAAGGAGGTAAGGCAAGCGCCATGGGTACCCACGATTTGCAATGGCGCGATAATACGACTCCTCGTAGTTTCCGTCTGCAGAGAAGGAGTAGCTGATGCCGGGGTGCTTGGGTTCTGTGAATCTGTCGTTGACGGGGTCGTAAAAGTCCTGTCCACGCATGCGATGAGCGTCCAATCCATCTATGCTCTAGAGGGGGCATGGCTTCCTTACCGGCCCTGTCGAAGTCGAGTTCGCCTTGCTGTTCCATGTGCCGACGAGATCGGTGGGTGTGGCGATTGCCTGCGCGTGTGTTCGCAAGACAGCGATTAGGCAAATCAGTAGCGCTGACAGTATCGGGGCCATGGCGGCGGGGTCGGTAGCGGTGGATTGCGTGGACAGGGGTCAAGTGGTAGGTTGGGGTGGGTGTGGTGAGAGTGGGAAACGCGCCTCGTTCGGGGTACGTAACAGGAGGTGGGTGCAATCTGCCGATCACGTGTCGTTAGCCCCCGCGCCAGTTTCCGGCACACGCCGGCCATTGACTGCAACGCCAGAGGACCGTCACCATGGCGGCGTGCCTCGCACAGGCGAAGAAAGAACTGAGAAACAGCATCAGGCACACGCTCAGCCATGTCTCGGATGCGGCTGCCGCTGCGCAGAGTAGGTGCTCAGCACGAAGCCCCAGGCTGGCCGCCGCAACTAATTGATGGCCTCCAGCCTCCCTGGCCACCCAGACGCTCTTGGCATTGCCCGAATATGAGGCCGCACGTACTATCAGCGTCTATCTCTCCATGCCGGCCGGCGAGATTAGCACGACGGACATCGTGGGCGATGCGCTAGCGCAAGGCAAACGCGTCTTCATCCCGTACACCCATGCACTGAGCCACCCCCGCCCCGGCCAGCCCAAGTCCATCATGGACATGCTCCAGCTGTATTCCATGGCGGACCTTGCGTCCCTCGAGCCGGACGGTTGGGGCATTCCCACGCCGCGCCACGACTCCATTTCAGCACGATTAAACTGCTTGGGCGGCACGGGCATCACAGACGGAGGAGCGCGTGGCAGTGGCAGCAGCAACCAGGACATGGGCCTGGACTTGATCATCATGCCGGGTATGGCCTTTGACGCGGATCTGGGCCGGTTGGGACACGGCAAAGGCTTCTACGACTACTTCTTAACGCGATGTCACCACGCGTCGCGCATGCCTTTCCGAAGTAAGAATTACTGCTATTTTGTGTGTGGAGGGCTAACTGACCACGACAAAGTTGGCCTCTCGTTGACCGAGCAGTTCCTCCCGCCAACCGAGTCTGTGCCCATGGCCGCCTCCGACTTTCGCCTCGATGCCCTGATCACCGGCGATGGCAAGCTCCGTCGTGCCAAAGCCTAGGCTGTCATGGCCGGCTCGCTCAACAGATGCACTTCTTCCATCAGGCACGTTGCGATGACGCATGAAACTACTGTCGTCCTGCCGATGGCGCTTCAGTGGTTCGTAATGGGCGCGTGAGAGACGGCGTAGTGCGCCGAAGATGGCGTGAATAGGGCTTATTGAACTTGCTGAATGAGAGAAATGTTGTCGCCCTTGAGCAGGATCTGGCCCACGCTGCGCCTTTCCTCGGGCGCCTCCTTGCTGGCCAAGGTGACTTCAACGGCGTCGTCGATAACTAGGTTCATAAACTCATCGAAGCCCTGTGGGGCAGTCAGCGAATAACAGGCCTATTGTAAGTAGCGGGCGCAGGCGTACCCTGAGTTTGCCCTCTATGCGCAGGCCGAGGTTCTCATACAGCCAGACCGAAATGGTGGCCCGGGACTGCAGCAACTTGAAGATGAAGTTGATCGGAGGTAGGAGGACTGGGCGCGCATCAGCAGTTGTAGCGGTGGTGGCGGCGGCGGCGGCGGCTGCGGGCCTATGTTGCCGCCGGTGCGCGTGAGAGCGCAGGCGTACCTTTGCCTCCGCCACGGCCTAGGAATGATTAGCGATTAGCCCAAGTTTTTCGTCGCGCCTGTGGCTGCGTCACTGACCTCCACGTCGGTCCATGATGAGGGGCGGTGCGGTGAAGGTGGCGGGCGGGTTGTAGTGGTCGTGGGAGGGTGTGGGCGCGTGTGAGGAGAGCGGCGGAGGGAAGCTGGGCTGGGCTCGCCTGCCGCGAACAAGTCATAATTTGGGCGGTCGAGGCTTGGCACCAACGGGCGACCGAACGCGCCTGCCCGCTGACTGGCAGCCCAGCCCACTTGCGCCCACCTTGCTGCTCCTCCTTACCCCCTCCGCGAGCCACACCACCCACCCAACGGTGCCCTTACGCCCGCCTCCACCCGCCTGTCCCTCTGCATCTGCGCCGGGCGTCGCCAGTGCATGCGCGCCGCCCCCGCCTGCGCCCCCTCGTTGCCCGCCTCCGGAGCCCCCCCCACCATTTGCTGCCAGCAGCCCCCGCCCACAATGGCCGCCAACGGCGTCTCGCACGTCTTCGACCCGGTCATGGCGGCACACAGCACCATGCAGTCGGGCGCCAGTCGCGAGCAGAAGGAACAGGCCCACCAGTTCCTCGAACAGTTTCAGAAGTCGGTAGGTGGCACGCCGCCACGTCGTGGGCCATGGCACCCTAGCATACATGGGCTGACGCACTGCTATAGCAAGAAGCCTGGACAACAACCTTGGCCATGCTCGAGTCTACTGCTGCCGATGCTGCCGCCAAGCTCTTCGCTGCTACGACACTCAAGGGCAAGGTGAGTCCCTCCTCATTCTCCCCCATCTCTCCTCTTTCCCTCTCTCGCACTTTCTCCAGGCACATGGGCGCCTTTGCTGACCCAGCTAGATTGTCTATGACCTCCACCAAGTGCCTCGCCCACAGCTGCCCGAACTCCGTGCCTCCATCATACGCAACCTCGCCACCTTCCATGCAGGCCCCAAGCCCATCCGGCTGCAGCTGTGCGTATGTTTAGCAAACCTGGCAATCCAGATGACCGAGTGGAAGGACGTACTCACGGATGTCGTCAACACGCTGGGCACAGATCCCGCCACGCTACCCTGCGTCCTCGACTTTCTCCGCGTCCTCCCCGAAGAAGTCATGCATGGACGAAAGATCGCACTCACAGTACGTCCGCCTGCGCCGCCCCGCTTCGCCCACGCACGACCCCATGCCATCCTTCTCGACGTGTCCTCGTAGAATAACCCTCTAATGTTTGGTGGTCAGGAACACGAATTGACCATGCGGACGAGTGAGTTGATCGAGGACAATGCCCAGCAAGCCCTAGAACTTCTCATCCGATACGCAACGTCGTCGCGTACGTATTCTAGCCGCCACACAAGTGAACGAGTAGTTGCCCTAGCTAACAGCAGCCAGCCGCGGCTGCTCAAAACCCCCAGCTCCTCAATTGTGTCACCTCGTGGATACGCGAGATACCCCTCGACTCTATCATCAATTCGCCCCTCCTCAAAGTCATCATTGATGACCTGTCCCACGAGGATCCTTTTGACGCCGCTGTCGAGTGCTTGAGCGCCCTAATTTCAGAGACTCGTGATGTCGACGAGACGCTACAATCCATCATGGCCCTCTACCCCCAAGTTATTGCCCTCCAGCCGCAACTGGCGCAGGCTGCACAGGATGAAGATTCGGATAAATTTAAGGGAATTGCCAGAATATTCGCAGAAGCTGGAGAGTCATGGGTGCTCTTGATCGCACGCCTGCCTGCCGAGTTTCGTGCTCTGGTCGAAGCCATACTTACCACGGCCGCGCTAGACAAGGACAGAGATGCCATTTCGCATACCTTCAAGTTCTGGTACGACCTCAAACAGTACCTCACCATCGACAAATACTCCGAGGCCCGACTGCAAAGCGTGGATATATACTCAAAGCTCGTGGACATAATGATAGGCCATCTTGAGTTCCCCAAGCCCGAGAGCGGAGACGAGAAAGACTTGTTCGAGGGCGATCGGGAGCAGGAAGAAAAATTTCGTGAATTTCGTCATCAGATGGGAGATGTCCTCAAGGACTGCTGCGAAGTTATGGGTGTCGTCGAGTGTCTCCAGAAACCATATGACCTCATTCAGCAATGGGTGCAAATCTACGGGGCTCAGGCTGGGCCAAACAGTGTTCCGGAATGGCAAAAATTGGAAGCACCCTTATTTGCTGTGCGAGCTATGGGTCGAATGGTTCCAGCAGACGAGAACATCATGCTACCACGCTTGATTCCGCTCATTGTAGCCATTCCCGACCACAACAAACTCCGCTTCCAGGCGGTCATGGCTTTGGGACGCTACACAGAATGGACAGCTCAACATCCAGAGACATTGCAACCTCAACTGGACTTCATCATGGCAGCTTTCGATCACGCTACTAAGGATGTTATTCGGGCTGCCGCACTCTCTTTCAAGTTCTTCTGTAATGACTGCGCTGGTCTGTTGGTGAGCGTCATCGGACCACTGCAGCAATTTTACGCGAAGCATCTGAATAACCTGCCCATGAGCAGTCAGGAAGAAATCACAGAAGGCGTTGCCTCTGTAGTCGCCAGAGTACCGCACGACCAGATTTACCAAACACTGAAGCTGTTCCTGGATCCCGTTATGCAGCACCTAGTGACCATCGCAAACCAAGCAAAAGACGAGCCGGAGCAAAAGCTTCTTGCAGATAAGATTAATCTTCTCACCGTATTCTTTGAGGTGGTCAGGCCGGAAATACCATTGGGCCAGGAACATCCAGCAGTCAAGTATTGCCAGGAGATTTTTCCCATACTGGGAAATGTCATAAGTCACTTCAACAATAGCGTTCCAATCCTCGAACGTGTATGTCGGTGCTGGCGGTACATGGTTTTATCATACCGAACCGCCATGCGCCCGCTTCTTGCAGATCTCGCATCAAAGCTCGTGGAAGGGTTCGACATGTCCAGACAGGGATGTTTCCTTTGGGCAACTGCGTCCATTGTCCGCGAGTTCTCACAAGGTGTAGAGGAGGTCGATGCGAGCATGGCAAACAGCGTCTACCAATTCTACGAGCAGCAGGCAAAAACCTTTTTGAGGATATTAAGCGACTTACCTCCAGAGGAGTTGCCGGATCTCATCGAGGACTACTTCCGCCTTGCTGCCGACATGGCACTCTACTTTCCCACCGAGTCGATCATGTCAGACCTCATGGACACTATCCTTCTCGCAGCGTGTAGCTCCCTCACTTTACTGAAGGAAGATCCAATCATCGCTGTGTTGCATTTCCTTCGTGATCTACTCGGCTACGGTCGCAACTCGTCGCCATCGTCGAGCTTCGACAACACTCGCCGCGACGTGCCTGAACAACTGCAGAATCGCGTCAAGCAGCTCGTCATGACTGCTGGTGTGCAGCTTGTGCAGCGTATCATGACCGGCATGATGTACAGTTTCCCCGAAGGCTGCTTCGCCGACTCTTCCGGTGTCCTACTTGACCTGTTCGAGCTCCTGCCAGAACAGGTCGCGCAGTGGGTAGCTGGGACCGTAGCCATGCTACCACAGGGCAGCATCACACCCCAGGAGAGTGAACGCTTCCTCAACAACATCCGACAGCGGATCCAGACTGGCGATGTCAGGATGATCAGGACTATCTTGCAGGACTTCACAGCCAGCTACCGCCGACGCAATGTTGCCCCACGCGAGGGGCTGGGCAGGCTGGAGGCTTCACGCTTCAGGTTTTCCGGTTAGATGCTGGATGCAGTCCGTCTTCTTCTCTCTAATACCGTAGAGATGTTTGAAATACATGACGTGAAGCGGGAGATGGACACCACAAGTAATGTTGTCCTTATCAGGACGTGCTCCGAAACAGAGACTCCGTTTTGGAATTCGCACGACTGGCTCGACGGTCACCCACAGTGAGAGATGTCGTGTGTACATTCGAATAGCATAATTGTACTTAAGCGTGGTGTGTGGGCATTTGCATGGAAGATCGGGTTAGGATAGGATACCATTGGCGGGGCGAGTGAGATTTCCTCTTGTTTTTCATCTTCTTATCAGCCACGTATCGTATTTTCTTCTTGGGGTTTTTGAACCTCACATGCCACATTTCGTGGAGCGACGAACCCCAGACTGAGACGCAATGGCCAAACTCAAGCTCTGTGGGAACGAACGATTAGGTGGTAATGGAATTGGTCCCGCCATGATTCTTACGGTATATTTTTGATAAGAATTTCAGTGTACAGGTCCTGAGACCTGGAACTGTCTCATCGATTTCAAGATGTTAGATACGATCTCTCAAGGACACGCTTTGTACAATCTGCTATTGCTGCAGGCGCACTTTGGCCATCCAACGGTACGCACTCACCTCTCCTAGGTCCGCAGGTGCGAACTGCAGCAGACTCTGCGACAACAAAACTGCGTCAATGGCTCGACTGACGTTAGCCACTCACTCATGCGACTCATCCACCGCTTACCATCCATTATCCGCCTGGCTATTCGAAGACGAACCTATTTGAGTCCACACTATTTTTTCCTTCCCTTCCTTGACTCACGTATTCGCATCCTTTACATTTGACTACTAGCATTGCAGCAAGACCAGAAAACCTCTCTCTGGGACGTTTGCTCGTCCTGCAGACAAGTTTCCACCTCTGAAAGACAACCTCTTCAACCGTCATCACGTTCGGAGCAATCGGAGGAGGATTCTGTTCCCCGTGCGGGCTGCCCGGGCCCTATCCATCAAGGAGACGCAACTACCCACCGTCACACCTCAGGGCCGTTCGGGGAACAGACGCGCTGGAGGACCCCCTTGGGCCAAGGCCCAGCCTCGGAAAGGTTCGTTCAACACAGTACAGCACACCACTCGACAGACCTACACTCCGAAGAGCCGTTGCCACTGAGCGCTACGGAAGCACTTCGCAGGCATTGGCAGCCTCGCAGCCTCGCAAAAAGTCACTAAAGGAGATCATCGATAACGGCCCCGAAGAGAGTTATTGGAAGAAGGGCAGTCCGTACTACTTCCCCCGAAAAAGTAGTCTCTTCCAAGAAATCCAGAAGAAGGACGAAAGGCGTCGGGAGTCCCGTCAGCTTGACGGATCGAGATCAACCTCACCATCTCCTGGAGTCAGTCGGTCCAGCACCTTTGCGTTCAACAAGCACGACCCAGTACAACAAGTAGAGACAGGAAGTTCCGTCCACTCGGAGAAGTCAAATCAGTCGGCACAGTCATCGCGGTCGCATAGGCGGTCATTCCTCAGCCGGGTAGTGACTGCTGAGCGGGATGATCGAGTCGATGAAGGACCTGAAGCACGGAAAGAGCAGCAGCTACGAGAATCTTGCGCTGGAACGAACGGCGAACCAGATTCTCCATCATATGGAGGACAAGGACAGCGAGGATTCTTTGGAAAGCACAAGAGCAAGGGTACTCGGTGTGTTCTCGGTTCTTGTTGCTACTTTTTGAGGCCTAGAGGTTGACAGTTGAGCAGCGAACGCCCGAGCGATCTACGGAGCGAATCGGTGTCTCGACGTGATAAGCTTCGCCCCGACTTCCTCAAGAAGAATTGGAGCCGCCATCGTCGAGCACAATCCAATTAGCAGGTCCTACATCCACTGCTCGTCTGCCAAGGAAAACTCTCGTCTCGCCGCCCTAGAGCATCTTCTTGTCATTACTGAGGATCTCCTCCAACGACTGATAGATGCAGAAGGCATCACGAGTAGTGGGTGGCTGCCAGCCACGCCTCAGGCGCAGCATGCGGCCACGTACAACGCCGCAAGCGTAGCAGGGAGCACGGTAAATGGGAGCGTGACGGGCTCCGTGCCCGCGAGTCGGAGAAGCAGTGTCGCGCCTCAGGAGTAAGTGCAGGGTGCTACGTGTACGGATGATGGACTCATAAGAGGATTAGTATCAGCAATGCATCGGCCAACGACCACAGCCCGAGCTATACGGGGCATCCTCTTCAGCAGACACTGCTCATTCGCGGCAACAGCGACACATCGTTCCACGGCATAGCACCACAGCCGCCTCTGCAGGGCGTCGTCCCCCGAGCCAACAGCGATGTCATCAAGCAGCCGCAACCTATTTCTGTGGGTCCATTTTCCGGTCAAAATCGGGGGCGTGTGCAGTGGAATCTGGGATCAGAAAGCTAGACAGTCAGGCCACTGCGTTGGCTGGCGGACGTTGACAGCCGAGGAGGCTATTCCTAGACAGTATTTTCAGTCGCCTTGGAACCTAGAGGATGTACAGTGTTGCAGATACCTATAATGTTGATGCCGTAGTCTTCACTGCGAGAGGGTTTCGGCGGTTGACTGTACGTGGATGATGCTATGGTGCCAACTCAGACTCCTTAGTCAGCGTGAGGACAGCCTTGGCATGCGCACCACACTGCGGTCGAATTGGGTGCCCCACACACAATCGCCGGATACTCCACAACACCACACACATACACATCCACATATACATCCACATCCACATACACGGCCGCCAACATGTCACGTGTAGCAGGGTATGGCTCAACCATGTTCTCTCACACGCCTGCGACTAACCCCCATGCAGCCGCACCGACTGGGCGGAAGAAGACGACGAAGACAACATCACCGCGCTCCCACCCCCCCAGGCCACCAGGAACAAGGATGGTACCGAGACAATAGTTTCTTACCGCATTGGCGAAGACGGTAAAAAGTACAAGACGACACGCCGCATCAAGAAGACGGTGGTTAAGCAGATTGTCAACCCCCGCGTCGCCGAACGCAAGCAATGGTCCAAGTTTGGCCAGGAAAAGGGCAAGCCCGCCGGACCCCAGACAGACACGGTCTCAGTCGCTGAGAACATCACCTTCCGGCCCGTCAGCAACTGGAAAGCGAGCAGCGAGGACAAGGGCGACGAAGCCAAGAAGAAGGCCGAGCTCAAAAACGCAAAGATCAAGTGCCGTATCTGCCAGGGCGACCATTTCACGACAAAGTGCCCTTTCAAAGACACCATGGCCCCCGAAGGCGACGTTGCGCCCGCAGATATGCCAGACGATGCGCCGGGCAGTGCGAGTGGCGGGCTCGGCTCGGGCGGCGGCGGTTACGTGCCCCCGCATCTACGTGGGCGCGGTGGCGCAGGCGAGAAGATGGGCGGCAAGTTTGATCGTGACGACAGTGCTACGCTGCGTGTCACCAACGTGTCCGAGTTTGCAGAGGAGCAAGATCTGCGGGATATGTTTTCGCGCTATGGGCACGTTACTCGTGTCTTCTTGGCCAAGGATAGGGAGACGGGTCGCGCCAAGGGCTTTGCGTTTGTCAGTTATGCGGATAGGACGGATGCGGCCAAGGCTTGTGAGAAGATGGATGGATGTAAGTCTTGTGCTGTTGCCGTGCTGCACGGCTCGGAGATGTGGGGAGGCTTTGCTAACATGTTCCCAGTTGGTTTCGGGCATCTTATCCTGCGTGTCGAGTTTGCGAAGAAGGCCTGAGAAGCGGGCGGATGAAGCTGAGCCCGTAAATGGGTGTGAATGGCATTCTGGCGTCTGGGAACGCGGCACTGTTTAGATGGCTTTTTGTGCAATCGAGGTCGCTTGCTGTTTTCATGCAACACACAGATGGTCTTTTTCTCTTGCTTCTTCCTACAAAATTTGAACGACGAGATCACCCCCCCCCCCTTTTTTTTGTCTTCTGGCATGCGAGATGATGTTCGTTTTGATATTGGTGCCGACGATCTGTTTGCTCGGGTGGGGTGATGTCGAGTGTTGAGCAGGACGGTATACGATGAATTCAATAGATACTCGCAGTATTCCCCACACGCAGCTGTGCTCCCTTGACCCCAATATACGCCTGCCTCCGCGCCGGACTTCCCACGGTAACACTCCATGTACGCAGCCCGTAATACACGCCAATTTGATGGACAAGCCACCTTCCAAAGGCACCCCCGACATCGCCCTCTGGCGTCTCAAACAGCATCAGCTCTCTCTTGCCAGTCCTCGATGCCGTGTCAACGCCACCGTCCTCGTCATCACTAATGCGATCGTTCATGACGCCATTACGTCCTACAAACACAATCTCGTCGTCTTCGCTGTCCGGATCGGCCGGCAGGCCTCGCACCGCCGCCCGCTGCTCCCGATCGCCCCACTCAGCGATGAAGCTGCGTACCTGGCCCTCGAGATCCATCAAAAGGCCCTTTGCGCTACGCGAATGCTTGAGCTTGTCGCGCAGCTCCTTGGGCACAACGCCCTGGGCTGTGTGGTGCGAGGCTGTTTTCTTGCTCGAGGCGTTTGGAGCGAGGGCGGTTGTTTTGCGCGCGGCGGATTGGCGGGCGAGGCCCGCGTCCCAGAGCGGGGCGAGGGCGTAGGGCACGGGCTTGGAGGGGTGCGTGGGGTGGACTTCCCAGTCGCGGGGGAGCGGGGGCGTGGCGTGGGGGTTATGGAGGAGACGATCTGCGAGGGATGGGGTTGTCAGGGGAGATTGTTCGTCAACGCGGACGGGGCCAAGTAAGGGTACGAGGGGGAAACGTCGCGCCGAACATACCATTTTCCCATCTCTGTCTCCGCCGCGATCCTTCCTTGCCCTTGAGGAACGCCTCTCGGCTCTTCATGCTGTCGCGTCTCACTGGCTCTTTGCGGCGGTAGTAGCCTCCCTGGTTCGCAGCCGCCGCTATGCCGGCAGGACGAGCAGGCGCGACAGGCGCAACGCGGTCATCCAGCGGGATTGCAAGCGTGGCTGAGGTGCCTGGGATGACATGGCCGGGTGTGGCAATGGTCACGGCTTCCAGGGAGACAGTGGCCTGCTCGGTCCACGCTTCAATGTCGATAGGCTGTACCTGTGGGGGGCTCGAGGGCAGGTCGCCAATGGCCATTGTGGTTGGCGCGGGCGATGGGTGGAGAGCGGGGAAGACGTGAAGAGTTGAACGAGGAGCTAAATCTCTCGGTTCAGCGCCTCTGGGAAGATAGACAACGTCTGGATAGTGGGGATCTGCCGACAAGAGGAGGCTGAGCAGGGGATGGAGGAGCAGAGGCCGTTCCGGCGATGGGTGAGTCGTTGGGGCGTCATGATCCGCGTCCTCTTGGTAGCCAATGGGCGTGCAACGTGGGGCAGTCCATGATGCGCGCAATCATGGATGCGGCGGGACAAAGACACCTGGAGTCGCGTACCTCGATAAAAACCGTTTTGGCTGAGAATTACCGGCATTGTTGTTGGGGTAAAGCGCGGGCTGTACTGTTGTAGAGGTGTACTTATCATCATATCCTCAGGCACAGTTAGCTTCAGCAGCTGCTCGATAAGCCTT
>Ga0182211_1000421_pt1 | contig 13571 bp, 20 predicted proteins | sample G5R1MG_20_FD_129660 | JGI IMG/M metagenome (GOLD analysis project Ga0182211, IMG submission 129660) | Switchgrass phyllosphere microbial communities from Michigan, USA - G5R2_MAIN_03OCT2016_LD1 MG | ecosystem: Host-associated > Plants > Phyllosphere > Phylloplane/Leaf | place: USA: Michigan... | reverse complement strand
TCGAAGACGCGCTGAAATATTATCATGGTGGACCTAACCGGCGTTTGTGGGGTAGGAAAACCAATGCTTATGCGGCGGATGTTCTGCGCCGGCTGGGGGTATGATGGCACAGCGTTACCAGGGACCAGACGGCACGATTTACGAAGAGCTGCCCGGCGGCGGTTACGCTATCGTGAGTTCTGGTCAGCAGCCGCAGCCTTACACGATTGGTCAGGTCGACCCGGCGGCGCAGTATCAAGGGCCAAAAGCTGCGGCTGATCTACAGGCTGCGCAAATCCGAGCCGCTGAAGCCGCTCGAAATGCGCCATTAGACACTGCGCTAAAGACGGCTCAGCTTGACAACCTGCGCACTCCGCGCTCCGCCCCACCTTCTGGTTACCGTTACAATGCTGCTGGTAATCTTGAAAAGATTCCCGGAGGGCCAGCGGACAAAAAGCCCGGCGGCAGCGGCGCTCTTGATGCACTCGTCAACCAGATCAACGAAACGGAACGGTTGTTTAAGGTCGGACCGGGCGCAACGTCTGGCGCGGCGGGTTTGGCTGATTTTCTACCTGGGCAGCTTCGCGACGTGAACGGTCAGTTTGACGTTGCCGCCAACCAGCTTGAAGATCAGGCCGCGATGGCATTTAAGGTGCCGGGTGCTGGTGCGCAGACCGATGCGGATGCTGCGCGGATTGCACGGGCCATCAAGCCGAACCGCTTTAGCTCTGATAGCAGCAACGAACAAGTATTTAAGGGTCTGAAGGCTCGCGTGGATGCCATGCGGGCTTCGCAGGGGCTTCCGGCTGCTCAGTGGGCGAACGGAACCACCTCAAATTCTCCAGCAGACGCAAAGCGTCAAAATGACCCCCGCGCTGCTACGATCGGCAATGCGGCCCCGCCCTCTGGCGGCAATCCGCAGGGACCGCGTGGCTATGACGTGGGTGGCGTCGCCGGTGGCGTAGGCGCACCCAAGCCCGGCGGTAGCGGTGGTTTCTCGAATGCGGCCGGCTTGGAGATGGCACAGCGGCTGTCCAAGGCGTATACCGCGGGTGCGGACGTGTCGGCGCTCAACAAGATCCTGCGCGAAAATGGCTATCAGGAATTTACGGACCCGCAGAGCATTGCGGCGATCCAGAAGCGTGGTCCTCTCAACTTCGCGCCGCCGCAGGTGGATGATGCGCGTTCGGGCTTGGGGCGTGCGATCGGGGACAACCTCAACAACGGGGTTGGCGCTTATGCGGTCGGCGCGGCCGATGCGCTGACGGCGGGCAACCTCGACACGTTGGGTGGCGGGCAGACCAAGCTGGCGCAGCAGTATCTGGAAAAGAACAATCCGACCGCCTCGCTGCTGGGAACGGTGACGGGTGGCGCGCTGGCGGCTGGTGGTGCAGAGCTGGGGCTGGCTCGCGCTGGCTTGACCGCTGGGCGTGCTGCCCTTGCCGGTGACGCGCTCTACGGCGGTGCTTACGGCGCTGGGTCGGCTGACGGTGGTAATCGTCTGCTTGGGGCGCTCGCGGGCGCTACAGGTGGTGCGGTAGGCGGTATTGCAGGGCGCGGCGTGGCTTCTGGTGTGGGGCGATTGGCGCGAGGCGTACAGAACGCGGACGTTTCGGCGCTTCGTCAGGCGGGCATCCCGACGACGGTGGGGCAGACGCTAGGCGGCACAGCAAAGGGGATTGAGGATCGTTTGTCGGGCCTGCCGGTGGTGGGCGATATGGTCAACGCACGCCGCCTAGAGGGTATGCAGGCTTTCAATCGTGCCGGCTTTGACGAAGCCCTCGCACCGATCAACGCAAACACTGGCGGCATAATCGGCGAGCAGGGGATTGACGCGGCACAGGGGGCGACGTCGCAGGGGTATCGCCAAGCGCTGGACAACGTGAACGTGGCCCCTGACCCGCAGTTTACAGGCGACTATAGCGCCGCCGTAGCGCAGGGTGCGCAGGTGCCGCGCGTCGGCCCCGAGTTTCAAGCATGGGCGCAAGCCGATCTTGACCCGCTCGTGGCGCAGCCGTCTTTCAACGGGGCCACTGTCCAAGACTTCCTTCAGCAGACGCGCGGAGCTAGCTTTGGCACTGACCAGATGGGAAAGCTCGTCGGCCGCTCTGTGACGGGTGCAGAAGACGCCATGCGCGGCTTGGTGCAGCGCCAATCGCCCGGCACCATTCCAGCGCTCGCCAAGGCCGACCAAGCCTATCGTCAGGTTCAAGTGCTCCGCGACGCTGTGAACCGCGCGCGTAATGGCACGCGCACTGGCGAAACCGGCATCTTTGCGCCCTCGCAGCTTGCAGATGCCGCAGCTGCGAACGCCAAGAAGTTCGGTAACAGCCAAGGCACCACGCGTCAGCCGTTCTTCGACCTGACGCGCGCCGCGCAATCGGTGCTGCCTAACTCCGTGCCCGACAGCGGCACGGCTGGACGGGCTGTGGTTGCTGGCGGGCTAGGGCTTGCCGGTTTGGGCGGGGGCGCAGGCTATGCAGCGGGCGACACTAGCACTGGCGCTGGCACGGGCCTTGCGCTTGCTGCGCTACTTGCGGCGGGGGGCACGAAGACGGGTCAAAAGGCGCTCGTCAAAGCCCTAGCCGACCGTCCAGACGCCCTTGTGAAGTTTGGCAACAAGGTCATTCGGGGTTCGAAGTATGGCGGCATCTTCGGCGCCCCGCTCGTCGCTCCGATCGCGACTGGCATTGTGGCGCAATGATCGGCGCTCTCGCCATTCGGAATAACCGACTACCAAAAAGCCTTTTAGCGCAATGCCGAGTATGATGCCGAGCATAACTGCACTATAGAAGAAACAAGGAGTCGATACCATGCCTAGTGCAGCCGAGTTTTCGCCAACGCCTGATGCCAATACGACGATTGGCGGCAACAACGTGGCTGAGCAATGCTCGCCCGGCGGCATCAATAACGCCTTGCGGTATCTTGCCGCTGTAGCGCGCGATACATTCGACCGTGTTCCGGCGGCTGGAGCTTATGTGCCGTCGACCGGCGGTGCGTTCACCGGCAATGTCACCCGCCAAGGGCGCGGCGCTTTCCTGCATCATGCCAATTCTGCACAGACGGACGGACAGGTATATTTCCTGCCAGATGGCACAGCGCGCCCAACTGCCGCTGAGGGCGTAGTGGTGTTTTACTACTGATGGGCATTCAGGCGTTCATTTCGGGAATTTGGCGCACGCCGGCCAAGGCGGACGCTTATGTGAATGGCGCGTGGCGACGACTGATTCGTGCAGAAGCGTACATCGGCGGGCAGTGGCGTCAGCTGGCTTCATTCGTTCTACCGCTAACAGTGGCGGCGAATAACGCCTCTCGCGGAAATAATGCTTCGGGGTCTGCGGATCGCACCATTACTGCCACTTCGACCTGCATCCCGTCAGGGGGGCGCGGCCCATATAGTTATTCGTGGGTCGTTACATCGGGCGGATTTTCCGTTATCAACTCTACGATGGCAACCGCCAGTTTTAGCGGTAACGTGCCGGCGGAAAGTCAAAGGACGGGAACGGCGCAGGTGACGTGTACGGATTTGAGTGGGCAGACTGCCAGCACTGACATCACGATCACGCTGCGTAATTTCTCGCAGGTTGGGGGTACTTCGTAATGCACCACTATTTCGAGGCGATCACCAACACCGCCGGGCAGAGCCTTATCGGTTATTTCGTGCGGGTCATTGATCCGGCGACGCAGGCGGTTGTCACGCTGGCGTCTGACAACAATGGCACGCCCATTCAGGTGGTGTCGGGCGTGGCCAATATGGCGAAGACCGACGAGTTCGGTAACGTGTCGCTTTATGTGGCCCCAGGCACGTATAACGTCGAGATCTACGGGCCTGATGCTACCAGCTTCCTGTTCCGCGTCCCCAACGTAGCGATGAACAGCAGCAAGGGTGATCCGGGCGACCCCGGCCCCGCTGGTCCAGCTGGCACTATTAACGCATTCGCCACACTAGCGGCGCTTTTGACTTCGGACGGTAGCAAAAAGGCAGCTCAACTCGTTCCGCAGGCTGGCGAAACCGCCCCTGCCGGAAACTTCAATTACATCAATGGCGCTTGGGTGCGGCAAGCGGCTGATGGCATTACTATTCAGGTCGAGCAGGGGGTAGAGCAGGCTGTCGCGCAGAAGGTGCGGCGCCAATCGGTCAATCTTGAAGATTACCGCCAGTCGACGGACGGCCCCGGTTGGTACGCGCCGCTGCGCCGTGCGCTGGCTGCTACCAAACGGCGCATCCAGTTAAACGACATGTACGGCATCGAGCAAAGCGTTGATTTTGGCGTTTTGCGCACTCAGGACGGCACGTTACGGCGTGATTTTGTTGTCGAGGGCTGGGGCTTTGAAACGGGCCTGAAGTTCACTAAGGCCGTCAACGCTTCCACTAGCGATGTCGATCGCGTCTTCTTTCGCGGCGGTGAGACGGTTCCCGTGTCCAATGGATACAAACAGACCGTACAGATGCGCAACCTGAGCATCTTGGGCGACGGGCAGGGTGAAGTTGAGGCGGCTACCGGCAGTATTGCTACGCGCGCGCTGACGGCGGGGCGGCTGACCACGCAAAGCGGTAACGGCTTCTCGGGTAGCAACTCATATCAAATAGGTTTTCAGTGGGAAATGGAGGCCGGCTCTTCTCTTGAGAATATGCAGCTTGCCCGCTTTGAGCGTGGGTTCAAAACCAAGCTGGGCTATGGCGGGCGCTTCTACGGCGTCCATGCCCGATATAACCTGATCGGCTTCGACCTGACTGCGGCTGTCACCAGCCTGGAATTCGGCTCATGCGTAATCGAGCGCAACGGCTTTGGCGCGTTCCTTTGGATTTCGTCTGATTGCAGCTGGGTCGGAAAAAACGTTTTTCAAGCGAATTACGCAGGATGCGATGTCAATGTCTTCATTGGTAATCAGGGTCACCTGTTCTACGGCACATATTTTGAAGCGTCGCCGCGCTGCATTGTCGTAAATGGCGGCGGGGCTGACCCTGCGCAATTTATGAACACCGGCTTTGATATCCGCAATTGCAAGGCGTTGCGGGTAGAGCTGCTGGAATACGCGGATAACTTCAATATCGAAGGAAACCGTATGGTCACCAGCTCGGTGACCACTCCGCCAACTTCGCCGGGCGAAGGGCCATCGTTTTACGCCTCGGATACCAGCGTGACAAACATTCGCGCTGGACGCAATATCGACAACAACGATCCGCGCCAGCGATTTACTAATTATCTCGGGCCGGGGGCGCCATCTATCGCCTTCACCGACGCGCCTTACAAACTGGTCCGGTCGCAGACCGCGGCAGCAAGTGTGCCGGGAGGGGCAAGCGATAGCTTCAATGTAACGATCGTCGGCGCGCGCGCTGGCAATGCTGTTACCGTAACGCATACGGGTCTTCCCGGCGGCTGGGACGCAGTTGGTCATGTCGTGGGAGATGACACCGTGCGGGTGGACTTCCGCAACTTTACCGGCGCGACTGCTGGGGGGTTTACGGGAACCATGATAGTGGCGGTAGCGCGGGTATAGAATGCGACGGCCGGCGTTATCCGGTCATGAGGGGAAGAAAATGCAAGACGCACCTATCCACTGTCCGGCGGATGTCGAGGCCACGGAAGCCGAGCAGGCGGCATGCGAGGCTCCGAAGCCCGTGAAGCCGGGTGATGACGGTACCGTAAAGCCGCTGGGCGGCGGCGGTGGCACGACTAACCCGCCGGAGCCGCCGAAGAAGAACTGATGAGCAAGCTGGTTATCTTCGGCACGCTATGCGTCGCAGCTATCTTGGTGGGGCTTTGCTCGCGCCAGGATAGACGTACGCTTGCCATCGGCGGTAGCGTGATCGCAGGTAACTGGCTGCTTTTTTCAATGCCATGGATCTACGCCCCTGCGTCGTTTGCTTTTTTGGCTTACGGCGTAGGGATCGAGTGCAGTCAGTTGGACGGTTGGGCAGTCACTGAGTTATGCACGTTAGCCACTCTCATTGGCGTGTGCTGGCGGGCTTGGTGGGCACCTCTACTGTGGTCTCCTAGCTTGATCAACCTTGCAATGTACGCAGTGGCCTATGCTAACCATTTGGAATATATAGATTATCAGAATGTTCTAGACGCGAGCCTATCCGTGCAGCTTGCGGTTATCTTCGTGTGGGGAGGTCCGGGCTGTGCCGATTGTGTGCTTCGTTGCTGGCGCTTTTGTCGTGTGGTGCTTTATTCCTCATACCGTCATGCGCTTTCTAAACTGGCGTCGTCGTGATTGAGCGAGATGACGTGTGGCTTATCATGTCCGCCATAGGCGGCACGCTAACTGCACTTGGTCAGGTAAAGTATAAGGAAATGACGTGGGCTGATATTGCCTTCACGCTAATCTCCGGAATGGCCTTTGCTGTCTTCTTCATGAAGGCCGTAGCAGAGCATTTCACCAATAACAGCGACTTCGTGGCGGCAGCCGTCTACATCGGCGGCGCTGGTTGGAATATTCTCCTTCCCGCCGCCATCCTGCGCGTAAGAAGGGTCGTAGAAGAGAAGGAAGCATCATGACCGCGTTTGAGGGAATCAACGCGGTTGGGCGCGTGCTTCTGACCTGCATTGTAGTCTATAAGGTGACGCAATTCCGTGATATGGCTAATGCCATGGAGCGTCTTGGTCTTGGCATGATGGGCTCGGGCTCGTTTTTGACCGTTCCTGTCATTTTATACAAGAATCAAAACCCATTCGAGGGATGGGCAGTAACAATCCTTACTGTGGGGGCAATCCTGTTGCTGATTGGGCGCACGTACCGGGATCACAAGCATTGGGCTGCCAACAAACGGATGCTTCAGGCTGCCGAGCGCTACATGAAAAGCAGGAGGAAAATGTGACCCGCAACGATCTATTCGACGCCATCCGGCCCTTCGCCCCCGACAGGCGTTTCCTCGACAGCCATGTTCAGGTGATTGATGCGCTGGCGGATGCGTTTGGGTTGCCGCATCCGGGGGACGGCGCCTTGGTCCCTGCTTTGGCACTCATCAAGGAATTTGAGGGGTGCGTGCTGGAAGCGTACCCCGACCCTGGTACCGGCAATGACCCGTGGACGATCGGCTGGGGCGCGACGGGCGCAGGGATCGCCAAAGGAGTGCGGTGGACGCAGGCGCAAGCGGATGCGCGGCTTGCTGAGGATGTTGCCAAGTTTATGTCAGCGGTTGTGAAGGCCGCTCCTGTTGCCACCGACAAACAGCGGGGGGCTATGACCTCGCTCGCCTACAACATCGGTATCAAGGCGTTTCAGGATAGTACGCTGCTGAAGCTGCATAATTCGGGAAACTACGCCGCAGCGGCTGATCAATTTAGGCGCTGGAATAAGGCTGGCGGACGTGTTCTGGCGGGCCTTACGAGGCGGCGCGCGGCTGAAGCTAAGGTGTATCGGTCATGAAGCTGCCATCACTTCCTCGCCTATCCGATCACGGCAGCGAGATTGCGTTGCTAGGATGGCTTGGCAGCGGCGTAATAGCTGTGCTAATAATAGGTGTGTTTAAAGGGCAGTTAGCCGGTGCTTCTGCTATAGACGTTGCAGCATTTTTACTTGTTTTACAGCGTATCGTTGAAGCCATCCAAAAACGCTGGGAGCAGCGTTCGCTCGATAAAATGGGGCAACAGTTAGGCGCTTCAGCGCCCACGCCAGATACGGTCACTTCGACCACCGTAGAGGGAACAGGGCTTTGAAAATCAATCTCGGCAAGCTACTGCGCGGCGCAGTCAAGATCGTGAAGGATAACCCGGAGTTGGCGCTAGGCGTCGCCGGGGTGATCGCGCCGAAGGTGGTGAAGAAGGTTGCGCCGATCATTATTGCCGCAACTGTCGCCAAGCAGGAGCCCGAGGAATGAGCTGGCTGGACGACATCAATGCCGCGATGGGCAGGGCTCAAAATCCGCGTCAAGATGATTCGCAGGAGGCGATGGGCGGGTCTTCAGATATCCGCGTGTTCGACCGCTCGTTTAATGGCGAATACGTTTACGATGAGATTTTGCGCGGCTTTGTGGAAAGGGATAACTGATGCCGACGTTTAGTGAGAGCCTGGCTGCACGCGGTGCGGCTGGATCGCTCGACAAGATATTCCGCAACATGCAGCGGGCGCTGGACGCCAACCCCTACGACCTGCCCGACTATGGCTCGGGACCGAGTGCTGGGCGGACTGCGCCGACGCTGACGTGGGAAGCCAGCACGACCGGCCTGACCCAAACGCGCCTCATGAACGATGCCGCAGGCAATGACTTCGCGGCCTATTACGGCGGCATTCCAACAGCAATTTCTGGTTCCGCTTTCGGCTTCCCGGTCGTTGCCAGCACCGTCGCCAATCCGACCGCTGGTTCGGGCCGCGGAGCGGTGGCGTGGGCTGTCGAGACTGAGACGAATGCCGACAAGATCAGCTTCCGGGTCATCAACAACCAGTCGATCCAGTTCCGCGTGTTGGTCGACGGCCAGTTCGTGGCGCGCGCGCCAGCCAAGATGGGCAACGTGGTTCCGGGATCGCCGCAGCATCTGACGCTCGACTTCGGCTCGACGTCGGCGAAGGGACGTCGCGTTCGATACGAAAGCGAGCTGAACGGCGATTTCCGTGCGATTTATCTTGCGCCGGCGCATCGCATCATCCGGCCCGACCCGGTGGACTTCGTTCGCTGTGCATGGATCGGTGACAGCTACACGGCTTATGGCACGAGCCCGGGTGTTGCGAACAGCTTCGCGCACGACAGCTATCCGTCGATCACGCATCGCCTGCTGGGCGTCCACGACGGCAACAACGTCGGCGTCGCGGGCACCGGCTTCGCTTCGGACAACGTCTCGCTCGGACTTCGGTACTCGTCGCGCATGAACGATCTGGCGCTGCTTCAGGCGCGGCCCGGCGGCGTCGATATGGTCGTCCTGCAAGGATCGATCAACGATCGCGACAAGGCCCCCGCAACGATCCAGAGCGAGGCGTCTGCGGTGATTGCGCAGGCGCGGGCGATCGTAGGACCGGGCAAGCCGATCATCGTTCTTGGCGTCGCGCCGGGGGCGTTCGGCGCATCGGCGTACACGGTGAGCGCTGGCGTTCTGGCAGCAGAGCAAGCGCTTGTCGCGGCGGTCGCAAGCGCCAATGACCCGCTGGTCGCGTTCGTGCCCTTCTCGACGGCCACCCCGACGCCGGTTCTGGCCGGCGATGGCTCGACCGGCACTGCGTCGCTCTACATGCAGGCGGATCTGATCCACCCGACGTTTGGGGCTTCAATTCCCGGCCTCGGCGGCATGGAATACCATGCCCGGGCCGCGGCACGCGGTATCCGCGCAGCCATCACGGCCATGCGTCGCTGATGCGCGCCCTCGCCATCCTCACCCTGCTGGCCGCTGCGTTCATCGCAGCGCCAGCGTCGGCGCAAATCGACAAGGGCTGCTACAACTACAGCGGCCAGAACGTGTGGACGGCGAAGGTCGTCGAGAAGCTGCGCGCCGATATCGCGTGCCAAGAAAAGGTGATCGCGAAACGGCAGGCGACGATCGCCGCCGAGCAGATCGGCATCAGCAACGCCCGCATCAGCATCGCCAACCGCGAGAAGCGGATTGCGCAGCTGGCGCCGGTCACCCCGCCGGTGGGCGATATCGCAGAGCCCGAGCTGGGCAAGAACTTCGACAAGGTGCTTGCGCCGATCGCGAGCAACTTCCCGGTCGCTCCGCTGCTTCAGCCGTCGTGGGGCACAGGCGCTATCGCAGAGAGCGGCGCGCAGGAGAAGGTGGGCGCGTTCCGGTTCAACTGCGAGGCGGGGCAGGTCAGCTACGACGATCCGATCGTCTATCCCGGCCAGCCCGGCAAGAGCCATCTGCACCAGTTCTTCGGCAACCTGTCGGCTAATGCGTACAGCACCTATGCCAGTCTGCGCGCGAAGGGCGATACGACCTGCGTCAACCCGTTGAACCGATCCGCCTATTGGTCGCCCGCCATGCTCGATGGCAAGGGCAACGTGCGTCGCCCTGAGTTCTATCAGGACTATTACAAGCGGGCGCCGCAGGGCAGCGAGGGCTGTACCGTCGTCGCCACGCGTTGCGAAGGCATCCCGACCGGTCTGCGCCAGATCTTCGGCTACGACATGGTGACGGGCAAGACGCCGACCGGTTCGGTGTTCTGGAAGTGCGTGGGCCCCACGGAAGTCGCTGGCGTGTTCAAGGACATCCCGAGCGTCGCCGCGGTGTGCAAGCCAGGTAATTACATCACCGTCACGTCGTCGTCGCCAACCTGCTACAACGGCAAGCTCGATAGCCCGAACCACCGCGACCACCTCGCCTACGCCGATTTTGGCGACACCGGGCGGCTGCGCTGCCCCGCGACACATCCAATCGCCATCCCAGCGTTCTCGCTTCAGATTTTCTACCTCATTCTGGAGGGCGACACCCCGGCGGACTGGTATCTGTCGAGCGACGACATGACCGCGATGGGCATGGGTCGGCTACCCGGCGGCACGACGTTCCACACAGATTTCATGGACGCGTGGGATCCAGATGCAAAGAAGACGTGGACCGCAAACTGCATCGACAAGATGCTGTCCTGCAACGGCGCCGACCTCGGCAATGGCACGCAGATGAAGGATGTGACCGGCTTCGACTGGAAGGCTCATCCCCGGCTTATGCCGGTTCCTATCCGCCCCGCCACATAGGCGGGATGGGTAAGAGAGGGGGTCATGCGGGGCGGGCTTCAAGCGTGCGGCGCAGGTGATCCAGCGTTGCCGGGTGGCCGTAGATCACGCCGTTGACGCGATCGTGCATCACGTTCGGATCTGGCTTGTGGTAGAACCGGATGCGCTGCTTATGCTTGGCACGACGGCGACGCGCTCGACCGGGCGACCGCACCTGCGACCAATCCTCGAATGGGCCTATTACCATCAGGTCGGTGGCAACCATGCGCAAGCCGCCGAACGGGCTAGAAAACGGATTGTCCATCACCCCACCTCATGATCGTGTTGAGCTGCGCGGGCGCGGAGGGCGGCGGCTACGGTAGCGAGGGGCGCGGTGTAAGCGTCCCAGCAATCGAACACTTGCCGCGGCTGCTCAGGGATGCCCCCTGTCGCAATCTCGACCTTCCAGCGGACGCCTTCGCGGATCCAGTAGCGGTCAAGGTTGAAGCCGGCACCCTCCGGCACCAGCGTCATGGCGGCATCAAGAGAGGTGGTGTAAGGCGCAGTCATTATCTGCTCCGCTCCCTCCCATTTTTCGACAGGGGGGCCAGCCATAGCGCGAATAGCGCGGTCGATTGCTGCATCGCCTCCCGTCGCCTGCTCGACCCTTTCAGCCAAGCGCACGATCTCCGCAGCGTCAGCGGGCATGGTCATTCCGCCTCCCAATAGCTGATATCGGTCGAGGCGCATTCTTCCGGCGTCATACCGAAGTCATCCTCGAAATAACCCGGCGCGGCTTCGCGAGCATATTCTTCCACGCTCCCGCCATCGGCATACGTCGGCCCGGCAATGCTCAGCATCTCCGCGACGAAGCGACGGGTGAACTCTTCCTGCGTCAACGTCTCAGCGGTCATGGTCTGCTCCTTGCGAGATGAGGTGGTTGCGGACCTGCCTGCCCTTCTCGGTGAGCGCGTAGGTCCATGGCTCCGCTAGATCACGGCGGATCAGCGCGTTGATCGTCGCCGGGTAGAGGTTGTTCGGCATCAGGCGCGGCTCCTTGGGCCACGTCAGTGCGGCGCGCATCTGCCCACTCAGCCCCGCCGCCACCTCTGCGATGCTCTCACCCATGACGATCCGTCTCCTTATTGCCGAGGGCGGTGCGGAGAACGGCGGCGTACATCGCGTGGATTGCCTTCAACGTCGCGTCGCAGCCGGCGGTCGCGGCCTCAGTCCAGCCATGCTCGTCTTCGTCGCCCTCGCCGTCATCGAAATGCGTGCAGAGCGCGACCGCCAGATTGTCGCCGTTCATCGCGTCGACCCACACATGCCCCAGCTTGTGCTTCGCTCGCTCCAGCGCCTCCTCCAGCACCTTGACTCGCTCCCGCGCATCTTCTGTGGGGGTGGGTTCTCGGTACCAGCCGAGTCCGCCGCACCGGACACAGGTTTCTCCCCACTCACTTCCAGTGCCGCCGCAGCAGTCACAATCGAGACGCTCGCCTTCATTGCCGTAGGCGTCAGGCTCCACTTGTTCGCCATTCGCGGACGTACGGCGGTTCCATGCAGCGATCGCTTCTCTTTCAGTAGGATATGTCGACAGCATCTGGAATGCGATGCACGGCTCGCCGCCTGCTTCGACACAGCCCGCAGACCAGCTACCGTTTTCCAGATGCTCGGTTGTGGCATCTCCCCCACAAAACGGGCACGCCTCCAGCTTATCCACCATGCTTCTCTCCGTTGCCCGCACCGTGCTGGTGCGGAACTGGCCTGATGCGATGCGGCGTGATGCGGCCGCAGAACTCGCAAGGTGCATCGTAGGGCGCTCCGTACTCGATGCAGTCGAGGCACAGCGGGCGGGTGCGGTTGAATGCCCGCGCAGCCTCAGCGTGATCGGTCAGGCGCTTGAACGACGGCCACCAGATGAAGACCGTCCAGAGGATCGCTGCGATGACCGCGAGGCCGAGAAGCCAAAGGCCCAGCCCGACAGTAGCTGCGGCGCTCACGCTCCCTTCCCCCCGTGCTGGTGCGGATCGATGGCGAGGGCGGCGAACTGCTCGATCAGGTCTAGCGCGTCGGCTGCGTCAAACCCGTTGACACGGGCGTCCTCGGCAAATTCCTTTGCATCCGCAACCGCCCGCTCGACCGTAGCCGCGTCCAGCCCCTTCGAGGGGGTGGTGGAGCGGTCGGGGATCGCGAACCAGAACAGTGGGCGGCTGTAGCCTTCCGCCTGATTATCCCAATCCTCCAACATGACCGCATCGGCTTCCCATGCGCCGACACGCTCGCACCACTTCATCGGCGTGGGGCGGTCCAGCCCGCCGCCATCCGCGATGAACCACGAACCATCACGCGGGGCGCTTTTGATCGATTGCCACCCCCCCTTTGAGACCGGCTCCTGCGCAAACCACCCCGTTCGCTTCTCAACCTCGGTGGCGAGCGCATCCGTGACAGCCATGCGCTCAAAAGCGCTCGCATTGGGGAAGGCGGCTTTCAGAATTGGCCCAAAAGCTGCCCCGATTGCCAGCACGCGTTCGTCCTGTGTCATGCTCCGCGCTCCTTCTCGACCGCACCTGTGGGGGTGTTCAGGGCGGCATTGATGGTGTCGAGAACGTCCTGCGCATCGTCCACCGTCATGGTGCTTAGATGCAAGAAATACTTGCGACAGTCCTGCAACGCTGCCCGCAGAGCCGCCACCCCCTGCTGCTCTGCTTGCTCGGGTGCGGCGGCGAGCGTACTGTAGGCCCGTTCTATTTCGACACGAATGGCCTTCGCCCCGTTCAAGAGGATGGCTTCACCTGCCACTTCGTCGTATGCGGGATCGCCCCTCAGATAGCGGCGGTCTTGCGTCGCTACCGCTATGGCATCTAGCAACCAGTCGGCACGCTCCTCCGCCACCATGCCCGCCGGGATAGTCGGCGTCGGCTCGTTGTGGCGAATGTCATGCGTGATGCCGGGCTCCTTCATGCGTTCCGGGTGCGCGGCGGCATAGGCGCTGAACTCGGCCATGCGG
>Ga0182211_1000420_pt1 | contig 13574 bp, 16 predicted proteins | sample G5R1MG_20_FD_129660 | JGI IMG/M metagenome (GOLD analysis project Ga0182211, IMG submission 129660) | Switchgrass phyllosphere microbial communities from Michigan, USA - G5R2_MAIN_03OCT2016_LD1 MG | ecosystem: Host-associated > Plants > Phyllosphere > Phylloplane/Leaf | place: USA: Michigan... | reverse complement strand
GGTGGCGTGGGGGGGGGGGGGGGTGGGGGTTTCTACCTCTCCATCATACGAATTCGACATGTCGAAACTTATCATCATGCGTAGATCGCCATGGCGGCCATCGAACTCGCAACATCGGCAACTGCTTTCTGGAAGGAAACGGGCGCTGTGTTCCGTGCAGCCAACCCGCGCACCAGCGATTCCAAGGACAATCGGATGAAGCAAGCACTCGTACGACTTCCCTACGCGAGAGTGACATGGCTTGTGGCCGTGTTCCTGCTCGGCTATGTCGGCATCGAGGTCGCGCTGGGCGGCTGGATTGTCAAGTTCATGCTTGAGGTCCGTCATGGCGAGCAGTTTGCCAGCGGTATGACGGCCACTGGGTTCTGGATGGGCATCACAGTAGGGCGAATCGTCCTCGGGTTTGTGACGCCAAGGCTGGGCGAGAGATTGGCCATTGCTGTGAGTAGTCTCGACTTCCTCTTCTCATGCTAGACCTACGCTTTTTCCCCTTGCCCCAGGATCGAGAGACTGATACGGGCTTGCAGATCTACCTCCCTCTGACATTTGGTCTTCAACTTGTCTTCTGGCTGGTGCCCCAGTTCTACGTCTCAGCTGTCGCTGTGTCACTTCAGGGCTTCTTCCTCGGACCCCTCTTCCCAGCCGCCGTCGTCGCTGCCACGAAGCTTTTGCCCCGACACTTGCACGTCGGCGCTATCGGCTTTGCAGCAGCGTTCGGGGGGAGTGGGGCTGCAATCCTTCCGTTCGCCGTAGGTGCGATTGCTCAGGCCAGGGGTGTGCAAGTGTTGCAGCCTATTATATTGGCATTGCTGGGAGTCATATTGGGCTTGTGGCTGTGTCTGCCGGGGATGCACAAGAAGCAAGACTAGGGCAGATGGGTAAGAAATTATCGACCGATTCATAGGTAGACAATCAAAAGCTTCCAATGACTATCGCGGTGCTGATCCCATGCATCGTACCAATAATGTACGTTCCTTGAAGGTCCTGTACAATACACCCGGGGTATCATCTCTCAAGAGGGTGGTGCTTCTGTAACGCCTATAGGAATCTGGGGCGGCTCGCCAGATCTCCATGATCCAGAATGCATACCTCTATACCTCCAGTCAGTACATACGAATCAGCATCTCAATTGACCACAGCATCCTCACCAGTCGCCTGTCCCGCTCTCGCCATCATCTTCTCCCACAAACCCTCCACCGCATCGGCCAGAAACTCCTCTTCCTCGCTCTCCTCCACCACCATCTCGGCCGCCTCCCCACTCTCCACAAACAACGGCACCGCAACAAGCCGTGCCACAAACACAACGCCATCACTGAACCCCCTCGGAAACACCGCACACCGCCTATCCTTACGGACCGTAGTAACATGGAACGTCGCCGGCTCCGTGAGCCGCCCACCCGTGTTCTCCGCATCATCTACACATCACGCCGTCACATCAGCCGCTGCGTCGCGTAGAACTCCATCCCCCTCGATCTGCCCTGGCTCCGTCCAACTTGCGCTCACTCACCGACAATAACCTGCTTGAGCAGCTGCACAAACTGCAGTTGCTGCAGCTTGTTCATGCCTGCTGCGCGCTCGCAGTTGAAGGCATTGCTGTGCTTGGGCACAATGCTGGCTTGCGGCAGCGCATTTTGCGTCGTGCTGGTGCGTGGCTTGCGCATGGAGGTGTGGGGCGTGGGCCGTGTGGATAACGTGGGGGAGGATGGGTGCGAGTCGTTGGAGAAAGGCGTGGAGGGGGTGGTAGGGCTAGTGGTGGTGATGGAGGAGTTGGACAAGGGACTGGTGGATGGGGACGTGGATGTGGATGTGGTGGATGTGGTGGTGGTGGTGGCAGCAGCAGCAGCAGCAGCAGTATTGATCTTGATGGAGAGGTCCCTAGGCTTGCTGGCAGGCTTAAAGGGCCAGATCTTCGATGCCATTTTTTCTTTTCTGGTTTGGCGGGCTGCGTTGCCTGGTTGCTGGGAATTTATAAAAGTTGTGGTTGGAAAGGTGACGCGTATAAGGCCATGCGCTGGGTTCGTTTGGGTCATTGTGGCGCAGAGGAGATGCTGCAAACAGCTAATCTTGGATGCGGGATTGAGTCGTGATTCGGCAGGCATAACAGGTTCGATGAAGGCGAGGGGGTGACTTGAGAGCTTCTAATCATCCTGCATAACTTTCTTGACCCCTTGTATTCATGACGTTGTCTTGGCCTCGATCTGTCTTCCTGATCCTTCACAACCTATACCTCAACCGCCTTGATGAAACTCTTGGCTATCACCTGCTAGAGATTTCTTTGTACTCGCACCCTTGGCAACTCTTAGTCCCTCTGCAATCGAGACGCTTGGCATAGTCATTCTCTTGGCAAGTAGTCGTCTGTAGATAATAGCTATTCGATGGTTGGTAAGTGGAGAATGGATAGGGAACCACATCTACAATTACAGATTAATGCGGTAAGTTAGCAGTAACTTACTCGATTCTATAATGTTGACTAAATTCCTTGTTTGAGAGCTTGCTTGGCAGTATTGGAAGAATGATAGCACGGTGAATTATGGTAGTCATTTAGCTAAACTTGAGGGTTATACCATGGATAGCAGTCGACACAAGCAATGTGTTCCAGATTGCTATACAACTTGAAGCTACACAAACATGGTAAAGTGGTTTAGATACCTGTTCAGCAAGGATTGCTGGCATGGCTTACGGATGGACGCAGTTTGCATGACCGGTCTTTGCAAGGACATCTCGCTCAATATCCTGGGAATTTTTGACATTTTTCCAGCCAGCTGTATGATCTTCTCTTGCATGGACGTCTTTTCCATGATTCGATTGTATCTGGTCCTCTCCTGTAACAGCCTGTTTGATGTCCTTTATTGCATTCCCCTCGTGCGAAATTCCCTCGCTCGAAATCCCCTCGTCTAAATTGCCTGACACACCCTTGAGGGCTTGTTCTAGGGCCACAGCAGCGACATTGGGGCGCTCGACCTCCTTTGCGAAACCGGCATCCTCTGGAGGCTTAAAGAGCGCGGCTTCATGGTCGTCAAAATCCTGTCCAGGGTTGACGGTCTGGTATTCGACCGCCGTGACTACTTTGTATATCAAAAATGCAAGCAATGTTCCCATAACAGGACCGAACCAGTAAATGTAATGGTACCTGGGAAAGTTGTGTGTCACCACGCAAGGACCAAAACTTCTGGCGGGGTTGAGACTGCCTCCTGTAAAGAATACACCAACCATCTCTGCGACGAATAGCGACAGACCAATTCCAACAGGAGCAAGGAATGTGGCCTTGTGCTTCTCAGCTGCTAGCATAACTAGACCAACATCAGCGCTTGGTCTCAATAGACTATAAGTGAGGAGCGGGACAGCCTGTCCAGGACTCCAAAAACCGGTACACAAGTGGCAAGTTCGCGATAAATAATGTGGTCTCGACTTACTGTCCAACTATTAGTCGTGTATTCGTAATAAAGATTCGCGGTACACTTACCAGATTGTAAAGACCAAGAGCGATGTTAGAAACATCTCCAGGAACACACCACGTGCTGGAGAAACACCAGTACCCAGAGTTGTCGAAACATTGAGAGGCCCGGGGAGTATGGCTTGTACAACAGCTGCTGCAGCAATTCCGGCCAGCATTTGGGAGACGAAGCAGAGCGATGCTCGTGTGGCTCCTATAGCACCAATAAGGTAGAGACCGAGTGAGACCTTTGGCAACCAAGGTTAGTGGGTGTATATTGTGGTATACACAATCGTGTGGTTCTCTGGAAGTCGTTGGCGACTTACCACAGGGTTAAACAAACCTCCACTAACGCGAAAGAACACCCATACGTTAACCATCAAGCTAAATCCAAATATCAAACTGATGTATAACAACACTCCTGTGTTGGGTGCCTGGCTTATACTGTTGCCCTGTTGCCCAGCTGTTGCAGCATCACTGTAGAACGCGGCAGTGTTGGCAACAGACGTTCCACCAAACGCAAAGAAGAGAAACATAAAAGTTCCTGCAAACTCCGCGACCATGGCAACCAGCTCATTGCGCCATTTGTTCGTAATCCAAGCGTGCCTTCTCTGCGCATCGTGATGATGGTGGTGTTCACGTCTTGTGGTATCTTCACTTCTCTTCGGTTCGCTAGGCGAATCTGTATCTTTTTTATGCAAAGGCAGCATATTCTTGAATGCCATTGTTGCAGCTCCCCAGACAAAAGTAATTTCGGTATGCAGTGTAAACAGGAAAACGAGAGCTTTCACGAGATGCGAGATAAGCAGGACTAAGAAATAAACGAGGCACTGATTTAGTGGACGGGAACAGACTCGTGTGAGAGAAATCCGTGCGGATGTGACGTCGTCAACGATAGAACAGGCACCACAAGCAGCGGCGAGGTGCCGCTTCCGCTCGCGCTCTCTTCAGTATAGCCTCACCCAGACGAATTCTAGTAGACTCCCACAGTCAACAGTGACCGACCTACCTGACCTGTCCAGCTAAAAGTGCAATGTCACTCACCGGTAGTTGATGAAAGCCTCATGATACCATGGATAGAGACGTGGCACGCGAGGAGTACCTATCCCTCAGACGGTCGGATACTTGACCTGTAAGAAATATAGCTAGCATTGGAGGTCGAGCCCCATTTTCCTGGTTTAACTTCATGATGGCGAGAACAAAGGGACTAAGATGCAGATCGACGCCAGGTTGGGGTGAGCCAAGCGAAGTGATGTCACGTTATGATTGACCTCGATTGGTACGCCAAGCCAAATGTTCCCTTAACGACGTTATATCGGGATAGGATTCAATGACTGCTGGTTCAGTGTCGTCAAGTGCTTATCAGGCTTTGTACGCAGGCAGTGCTGCACTCAACAAATTGCGTGGCCTCCTGGCATAGCTAGTGAATATTGGATTTCAACGTTACTGGGTCGCATCGCAATATTGATCTTAGCCGGGTCATCCTCCGGTATCATCTGTGTGGGGACATTCCGTATTTAGGACACGATATAGGTTCGCAGTCGGTCCTGAAGGCTGCCCCTAGGGTTCGGTTGCAGATTCTTTTTTGGGGATTTCCATGCTACCATGAGCATGTTTTGAGCATTTGCAACCCTCAACCACAACAAAGAAGTTTTTTTTTGGGCTTTACAAAGAATCACGGGATGCAGGAACTTGTGTGGATTGTCTCATTACTATTGTCGTAAATCATAGTCGAGTTGCAGGGCGATTTTACATTTTACACAAGAATAAAAGGAATGACCAGGACACTGGATTCCTGTCAGTAAACCCAGGAGATTGTGAAACAACAATCAAACGTGCGAGCATAGATGCGCAATAGGTATTTTTCGTATTCCAAATAACCCTTGATTCCTATGGTACCAACGAACCTCATAGATCATAGCCATAGAAGTATCGTCCACGCCACCCAACCAATGCCAAAGCCTGTAATGCAAAGCATGTGTAATAGTGAACGATATATGGTGAAAGGGTACGGCGTCAAAACGTCCCCGAAGGGAGATTCTATTCCTTCAAAAATCAAACAGCTCTTCATCCACTCTTGAAACTCTCGATACACACAGTAAAAGCGCCCTCCTTCAGGGAAAAAAAAAGCTCCATTGGTATCCCATCCTTTAACATTTCCCACTCAGCACCTCGAAGATACCCACCACGCAAACCTCGCTATCACCCAGGCTTGGTCTCGGCTCCAGCACGCCCAACTCCTGCCTAAACAACTGTCTCTCCTCTTCGATTTCAAACTCAATGACGCTGGGCTTCCGGCGCAAGGATAGCAGTTGTTGTATCGGGCTACCTGCGGACGATGAGCGGTAACTGTGCGGCGACGAATTGCGGGTCAAGGGCGATGTGGTGTTGGTACTCGTGAGCGAGGAGGCAGAGGCGGAGCGCAAAACATTGCGGTTGGGGCTGAAGGCGGTGCGGAGCCGGTGGAGGGAACCAGTGGTACTGCGGAGAGGGGTGAAGGATTGAAAGCGGTTTGGGCGGCTTGGGGAGGACATGGTGTGTGTGCGTGTGTGTATGCGTGTGTTCTGGGTTGGGTTGGTGGCGGGAGAGATTTGTTGTAGGGTGAATGTTGGTGATGCGATTATTGTTCTCAAGTAACTACAACGGTAAACGTCTCCGCTGAGTTGGACTGGTTTGGGTTGTTCGGGGTTGTCGTCAAGCAGAAGGAGGGTTCGTCGTGTCTGTAGGTCCAGCTAGTAGCACGAAGGAACGATTAAGTGGACTGCTCCTGGGCCAGTTGTTGACGATTGTCTTGGAACAGCGAATCTTGAGTCCGAGACCGGGTTGCGAATCAAATCGACGGATGCGTACGGCACGGCGTTATGACGTGTTCGGAAGTCGAGAGCTGACGACTTGTGTAATGCCAGTTTCAGACGTGTCAATTTCTCCGGCCAAGTCCTAACTAATAGCCGGGTAGTGTCGTGTAGTGTCGTGTAGTATCGAAACGCGTCGCCCCAGGGAAGTCGTCGATGGATATTAATGGAGAGCCAAGGCAATAACGCAAAGAGGGAAAACGGACAAAAGAGACGATCAAGCCCTTGCAAAGTGTAAGACGAGGACCACGGTAGGACAAGTAAGGGCCGAGAGGTCAACAAAAAGAGGCGTTCGTCTACTAAAACACACTTTGCTTCCACATGCGTGGGGGACGGATTGCGCGTGTCGTGTGCTGGAACGTAATCACGGCACTAGCGCAGCAAGGTGTCAGCAGCCTGGAGGCAAGCCGCGCATCCCTGCCGATCGAGCAACACCACCGAGGGGTCCATGTTTGACCAGCACGCATGCGCGACTTGGTTCGAATTGCCGCGGATCTTGCTCCAAAACTCAGATCCCTCCATGCAGTAAGCATCGCCGCACGGCATGGCAGGATTACCGCTCTCCACGACCGAATCCAGAGTCACGCGAGCAGACCTCGCGCCAGCACCACACCAAGGACTGGACTCCATCTTGGCCCCATCTCCATGGCAATTCGTAACACCTATCCCATGCGTCCAAAACACCATGCCGGACGCCAATCCATCGCACACAACATGCACGCAAACAGCCCAATTCCATCCCTCCCTAACCCGTCGTCCATCGGAGCTCGCCCCGTCCAACAAGGGCCCCAAAGCCCAACGCATGCAATCCGGCCCTACAGCAAGTACCTACAGCAGTGCAATTTCAACAAGCAACAGCAGCAATCTCTCCATCCATCCACACAAGAACCCAGGCAGCATCCCGCACGACGCTGGACACCCCAACACACTCTGTCCCCTCCCGAAACCCTAGCGTCTACCACCCTAACCACCACATGTGACAACTCTACACAGAGTACATAATAGTATGCTGTCTCTAAAGCCGAGGCTTCTCGCACATGCCTGACCAACCTCCCCTCATAACTACCCCGCATTCACAACCAGCATCTTGCCACGGCGACGCTGCAGGGTCGCAGGCAAGTAGAGGGTTAAACAATGTAGTTCATTTACCGCCAGGGCCCATACCATACCCTCCATGCCACACCTACATCATACATGCTTACTTGCTGCCTGCAGCTTTTTGGCATGATTACGCACGGGAGCAAGAGCTTCTCTATCCCGCTATCTCTCTGTCTATCTATCTCTCTCTTTCTCTAATGTACAAAGAAAAAAAAATACATTCGTCATCCAAGCCGCAATTCTTCATGGTAGTGTCTTCAATCGCGACGCCGCTGCGTAAAACTCCGCCTAATGCTCTCGCCCCACGCGGAATTATCCAGGACTTCCAGGACATCTGCGGCACTGACTGCACTATTCGCTCTGCTGCGACTATCTGCGGCACCTCTGGGATCAGGTTCAAGCGGACTGGGCGGTCGACTCAGCGCACTTGCGAATTGCCAGTCGCCGCCGTCTGCCGGCGACGCGGCAAAAGGCGATGTGGCTGAAAAATTGGTGCGCGTGGGTGAACCCTGCGGGGTTTGTTGAATGGAATTGGCTCTGCTTCGTGCAGGGCTGGTGTCGAGGCGGTCAAGCTCCGGTGGGGAGGGGGCGCGGTTCTCCGGGCCACGGCGGTCGAGGGCGTAGAGGTCTTGGGGTGAGAACATGGGACTGCCGCCTGCAGACTGTTGGCCTCGCTGAGCGTTGGTAGTGTCTTCGTCGTCGATGAAGATCTCTGGGACGGTAAATTGCGGTATCACGGTCATGCGACCTTGTTGCTTCTGCTCCTTGAAGCGGCGGAACCGACGGGCCCAGTACAGGGTATCGAAGAAGCCTATCACGACGTTGCGGCGCACGGCCTCTTCGACACGTTGGAGGCGTGCGCGTCGGCGGAGGAACTCTTCTAGTCTAATGTCGTGTCAATAAAGTCCCAGGAGGAAAGAAAATCGATCAACGTACCGCAAGCTCTTATTGTCATTGATCACCTTGTGATGAGCAAGGATGAGCAAGAGAGAGGTGAATTGGATACCTTTATCAGGGTCGCTAGACACGAGCACTTCCTCATAGAAAGTATTCATACGCCGTCGACGACGCCGAATGTCGCCAATTGGCATCTGCGCGAGAACATGATTGAGCTTTTTGATGTCAATCTCGGGTGTCGGTGCGCGCGCGGATACAGGGAGATTGGACTCTCGTCGATTGACCACCGCACACTCCTCAATGATTCTGCCGACGGTGAAGTCGCCGTCATAGATGCGCATCTCGAAGATACCAGAGAGTTCGCCGAGGAACCTTGGGAAGACATCTCTTGAAATGAAGCCCGTCCCGTTAGGATCGAACTCTGCCCAAGCTTGCTTGAAGCGGCGAATCTCCTCTCGACTGATGACCGACAGCCCGCTACTCCGTTGAAACACATAACTGAAGCTTTCGTAGATCAACGAGACGAACAAGTTGACGAAAATGTACATGCTCAAAATATTCCAGGTGATGAAGAGCGCCCTCGCCCATTCAGGACTGCCACAGTCGCTCTGGAAATAGATTTCGCCCACGGTGCAAAAAGGTTTGTCGACGTTGGCAAAGTCTTCCATCATCTGATTCCAGCCTTCTCCCATACTCATTGTGAAGAGGAAAATGAGCGCCTTGGGCACAGTGCGAAAGTTCTTGTTTCCAGTTTCGTTGGGCCCAAATCGTGTGAGGCCAAACGTTTGCGTAAGCGCAATGGCGTAGACCAAGAAGAGCACAAACCATGTCGCCAATAGGTTCGCGATGGCAGCCAGACTAGCAGCCGCAGTTTTGAAGAGCTGATCGAGTTGGTTGTTCCGGGGAATCAGGAGTAGGGCGATGGAAACAAGACACAGCTTATGCAACTGAACAAAGACCCTGTCCTTGCTCCGGACCAGTACGAGAATCGATGTCACAAATGTCCCTGTGACCGCGAGTATGGAAAACATATCCCACGTGCTTTTGCGAAACCGGTGCCATGAAAGACCAATGATGCGAATCACTACATTTGCCATGAACACAATTGTGAGTGCGAGGAAGACGAAGTCTGTGACATGTGTAAGCACAATTCTTTTTCTGCAAGTACAGTGGATAAAATCTCACCCCTAGCTATCTCCCAGCCTCTGTAACCTGGATACCATTCCAAACAAAGTAGCAATAGGTGCAAAATGAGAAGCCCCGTGATGAACCTCTGCCATCGCCCAGTCTTACGAACGGCTCGGCGGTAGCACCATTCTTCCCACGTCTCTCTTTGCTTGGTGGATGACGGACGTTTGGAGGGAGAGACTTGACGCAGAAGCTTTCGCAGCTCCAGCCATGAGCGTTGATCAGTCGTGAGGAATGCCACGCCCGTCTGTTCAGTGTAGTTGCGCATGAATACCGAGACAAACAGGGTCAGCACGAAGACTGCTCCGAGCAAGTTGAAAGCGATAAAGTAGACGGCGTTCCCCCGCGCCGCGTAGGGTTCGGGTTGTGTGAAGGTTCCCGTAATACTCATTCCGGTCCAGAGAACGTCAGTCCAGCCCTCCTGAGAGACAATCTGGAAGAGAATAAAGAGCGAGTTGCCAAAGTTGTCGAAGTCGTAGTAAGGGTTCGCAGCTTGACGTGGGGACAGTACTTGCCAGCCGAAAGGTGAATTGTCAAACTCGCCAACACAATCATTAAGATTGGTGATGTTGGAGTTGCCGTCATTGCATGATTGCATCCTACCAACGAAAAGATTCAACCCGTAAATGGCAAACGGAATCAGCAAGCTAAGCGAGACAAAAGCAGCCTTCGAATAATCATTAGCACATGCGAATCGAAAACGCACCACAAATCCACTCACCGAGAAGAGCTTCCACCATCCTCGGACTATCAAGGAATGAAAGTGATCCCGAGCGCTGTCGCTCACGTTCAGCAGCCGGAGAGCTCTGAGGGCCTTGAAAGCACCCACCGTTCTCGTGATCTGTCCTTCATTCAAGAACGAAGTACCCACGTTGACCCAAAGCGTCGTCAACACAACACCGTCTATAAATCCCCAAGAACCCCTGAAATAGGCGTTTGGTGTCCAGAAGGCGCCATCTGCAATCACCTTGATTAATGCTTCCACGGTGAACAGGATGGCGAAGCCCATGTCCACCCAGACGAACCAATTCTTGACGCTGAAGGTGTGCTTCAAGAAGTACTCTCGCTGATACAACGGCGTGGTAACACAGGCGAGGAGCACCATTGCGATAATGGCCGCGTAAAGAAAAGCAGAAAAGGCATACCAGATCGGCACAGACGGAGCTACACCTTCAATGCGATCGCCCCCGCGTCCTGGACCCACGATACGCTGGCAGATTGTACGAATTGGGTTGTGTGGTCTGAACATGAATAACGAGACATTATAGTTGGGGTGACTCCGTAGATACTCGCGCTGTGCCTTTTTCCGCTTCTCGGTAGCATTGACCACTTCCTTGGCCATGCGTCGAGGATCCATATCCTCATAAGCACGACCAAAGTCTAGTGGAGCATAAAACGGGTTAGGCTCACGATGGATAAATCTACGCAAAAAGCGTTGCCACATGGTTGACATGGTTCCCGAACCGACAATGGTTTTGGAGGGTCGAATGCCAGGTCGGGGTCCATTGTCCGTTGGACTATCGTTGTCGTCGCCCTCGTAGAGGAAGTCGCGAACCACGGCATCTTTGAGCAACATCTCCGTGGCGGCATGGCCATAGTCAAGGGGGTCTCTTCGACTTGCTTGCCCGAGCTTGAAGATTGACGACAGGGATAGGTTACTATATATTTCCATTGGGATCAGCTATCGAAACGTCTTGAGAGGGAGAACGGTGCATTGGACATACCCATAGGATGAGTTGAGTCCTTGCTCCTTCTGCTGGAGAAAGGCCTTGACTTGCTGCAAGCGCTTCTCATCCTCGGAAACATCAAAGTTTTCTTGAATGACAGCAATGAACATGTTGAGTACAATGACTTGTTGGAGAAGAGAAAAGAAGAAAAATGTCAGCTCAAGCCACAGAATAGGTGAGGATGCACTTACGGTTGGCGAAGATGAACCAAAGAATGCAAAAGGATGCTCCGATCCACGCAGTCCCAAACTCTTTTTCGTATCCAGTGATGTTGTACAGAATCGTTGTCCAATTTTCACTGGAAAAGATCTGGTACATGCCAATGAAGGAGTTATATATGTCGAAGAAAGGCACCCGAATGTCTTCTCCGCTATCGTCTATTTCGGGAATTTCCCCACGAAAGAGTTGGGAGGCAAAGATGGATGCCAGAAAGGTTAAGAGAAACACGAAGAGGATTAGGTTCAACAAACCGCTGACATTGCCAAGAACGATCATCTGGATAGGCATCAGTAGGAATGATTGGGCTGAAGATAAATGCAGTGACCTACGATGAGGTCTCGTGTCATGGATATTGCCAGGACAACACGATAGACACGGATGATCTGAAAGACGGTCAACCAGTCATAGGCTCTGCCTCCATAGGCATGCTTTATGGCTGGAATCTGAATTATGGTAGTGATGAGCGCGATGCCAAGGTCAGTTATATTGCGCCTACTTCCAAAAAAGTGTCTCCAATCGACAATGAAGCGTACGAAGATCTCGCCCAAGAGGGCCAGGGTAACGATTTTCTCCGACGTGTCGATAAAGCCCGCGCGAAATTTGCTCATCTTCGAACTTTTCATCATCTGACTGACCAGCCCGTACGCTATGATGACGACCCAGATCCAAGCTGTTTTGTCATAGAGGCGCTTCAAACTGCTGACCCGCTTTTGCTCCCGCTCCTTGTTCAGCTCGTCTTCATTGATGTGCTCTCCCGTAAAGGCACTGGTTTTGCTCTCCTCTCGGATGATCTGGAATGACGAGGTGATGACGGCAATGAGCAATGAGATGAGCCATAGACTCAAGATGACGATGCCCACAATGAAGAACAACGAGCTTATCAGATAATCCGTGTCAGCCATGGTATACAGCAGATCCGACCAAGTGTTTGACGACATGATGACGAAAACCAGCTCGACCGACTGGGCTATGTTGTCGAAACTTTTAGTATTGTTGAACGGGTTGTCCGACTCGATGCATAGCGAGCCTTTGGGGCAAAGAAATCCTTTGCCGTGGCTAGGCCCAAGGACTTGGCCTGCTGAGGACAAGTAGCCTTGCCGAGTACCATTGGGCAGTGTATGCCCGCCACAGAATTGGTTGCTGTTGGTGTAATTCTCTTGCTCGGTGGGGCCTTGCCAAACGCAGGTTCTTCGGAAACTTGACTTGAAGCTTTGCACGCCCACGATGGAGAAGAGCAGCCAGAAGAAGCCAATCAAGAAAGCCACGTTTACGAGAATAGGTGCGGCTTTCTTCAAGCTGCGGAGGATGACCTGCAAGCAGGGCGGCGTCAGTGCAAGAACGGCGGTGTAGCGCTATTTCTACCATGACCTACCGAGGTACCGCTGGTGAGATTGAGAAGACGAATAATCCGCAGACAACTCAGCATGCGGAACACAAGGATGACGCGACTGTTGTTGATGTCGAACAGACCTAAGACGAAGGCGATCCAATAGGAGACGACGGCGACAAAGTCGGTTCGGTTGAACGAGTGCCTGAGATAGGCCCGGTGTGCAAGACGCACACGCTGCTGGTGGCGGGGGTCGTCAATGCCTGCATCGGGATGGATCTGGGCGGTAGTAAAGGTGCGCATGACCGAGGGTTGGTGGGGGCCCAGGGCTGGATCGGTGGTGGTACCGTTGCGTCGCTGCGAAGGCTGGCGTTGCGGGCCGCCAAAGAGGTGGTTGCATTTGATGAGGACGGCTTCTCGTAGGCCGACTTGACGGTTGATGGTGCTGTACTCGACTGGGTTGAAGAAGAAGCCCGAGACGATGATGCGGACGGCGGCCTCGAGCGTGTAGATGATGAAGAGGCCCAGCAAGACACAATCGATGGGCCCGAACTCGGTGATTGGTTTGTGGCGGGCCGGTTGGTAGACGGCCTTGGTGCGGGCGTCGACGGCGAGCAGGACGGTTTGGATGACGATGAGGACCAGCAGCAGGGGCTCGGTAGCGGGGTGGACCAGCACATGGCACAGCCGAGTGCGGAGCGTACTGTCGGGACCAAAGAGGCCGAGGCTCTTGCCTCGCAGCGGATTAGAGGGACGCATCCATGGCGGCGCGCTGGGGCTGGTGTGGCGCATCGACGGCGACGGCGACAACGACGGCGACGGCGACGGCGGCT
>Ga0182211_1000419_pt1 | contig 13596 bp, 15 predicted proteins | sample G5R1MG_20_FD_129660 | JGI IMG/M metagenome (GOLD analysis project Ga0182211, IMG submission 129660) | Switchgrass phyllosphere microbial communities from Michigan, USA - G5R2_MAIN_03OCT2016_LD1 MG | ecosystem: Host-associated > Plants > Phyllosphere > Phylloplane/Leaf | place: USA: Michigan... | reverse complement strand
GGAAATTCAGGGGGAATCTGGTCCAACGACACAAGGCTGCACAAAGCTCTGCTCGAAGTTACAACGATGCCACCGCTACCAACCATGCACATACCAGGAGCGTTTCCATCCGATGCCGACGAAGAAAAAGACCTTACCACGGACCCACATCCCTCTAGGCGAAACCCGATGAACCTACTTCTTCCCGCGTACGAAACCATGTGGCGCGTCGTCCTTCGATGCGTGCTCGAGATGCAATACCGGAATGGCGAGAAATCTGCCGAATGGAATGCTGTTCTGAAGAAGTACCTGGATGCACAGCAGGATACGGATACCATGAGTGACGATGTATTCTGGGAAGCTACTGAGAATGGAGTAACCGCGATCGACATAATCAAGGAGACGCTTCGTCTCTACCCACCAAGTCGACGGATCCATCGTGTCTTCGACGGCAGCTCGATGAGTGCCGATATCGAGGCGTGTCAGCGCAGCGCACTTCTCGGCCAGGATGATCCGCTCGTCTTTCGGCCAGAGCGTTGGCAGTCTATCTGTCCAGAGCTGAGGGCTCGGGTTTTTGCAGGCGACAAGGGCGCAAAGAAGTTACTGAAGACACGGGAGGAGGCACTGGGTTTTATGCCATTTGCTTTCGTGTGTGCTGCAGATCGGACGGAGACTAGAGGCTTTGGTATGAAGTTGATTGCCCTTTTAACCGCAGTGATTTCCGATGGCCTTGGCGAGAGATGGGTATTGAGGGATGAGAGAGACCTGCCTGGTAATGGCATCCCATTGAACACGAACCGTCAGGCGTACGAGGGGCTGCGACTGAGGAGGAATTCGGAAGCTTGAAAGGTCAGTGCTCAGGAGGCAAAGGAACAATACAACTCTTGAAGCATGGCAAGGGATCCTGGTGCATCGCGATGAATGACTGGTATGTTTCTAGTCTAGATTTTGCAGGCTACGCGAGGGCTTCTCGTGCCAGGTTGTTCATCAACTTTCCACTTATTTTCATGTGGATAAATAATTTGGATGTGCGTGATCCCTCATGTCCAATCCACCATCAACACAAAGTATACAGCAGTCTGTTAACAGGTGGAGGGAAAACCCCCGACTACTGGGTCAAAGGGTTGTTAGTTCAAAACCGGCCACAAGGACTGGGACTCACCACGTGATCGGCGTCTGTCGAGATTTCTATTCCACTATCTTCACTTGTCCATAGGACACCTTTTGGCATGTTCCCACTATTCCGAGTCAATACCAGTCTGCGTAGCTTGGTAAGACCTCCCTCGCTCTGTTGTGTCCAAAGATAATGCAGTATATCAGATGCATCAGCTGCACTCTTAATTCTGATCCGGAAAGTAGCAACATGTTCCAGTAAATGGTAGCGCTTCAGGGTCTCCAGTTGCAAACTGGGTCCATTCAGTTCTAAAGTCGCGATGGCGGCCTTGTTTACAATCTTCTGAAGCGCCACCAAGGGTTCGTCATGTGGTTTCTGCACATGGAGGATGGAAATGTTATCCAATGTCCCATAATCATGTAGCAACGCCAGTATCTTAGCTGTCAGATTGGACGGACGCGAAGAAATAGAGTTGATCTTTGGTGAAGAAGGCGGATCTTTCCAATCCTGTGTTCCTTTACATCCATTATCCCTCAACTTCTCTTGCTTTAAAAAGCCGTCGCCTGGAACATACAAAGGCATAGTTGCAGCCTGATTAGAAATAAAGGACAGACTTTCAAGTTGTTCCATTCTGTTCAAGATTCTTGCCGTCTCCGAAGCCGACCACGCTGATATGCCAGCGAATGTCAAGTGTCTTAGGGTTTGGAAATCGGCCAAGATCCCGAGATTGTGGTGCATTATACTGCTTTCAACTCTAAAATCTTTCAGTACTGGACATACAGAGCTTAGTAGATCGAGAACTTTGAATAGGAAAGCGTGGTAAAGGAAGGACTGGAGATCCAAGGCTCGAAGAGTGAAGGTCTCAATTCTTGGAAGTCTCCTGAGTGTCTCGTGGAGCTTTGCAAGCTCCATTTCGTATAGCTCCCAGGTGAGGAGCCGGGGCGGAGATGCCGTTATGTCGTTAGTCAATTGTGACCGCAATATTGTTCTTAAATCGACATCCTGTAGGGTTAACGAGATCTCAGTGACTCGGGAACAATTCTCTTCAATGGTTGATCTCGACCATTGATATAGGCATAGTTGACTGCGAAATACCAAGGGCCGTTGATAAAGAAACTTGTGCGCTCCATTGTGAATTTCCCGACATGTCCGCAACAGATCGAAGCTTTTAGCCTGCGATATTAGAACTTCTTTATAGATTTGTTCGCGTAATTCGAGAGGTAAATCGAGGAGTGGTGTTGCGTTGGCAGGCAAGCCCATCATGAGCATGCTTGGCCTTGTTCCGACGACAATTAGGAGATAGAGTAGCTCCAAATGTAAAAGATCCGGTATGCGCTATCTGGTGGTTGAATTAATTCCTGGTAAAAACATAAGTCACGGATATGAGACTGATATATTTTTCATTCCGCCTCACCTACAGGGGGAGGATGACCATAAAAGAGGCAGACGGGAATATAATCGGTCCGTTGGCTTACGTCTCTACCGCAGCGAAAATTTAAAATGGATCCACACGCCACGTGGGTAGCTAATTGCCTTTATGAATGTGATGTAGAACATGTAACAATCCCTGGCAGCTGTACGTAGGTATATGACCTAGACCATGGGGTCTTTAAGGCCGAATAGAGAATAAGGATTTCGTAGCACGAAGCTTGTACCAGCCAACGAATCATGCCCAGGATCCTGAGCTTGACATTTGAGTTTTGCTTTAGCTCATGTCGCGGAAGCTCGCTCAGGCTGGGCTGTGAGAGTGGCGCCCGAAGCCATACATAAGCCCAAGACAATATAGTTGTTCATGTCGATTAGCCAATCTCATTGCCTTGCTATGACACGAGTTTGTGAATTAGAGAAATATCACATTTGTATTGACCTAATTAAGCAAGGCCTTGCGTTCGGTAGATTTCCGAGCATGATGGCGTGTCAACGCAAGAGGGTCAACGCCGGTAAAGAGGCGGGTGGCGTTGTCGACCAAATAAAAAGTAATCCTGACGCGGAGGTAGCACAGCTTCAGGTCCTGTTCGGCCCAGACTAGGTTCAGTAGTCCATATTGGGCGTCTTCCTAACCCGATGTAAGATGCCATCAGAGTCCCGAACTTCGCCGGCACGCTCGACACCATGGAGCAGATCCCGGCTGTTACTCACCCCTGTACCCTGCATTTGGACACTCCATAGGGTTCAATGGTTAGCACAGTCTAGTCACACGGCAGACCAACTCATGTTCATTAGGTGTGCTGACACTGAAGTCGCGTTGGATAGTGAATCGTACGATGAATGGCATGATACTGCCTCCTTGGGGGCCGTGACATGGTGTCAACAGAGGTCAGCGAAGCAGCTGGTCTAAACAGAACACGTCCGAATGAAAAGCTCGAGGAGAATGAGGAAGCAGCGCTGTCAATGGCCATCTCATATCCGGGTACAGAGTCAGGAAAGATTCCAACAAGTGCAAAATGACATGCATTTTGTAGAGATGAACCTGTTAACACAGCCTTCGCACGAAGACTACCAGCAGGCCAAGTTCAGTCAATGTTGCATAGAGTAAAGGACCTACGCAATAATGGGCCTGAAAGAGTGCCACCTCATGTGCCAGTTTCGGATGGAGGAGCTCGTGGGCCGCTGAATAGGTATGGCATAACGGAAGTGGAGGTCGCTGCGCCATACCTCTAAGCCACCCAAATAGCTCGCTCAACCTAAGTTCGCGAGAAGAATGCGCACTGACATCGGTGTGCATTCCATCGATTGGTTTCAGAGGGTGTTCGCTTGTAAAAGAGACGCCTCGATCATACGACTGCGTTGCTGGAACACAGGCCAGATGGATGGCGACGGGTAAGTGCAGTCGGGCGTGAGGCTGGACGATATCAGAGGCTTGGAGGAGGGCCGAGTTACGCATAACGTGGTCCGTGCAGTCCCGTGGCGGCTGGGCTAGACCTTGCGCCCAACCGATCTAGAACAAACAAATCTCCTTCCCACGCGAGCGAGCGTCGACGTCAACGCCCGATATTGCTTCTGTAAACGTTATGGCCTCATGTTCAGGCGCCTCTCACATCAGCGCATACCTCGTGGCTGAATCTGCAGCTCCTCTGCAGCCCCCGAAGCGCTGGCAGTGCCCTTTATGGTCATCGCGATAATAGTCGCCCATCGTCTATCTAGTCTTCGCTGATAAGCCAAGGCAACGTATATTGTGGCATCGCTTCGAATCCGTCGATCCCATTTCGGGGACGGTTAAGATCGCAGATTCTGCCATGACACGCAGCGAATTCCATACCATCCTACACAACAGCTCTCGCTGCTCAACCTAGATAGAGCAGCCACGACGAACCTGGTCTCCCAATTTGCAAGCCCCCCACCAGTACCACACGGCGCACCCTGTCCAAATCGATTGGGTTCGATTTAATGTGGCGAGAGAGAGCTTGATGTAAACTCCAGACCCAGACTCGGACCATCCTGCAACACAGTCTACGGTGTGGCTGCCACATGGTCTGCAACTGCAGCCGAGGAACATGTATGTCAATTTCAAATGCAACGTCACACATGAGACGGCGACGGATGCGGAGCGAATATAGCTTGGGTTGCGGTCTGACCGGCCATTGCAACACAATTGGCATCGTTGTCATTCGCGACATGGCCTTCGGGTGAAGAAGAGTTATGCTTGAGATCGGCGGTTCTTTATGGGTTGTTTCACTATGAGGCAGCTCATGATTTAGGGACCAAACCAAGGCTATTCCCTGATTTGTTATCGCCAAGCTATCATCCTATACCGGTTGGACATGTCTACGAGGTTCCATCCGCGGACGCATGGAGCGCGTTACTGTAATTGCATTTCAATCGCACTTCGATCGCACTTCGATCGCATGTCGGTCAGCCAATCGCATATCTCTACCACGCACATGTTAAATCCACATCACACATGTGCATGGGAGCCGGGGTAGGCCGCGTGGGGCCAGCTAAGGCCGCACGCGACATGTGCGTCTCCCGTGGTACACCGCGCTTCACCGACGATACACGGCCGTAGTCGCGCGGCAGCAAAAGACTTGAAGCCCAAATGACTGGCTACTCGTCTTCGTACTTGGTGCAGGCTGTGAAGACGTAATACTAGCTGACATCATTTCGAATTTCATCTCGGCTCCGTGGATGAGGTAATCCCTTGACGAGGCCCAGCAGGGCAGGACACATGAAATCACTGGTACCATACTGATCTGACTGCCATGGATCCATCTGACGAAAGGACAACCATCTTCCCGATCTTGCTGGCATCATTCGGTTCGCATCATGTTTGCTAGGCTCGATCGCGCGCCGACCTCCTTAGCTCAGGTCTACAACAACCATTAGGTCATGGCCATATTCTATCAAAAATGCGGGATGAAAGATTCTTCAACATCCACATAACGCATTAGCCCAAAACATACCCTAACCCGCGACATCTTACAATACTGCACATAGCACACCCTTCTCTCATTCTCCAACGCTCTAGACGCTCAGCAGGTAAGCGTATGTATGCCTATTCCCCATTGATGGATAAGGTGTGTTGATATGTGTAATGGTATGTATGTACAGTTTAAAAGTGGCGTGAGATGGATCGATGGGTATACGATATGCTACGTACGATGCAAAATTACTACGTTATAATGGAAAAGAAAGGGGATGGGGGGCGGGGAAGAGGAGGAGGTTGGTATTACCCATCGTGGCACATACAGGTGAGGATGCGGATGGAGATGGAGAATTGGAAAATCGCCAACGCGGCGAGAGCAAACAAATCACCCCTCCCCCCCAAAAGGGGCCAAGGGGCTTAAATGTCCATCGTAGCACATACAATAGCAAATAGATCGCCACAGCGACCGCCACAGCCATGCAGTGGCTTGCATCTGGCCCTACACCTCCATCTCGTGGTCCTCAGCGCATGCAGCCCCATGCGTGCCGATGCCCACAAAACCAAGCAACACGACAGGGAATGGATGCACATAGCCAACTCGCGACACCAACCATGCTTTACGTTGATTGTTCAGCAGTAAGCAAAAAAGGCCGTCCATTTCACATCAACATCACACCACTCTACTTGAAGCTCAGATCGCCCTATACGCGCAGCAGCTTAGCAGCATAGTCGGCAATCAACTGCTCGGTTGGGAAACTCATCTCCTCAAGCTTCTGCGCATAGGGCGTGGGCACTTCTGCACCTGTAATGCGCGCAGGTGGCGCCTCGAGGTAGTCAAAGGCGTACTCGCACGTCAGCGCCATGATCTCGGCGCCGACACCGAAACTGGGGAAGTCCGAGGCAACGCAGAGCATGTGGCCGGTTTTCTTAACCGACTTGACAATGGCTTCGACGTCGAGGGGCTTGATGGAACGCAGGTTGATGACTTCGGCGTTGATGCCGTGTTGTTTTTGGAGCTGCTCAGCGGCAACGAGAGATTGGCCGACGCAGCGGGAAAGGGTTACAATGGTGAGGTCTGTGCCGGGGCGCTCGATCTTGGCTTTGCCGAACTGGAGAGGTGGTCAGTGCTGGTTATAAGCGGTTGTTTTGTGAGATGTAGCTTACGGGGATGACGAAGTCATCTCTCTGGGCTTCTTCGCTCATGGGGAAGGAGAGACCGTAGAGAAGTCTGGTATGCTGTTAGAGACGCGTGTTCCTCCAGACGTGGAAAGGTGACCTACTCGTTCTCCAGGACGACGACTGGGTTGGGGTCGCGGATAGCAGCCTTCAACAGACCCTTGGCATCTTCGGAGCTGTATGGGGTGACGACCTTCAATCCGGGAATACTGCCATACCAGGCGGTGAAGTCTTGCGAGTGTTGAGCAGCGACACCGGAGGCGAAACCGTTAGGGCCACGGAAGGTGATGTTGCAGGGCTGGATACCACCGGACATGTAGTGTGTCTTTGCGGCCGAGTTGATGATCTGGTCAATGGCCTGCATGGCGAAATTGAAGGTCATGAACTCGCACTGATTGAGGTCAGGTTAGTCGTGGTTGTAGTGGTCGTAGCTAGCACATGGCAGGGCATTGTCCGGAGCCACTCACAATGGGATGCAGACCAGCGAGCGCAGCGCCAACGGTGAGGCCGGCAAAACCAGATTCTGTAATAGGACTGTCGATGACTCTCTTCTCGCCGAAGCGGTCGAGCAGGCCCTTGGTGACCTTGTAGCTATGTGGTGTGTCAGCAGTGCGTCAAGACACCACACCACAGTGTCCGTCCTTGACTGCCCAGAGAGGACCGACATACGCTCCATTGTACTGCGCAACCTCTTCGCCTAGCACAAACACCTTGTCGTTGCGCTCCATTTCCTCGGCCATGGCTTCGTTCAGCGCCTCGCGCACCGTCATCTCTTTTGTGCCCGAGGCATACCCCCGCCTCGCCATCGCTGGTGTCATGGGAGCAGCGGCGCGGAAGGCCGGTCGGAAGGCCGGTACCGTCCGGGAAGCTAACAGTAGGCGCGACGCCGGGCGGACAAATCGTGCGGCGGCCATGGTGGTGCGGGGTTTGTGGGAGGCAGCGGTGGGTTCGTGGGTGCCGGGCAGTGGTGGCAGCAGGGGAATTGGGCCGGGCAGGACGGGGCCGCTGGGCGCTTGGTGGAGGTGGTGAACGGCTGGGGGACAACAATTTCTTCGGAGTGCTCGTCGGGGATGCGAATGTTGGGCCTGGAGGCCGGCACAAGCTGATTAGCGCGCGCAGGGACCACGACGGCCCCAACAGCTCCCTACCTACTATGTAGGTATAATGTACCTACATAGTACTATGTACTATGTACAGCTACATTGGCTACTACAATCCTCCATGTCAATGGCAATGCATCGGACGGAACTCGTCAGGAAGCACAGAGAGATCGGTACTTGGGTTCTTCTATTCTTTGCACCCCTTCATGCCCATTACCATTACCATCACCGTCCCTAAATTGTTGGCCCGAGAGCTTCCCCATTACAGTATATAGTGGCATCCGATGACGCATTGATGCAAGTGCTACGAGACCATGCTCCAGAAATGAAGAAAAAGTCCACACATGGTCAATCATGAATGAAGAGCTAAGCCAGAAAAGAAAATGCGGCAAGCAGGACAGGAAGCCAACAGTTAGGCCTCGGGTTTCCTTCCGACCATGAGGTACATGGGCGTGAACAGTTTCTCCCTGCCACCAGCGACCAGGCAGTCTGCTGCCAGCGCAAGGCTGTCGGCCGTCTTTTGGGTACCCTTGGGAGCAAGACCAATCATCTCAAGCCCACCGACGAACTTGTGAATGATGCCACGTCCGATCTTGGTCATTCGCAGAATGGTCGGGATGTCGCCGAGTGAGCTAATGTAGCTCAGCTGGCCTGAGAGGGGCCAGTACCATGGGTATGGGTCGTCCCTGTCAGCCAAGTCCTCGTGGTGCTCCATCACGAAACCAGCAGTCTTCATGGCAGCGAGGGCAACCTCAATCTTCTCCATGTTGGAGATGCCGTCACCAATCTCGATGCCGAGACGGATCTCACGGTGGTGTGGGTTGTCATTGTCGTACTTGTCCGTCATGAGCCACTCGTAGACACCAAAGACACCACCGGGCTTCAGAACACGGAAGATCTCGCTGTAGATGCCCTCCAGGGACGGTGCGTGGACTGTGGCCTCGATCGCGTAGACGGCGTCAAACGAATTGTCGGGGAAGGACATTTGCTGGTATCATGTTAGTGGTCAAGTCAGCCGATAGGACGAGCGAGGCATACCATGAAGTCGCCTTTTGTGAACTTGAGCTTGTGCGACAGGCCCTCCTTCGCCGCGTACGCTGTGGCACGCTCAATCTGGTAGTCGTTGTTATTGAGTCCGACCACGTTAACACCAGAGAATTTGACAATTTCACGGGCAGGTCCTCCCACACCGCAGCCCACGTCCAAGACACGCATGTTGTCCTGGAGGTTCATCTTGTGGGCCAGGTAGTGCTCGTGGCGGGCAATGGCCTGGTAGAAGGGCTCGCCGAATGCATAACGGCAAAAGTGGAAACTTTGGCCCCAACCGTACTCGTACAGGTCGGTTGCAAGGTTATAGTAGTGTCTGGTTAGGGTGGCGTACTCGTCTCGTCGTTCCTGGTCGGCTGGTTAGTGTGTGCACACCTGCGGGCCAATCGTCACCAAGAGCACACCTTTCGTGTCTCTTCTGTCTCGTCGGCCGCGGCCTTGTTGTCCCAGTGCTTGAAGTACTCGTCCACAGCGGCCTGCTGTGCCGCCTTGTCCTTCTGCAACATGGCCGTCATGCCACCACGTGCCTTGGCAGACTTGCCGTGCATGGCCTTGTTGAACTCGGCATCACGGGCGTGGTCCTCCTTTTCGAGGGTGGTTGGTGCCATGTTGAATGATATGGGAGAAGAAGAAGAAGAAGAAGAAGAAGAAGAAGAAGGGGCTTTTGGGGGGTAGAAGTCAGTGACGGGATTGCGAGAACCAGACCTAAATATGGGCAGCAAGGCCAACTGTTGGGGGGAGGAAGACCGGTAGGGGTTGCTGGACAAATTCAAAGGGGCTGAGCGCTATAGCCAATCACGGCGCGCTCAGTACGCGGCCGTGTACGGCAGCAGGAACGCGCCAAGCCGGCAGCGTCGATTTCTAGCGTCATTTATCGTGCTCGCACCAGCCAGACCATAAGCAGCCTTAGCACACCCAACGACACGACACAACGCCCACGACCCGCCAGTCGTCTCGCACATCTCCCGATCCGCCTATCGCACGAATCTATTCCTGCTAGCCCGACAGTTGCATACAAACAGCCGACACACCGCGCCTCGGCTTGGACGATGCCGCCGCAAATCAAACAGGATCTGAACCGCAGCGGGTGGGAGACGACCGACTTCCCGTCGGTGTGCGAGAAATGCCTGCCCGACAATCCTTACGTACAGATGCTGAAGGAGGATCACGGAGCAGTACGTTGTGCCCGCCAGTCCGACTTGGCAGTCTGTGTTGTGCTTTACGCCTCGATGCGGAGTGCTGCCGCCTGTCCGCGCTGGCTGTCCATGACATGTCCTGCGTCACTGCTAATCATATACAGGAATGCAAAATTTGCACACGGCCCTTTACCATCTTCCGCTGGAAAGCCGATCGCACGGCCCGACAGAAGCGTACCAACATTTGTCTCACATGCGCCCGCCTCAAAAACTGTTGCCAGTGCTGCATGCTCGATCTGTCCTTTGGGCTGCCCATCGTTGTGCGTGACGCGGCGCTGAAGATGGTTGCGCCGGGCCCGCAGAGCGACATCAACCGACAGTACTATGCGCAGGAGCACGAGAAGGAGATCGAGGAGGGCCGTGGGGCGTTGGAGGCGTATGAGAAGACAGATGAAAAGGCACGCGATCTGCTAAAGCGGCTCGCGCAAAGTGAGCCCTACTACAAGAAGCAGCGGCGGATCGAGGCCGAGTCGGAGGCGAGTGGACAAAAAGCGCTGCCTGCGCCCGGCGGCTCGAGCAGTGACGGAGGACACACTCCCGGCCCCATCCGGACGAGGGATTCACGGGGTGCCCAGAGTGGCCGGGGGAACTTGAGGCCGGGACGCGGAGGGCGCATGGGCGGTCCATTGTCAGAGCCAAGTCCCCAGGACTGGCTTCCACCGCCAGACCCACATGTTGCATCGCTCTTCGTGACAGGTGTCGAGGATGACCTCCCCGAACACGAGCTGCGCGTCCACTTTTCGCAGTACGGACAGCTTCGGTCCCTCGTGTGCTCCCATCGAGCGCATTGCGCGTACGTCAACTTTGTGAAGAGGAAGGATGCGGAGGCGGCGGCAGAGACACTCAAGGGCAAGGTGGTCATCCAAGGGTGCCCAATGCGGGTCACGTGGGGCAAGCCGAAGCAGCTCGACAGCCTGGATCAGAATGTTAGGATGCAGTATGCACGAGAGGGCCGCCAGGCGGTAGGAGCCTCGCGGCGAGCTGCTGCACAGGCGGCCGTAGAGGCAGGGCCACAGAACGACCTGGGCAGCATGGTGATTGCACCGCCCCCCGGCGCAGACGAGGAAGTCCAGTACGCCAGTCTGGCCGGCAACTAGGGGCAACGTGGTGGGATGCATGGGCTCGGGATCTGGGGTGCATGGGCTCGGCGTTAGAGGTGCATGGGGTGCATGGCTATGCATGGGTATCTCGGGTTTTATTGGGACGACAAGCGTCTCAGGCAGAACAGCATTTCGATCCTCCTAGCGTGGTCTTTCCCCGCGCCTTTTTGATATCCTCGTTATCGCCTCGCTCGGTATGCTCGTGGATGCGTAGCTCTGGCCGAGGATTAGCGGCGGCCCACGACGAAGCCAGTTCCCCAGCACCCGCGGGGCCCCTACGGTACTTGTCGGCCTCGGTGGCCTGTCCCTGCACCACGTTTTCTCGCAGGAAGCGTGCGACCTCGTGGGCGTGCGTGATGCTCTGTGCGTGCTCGTCGCTGCCGGCGGCGAGGTTACGGTTCGCATCGAAGTTCTTGCGGGCCTCGGCGCGGGCGGCGCCGAGGACATGCATGTCGCCTGCGCGGGTGTGAGTGGTGTGCGTGCCAGGAGTGATGCGGTGCCTGGGCCGTGTGGGAGCCGTCGGTCGTACCCTGGAAGGCGATGCGCGTGGAGCGCAAGAGGGTCCGGTATGCTACGAGAGCCATTTCGCGCGGACAGCGTGGGAAGAGGTGTGCGTCGCGTCGGCGGGGGACGTGGAATGTCCGCAGCAGCGTCAAAAGCGCCGTCACGTGACCACGCCGTGCCGGAGCGGACCCTGGACTGGCCCATCTGCTGGCAGCTCTGACGTCGCGGCGCTAAGAATGTGCCTTCCCTCTGTCTCTCCACCCGAGCATGCCTTGCTGGCCTTGAGCGCCCTCCTCTCCCACCCACACGGGGGCCCGCACTGCACCTCTCTCGCCGTCATGGTCTCCTTCTGGCCGTTTGGAAAGGTCTGTTTCATGGGCAACACACCCGCGCCGCTCGTAACCTTATGCTTACACGTCACCAGGCAGGCGTGGATGCCGCCTCGTTCGAGAGGACGCTCACGGCGCTGACGGGCAAGATCAACCGCGCGACTGCCACTCAAGACCGCCAGCGCGCGCTGTCGAGACGCGCCCGTGTCATGTGGACGCTGTATGCCGGCTTTGCGTACATCCTCGCTGCCGTGCTCCTCACGCTTGTGACGGGCTGGCGGAACTGGGGCGTTGCCGAGGGCACCGTCGTCGCCGGCGGGCCCGTCATGTACGCTGCGCCGCTGCGCCATGTTCCAGCGTGCCCTCGCTAACCACGCGCAGTATATACGCCATCCGCTACGCCCTCACAAGCTACTTCGAGTTTCGCATCAAGGGCACCGATGCCTACCTCAAGAAGCTCAACAGAGAGCGCGATGCCACCATTGATCGCTTCAAGGAGGCCACCAAGTTCAACTCCACCCAGAAGCTGCTCGAGAAATACGGAGCCTCGCCCGAGCAGAAGGAGCACGTCGTTCCGCCTGGAAGTAACACCAAGCCCCAAGGTCCACAGAAACAGGCGCAAGCTCCCGGCCCCCGCACTGGCATCGCGCCACCACCAACAGCCAATATTCAGCGTCCGGGAGCCCAGCACCAACCGCTACCGTCGACACCGCAACGCCCGCCATCCAACACTTCATCCGCACCAGCATCCCAGCACTTGGCTCTACTCGACTCTCCAGGCGCCGAATTCGCACCTAACGCCTTTGGTGCATCAGAACTAGTAGAGCAGTTTTCTGCCATACCCGCAACCACCTTCACACAGGCACACTGGTATGACAAAATCCTCGACGCCCTCCTCGGCGAAGACGAAACGCAGCCTAAGAATCGCTTCGTACTCATCTGCTCGGAGTGCCGGCTCGTCAACGGACAAGCACCGCCCGGCGCGCGGACCCTCGAAGACGTCGGTCGATGGCGCTGTGGCGGCTGCCATGCATGGAACGGCAAGGAGAAGCCTCGGAACAATGTGACGGATTTGGTCCAAGACTGGGAGGCGGAGCGAACACGCACCAACAAGCTGAGGGAAACGTCAGACGGCGGCATTGACTCGGACAATCGCGAGACAGAAGACGATGGGGGAATTATCGTGGGCACGGATGAGGGTTCTGGTGTTGATGTAGCGGCGGAGAGTGCGGAGGAGACGCCACCACCAAGTAAAAGTACGAGAAGTAAGACCAAGAGCAAGGCAAAGAAATGAGCGTTACATTTCTTAGAATAGGTGGAAACAGGCGTCTGACGAGTCCAGCGCAGTGTACTAAAATATGTAGACAATGGTGGTGGTGGCAGCAGCAGCTCAGGCAACATGGTCAAAAGCCGCAGTAACTGAATCAGTCTTATTGCCTTTTACACAGAATTGGACTTCTCTCCAGGCCCAATCACCCCTCTCGCATAAAAAAGAAATCCTCCCAAGCCCTATGCAATAGAGTCAGCACAGCTCCAGCCCTCCTTTCCGAAGCTTGGGAGATTCTATCACAAGTTCATCCACCTCAAAAACCTGACCCAACCCCCGCCCCGCCAAACCACAACCAAGAAAATTGTCGCGAATCGTTTAGCAAATCCTCCATGACCCCGCCATGTGACGAACCAGTTCG
>Ga0182211_1000418_pt1 | contig 13648 bp, 19 predicted proteins | sample G5R1MG_20_FD_129660 | JGI IMG/M metagenome (GOLD analysis project Ga0182211, IMG submission 129660) | Switchgrass phyllosphere microbial communities from Michigan, USA - G5R2_MAIN_03OCT2016_LD1 MG | ecosystem: Host-associated > Plants > Phyllosphere > Phylloplane/Leaf | place: USA: Michigan... | reverse complement strand
GTCTCTAAGCCTCCTCCGCTGCCCAGGTCTATTGATTACCCCTTTCTCCTCCCCCTGGCCCCCCGTCTCCAAATGCTACGCCCCTACGCCAATGCAGGTAAATTACCTGCATCACCCATGATTATGTAACCCACCAGCGGCATCCAGTAATCGCCACGGCCACCAAAAAAAAATAAGACCATTTCCCAAAACTTTTTGACCGAGTCAACCAAGACACGCCTCCCGATCCCTCTTCTCCTCCTTCCCTCGCTAAGACACAACACAAACGAAACAAAAGGGGTTGGATCATGACAAACATCAACATAATTCATGACATCGTTGTCGTAATGGAAAAAGAGAGATAAGAAAAGAGGTCATGAGTGGAGAGAGTGGGCGGCAGGTCACGCCACATATGCCGGCGGTGCCTCAATCTCGTCGGCCATGGCCCACATGCCTCCACTGCTGCTACCAGGTGCCGTTTTACGGCGCTCATGGCGTGGCCGCTGCCGAGGCGATCCGCGGTCTTTTTCTTCTTGCACCTTGCGTGCGATTTCCTGTGCCATCTTGTGCATCCACGCTTGTTCGAGGATGCCGCCGGAGCTGGGCGGGGCGTCGGCGGACGGGGGGGAGGAGAGGGAGCGCAGGAGAGGCGAGGTCGAGTGTTGCACTTGGCGGAGTTGGTTGTGCGACAAGGGGGTGCGCTTGGGTGAGCATCGCGGCGGGGCCGGTCGTTCCGGTCGCGTTGGCAAGGGGGCCGGCTTGGATTTCGACAGCGGAACCGGGTCCGGCAGAAGGGGAGAGGAAGCCAGGTGCGAGTCGAGTGTTTGGGTAGGTGGGCCAGGATAGTCAAGGCTACCATGGTTGCTTTCGAACAGCATGCCGGGCCGATTGGGCGTCATGGGTGGGGTGGCGAGCTCGTCTTCCCGTTCTCGTTCCTCGGGTATGATACTGGATGTTTCGGATGGATAGGTGCTCGGCAGCGGCGAGTGGGCCTCGCTCGACACGCCAGAAGAGTCGGCGGCGTCGGTCTTTTTTCGCAAGTCGACGACGCGCTTCTTGCGCTTGCGCATGCCGCCCGTTCGCGATCGGCCTGCGCCCAGGCTCAGTCCCGCAGCGAGATACGAGGGCGACGACAGGATGGTGGGTCGCGAGCTTTGTGTGTCGTTGCCAGTGCTGCCAGAGGCGACAGAGGAGGCACCCGACCGGTAGCTGCCAAAGGTCGATTGGATTCTCGACAGACTACCCTGCGTAAGCGCTGCGGCTGGCGCACCCGACTCGGGCCGGTCGGGATGGCCCGCCCAGGCACGGAAGACGACGTCGCGGATGCCGGGGGTGAAGAGCGAAAGGGTGCGCTGCGACTCGGACAGGGCGGCGAGACGGAGGATGTTCTTCTGGGAAAAGGAAGCGTGCACTTCGCCGTTGGCGTCGAGCGACAATTCCGACCGAGTGGACGGGTCGATGGGATTGCCGAATGCGTCGACGGCATCCTGGGCGGGCGAGGCGAAGGGGTCGATGGCGGCGGTTGCGTCGTGGGTCGCCTCCAGCCGGTCGTCCGGTTCCAGCTCTTGGAACTCGGGCGACAGCATGCGCAGCGACAGGCGGTGGATGATGGCGGGCAGGTCTTCCATGAAGAGGACGCGCAGCTGGCCCTCAATCTCCTTTTGCAGGTAGTCGCGCACAAAGGGGATCGAGTCAAACGTCGACGACACCTTGAGCGACTCGAGCGGGTCGTTTCGGAAGACGAGCGTCAGGCCCTTTTGTTTGGAGAAGACGAGGATGACGAAGCCGGACAGGCGGATGTTGGACAGGGTGATTTGCAGGGGGATGGTCAGGCCCGAGGCGGCGGCCAGTGGCTGGGGCGATGCGAAGTCGGGCTTGGTGGAGAGGTAGGTCTTGAGCGGGTTGGCCTGGACTTTGGTCTTGAGCGTCAGGAAGGCGTCGCCGGCGTAGGACATTTTGAAGATGCCCCGGAAGCGGTCCTCGGCCAGGTCGCCAATCTCGAGGATCTCCAGCTCGGGCGGGGTGGTGCCCAGGTTCAGCTCGGTGACGATGATGTCGTCGACGATGATGGGCGGCTTGGGCGACTTGTTGAGGGCAGCCGTCAGCATGTCGCGCGCCCGCGACGTGTCGGCCATGAGCGGCGACCAGTTGAAGTTGAAGGCCATGGCGGGCGTCGAGTGGGAGGGTGGAGCTGGTGGCGGTGGTGGTGGTGGTGGCGGCTGCTAGAGCTAGAGGGCCGTGTCGCGTGCATAGAGTGGCGATGATGTCGTCGTGCTCGCCATGTAGCCAGCTATGCGTGTGCTATCCGTGCGAGGTAGGCGTGCTGAAGAGGGCGAGGATGCGCGTTGTGCACTGGGCGTGTGGGGGGAATGAATCGGAGCGCGGAGGGGGAGGAGGAGGGGGTGGATGGTGGATAGGAGAGTAGCGGTGAAAGGCGGGCTAGAGGAGCCGCAGGGAATTTTCGGGCGTGTGGCAGGCAGGATTGGAGGGCCCGTGTGACGATGTCGCGGCACCTCGCCTGCCAGTGGGCCAACTTTCCGGTACGACAGCTGCAGGGCACCCACGGCGTCGACAAGCGGCCTCTGACCGACAGAACGACGGAAAGACGGAAAGACTGAATGGCGAAATGGCAGAACGACAGCAGGCGAAGGAGGTTGCGGTGGTGAATGCGCGGCCTTGCTACGCCTTTACCAACACCCTCGCACGAATCCCACCGAAACCGCAATACGCTCACTACCTACTACCGACTGCCTGTCCGTCCCTACGCGGCCATCCCTTTCGCCAGGTCCAGGCGCGGCCAGCCAGCCACCGAGCCCGCGCGGCACACCGCGGTTCCCTTACCATGTACCCCTGGCCACCCCAGCTCCCGTCGACAGCCGTGGAGCGACAGCGCCCGCCACAAGCTTCCTCGAGCTGCCTAGCCGGTCTCTCAAGACCAGCTCGCTACACAGCTACAGGACAGGACATAGTAGACCGTAGGCAGATGCTACATACATAGTAGTACCATGTAGATGGGTACGACAGCTCAATCCCCGTCCTCCTCGAGCAAGCGCTGCACAGCCGCAACCTTGTCCTCGGCACGCTGCGCCTTGTCCGTCCGCGATCCCACCCGAATGTCGCTCTGGATGCGCACAATGCCCTTCTGATGCAGCAACGCGTGACACTGCCCAATCACCCGCATGACCTCCTCCCACGATCCCTCTGCAGACCCGTCAGCTCAGTCCGTCCGGTCTCCGCCCCCCAGCCTCCCTCCGTGGCCCACGTACCCACCGTCGTGCCCGCAGAGTGCAGCGTGTAGACGAGGCCGCTGCCTTTCAGCACCCGCTGCACCTCGGCCACTTCCTGGGCCACCGATGCCGTCGCCGTGCCGAGGGGGAGGAGGCAGAAGTCGGCAATGCACGCAGCCGGCGTGGGAAGCCGTGCCGTGTCACTGGATAGCGTCATTGGATGCGTCGTGGGTGTTGGGTGGCAGCACGTGAGGTTTCTGCCGCGTGATGGTCATGGGCTTAGCGCCAAGAGCATGCCCGTGCGGATCCACTGCGCACGGCCCTTGCACACATTGCTTTCACAATATATACCCACATGGATCCCACCCCCCCATCAATTCAATACAACGGTTCGATGGTGTAGTTGGTTATCACGTCAGTCTAACATTCCTGCGAATGGTCCACTGAAGGTCTCCGGTTCAAGTCCGGGTTGAATCACTTGTTCAATGGTTCTGCGATGGGAGTTCGATTCTCTCTCTTTTTGCTTTTTGCCCAAACATATTCCATCACATCGACAATGGAGGTGGACAACATATGCCGTTTTTTTCTCTCAACGCCTCTGAATGCACTTCGAGTAGGATGAGGATTTTATTATCGTCTGTATCGAACACGCCTTCAACACCACTTGCCAGACTTCCACTCGAGGTCATACCCGCAGAACATCCTTTGCATCCTAGCAGCCAAACACCAACGACCGCAGCCAGCAACATTCGTTCCCCCCACCAAGATCCCCAGTCACATGCGTTCCAGCAATCTACAACCGTTCGCCCAATCCCAACGAGCATGGCGGCACGACGAGACCGAAGCTAAGCAAGCATTGCATCGCCTTCCTCGTCTTTCCCCTTCGTGCCGCTGCTCTGCTTGCCCTTTTTACCCTTCTTTTGCTTCTTTTGCTTCTTTTGCTGCTGCTGCTGCTGCTGCTTCATGACGTGCCTGTCGCCGCCGGCACGCGAGCGCGTCCACGCGATCCACGACGCGGTTGCTTTCGTGCTGGGCTTGGGGTCGCCGGGCGCGTGGCTGTCGGCGTCGCGCGGGGTAGGCGTGCGGCTCAGGCTGAGGCTGCGGAGGCGGGTGCGCAGGTCGGCGTCGTGGATGGGGGTGGTGGGGCGCGCGTGGGGGGCAAAGGGCGAGGGGAGGCGGGCGAGGTGCGGCTGGGTGCGTTGTCGGGCTTGGAGTTTGGCGCGGCGGTCGGTGGAGCGGGCGGCTGTGGGGGTTGTTGGGGTTGTTGGGGGTTTCTGGCTGGGGGCCTTCGAGGCGGATGCTTGGCTGTGGTTGGGCTTGGGGCGGGTCTGCGCGGCTTTGGGCGAGGCTTTGCATCCTGTCTTGAGCCGAGGTGCTGCTGGCACCGATGGGGGTGGGAGCCGGGCTTTCTTCGCCACGGGCAGCTCGTACTCGTCGTCTTGGTCCTTGTTGGACGGGACAGATAGATCTTCTTCCTCGCTACTGAGATCAATCACCTTCTTTCTCTTTGATGGCGTACGGGGCGACGCATGCAAAGTACGATCCGTGGTCGAGGTACCGGCGGGGAGCAGTTCTGAGACCAAATTCGTTGGTGACGCGAGTCCTGGGTTTTTGGATGGTGTTGTGGCGCTGACAGGCTGAGATGGCTTCTTGAAGCATGACATCGAGGATGCTGTTTTTGGTATCGGCAAGCCAGCAGAAACTGACGGACTCGCGGACTGGGGGACTGCGCTGCCACGTTGAGCCTGTCGAGATGGAGGTGGAGCCATCTTACCCTGTGGTCGCTTCGAAGTCAACGGAAAAGCAGGAGCTGTAACCAGGTCAGCCAAGTCAATCAAACTGTCTTAAGGAGAACGTACCCGCCATGGAATCCTTGATCCGCACATACTCTTCTTTTCCCCCGGATGGGTAGCCTTTCCCCTCATCCACGGCTCCGGTCTCAAGCCGCTCATACTTGCTGCTCGAACGCGACGCCACATTCTGACTCGCATCAGCCATCGGAGAGGATGTACCAGGCGCAGGAGTATCATCCACTCCACACGCTGAAGCACGACAGGTGCCAGAGGGTCCAGCAGGAGTATCCGCATCCCTTGGAGACGATGTACCCGCCTCATATCCCACACGCCGCGGAACTGGTGACGGGAAAATCGCCGCCTCCGCCGGAATGATAAATTCTTCTCCCCTCTGGCCCTCATTCCCAGCTAACAGGCCCTGCACACATCAGTATCACTCTCAAATACCCAGCATCCACCCCATCACGCAAGACGTACAGCATCCTTCTGTGTGCGCGCGCCGGATAATCTCAGCTTCGCCTTCGAAATGGCAAGTGCTTCACCGTCGGTCGGACCAAATACATCATCATCATCGTTTTGCTGCCTGACAGGTTGCGCTGGCTTCGTAGGAACAGAGCCCGGCGTAGCTGGCATGCCTTTTGGCAGGACTTCGATGATGTCGTCTTCGTCATCAGAGCAGAGGTTGATGAATTCGGGGGCGGGTTGCTTGTGCCGGGACGTTGGCTTTGTCGGCGTGGACGTGGGTTTGAAGGCTGATTTTGCGTGTGTCGTGCTCGCCTTGACAGTGGGCGTCTTGCGCTCCGCTTTGGCTATTCCCCGTGCATGCACCGCATCTGTGCCCGATGCAGCGTTACGCTGTCCTTGCAGTGGTGTGACTGGCAGCGTCACCCGCGTTGCCTGTTGAGATGGCGCGGTCGTTGAGGCAGCGCCGTGCTGCGGATCATCGCCACGGATGCTTTTTTTGCTACGCCAAAATTCCTGCTCGCGTTTCTGCTGCTCGATGAGAAGTTTTTGTCGCGTCTGCTCGACTTGTCGACTGAACTCTACCTTTCCCCGTTCGACCCGGCTTTCAAAGGCAGCGAGCTCTTGTTCTTGCCTGCGGCGAAGGGCGAGCCATTGCCCGTCTGGTTCGGGGGGTTGGGGTGACATGGCGTTGTCCGGGCGAGATGAAATGCGAGCAGTGGAAGGTTGTTGGCGTATGACGAGACGTAGGAGGGATGGAATATTTCAGAAGGCCATGGCTGCTTCGACGCCGAGGTGAAGGGAACTTCAGACACCGGCCAGTACAAACGAGCTAAAATGAACCAACGTCATGGGAAGGGGACCCAAACACTGCGGTACGTCTGTCAGAAATCAACACGCTATTCTTGACAAGTGAAGATGGAATCAGGTGAAGCAGCTTCCCACCTCCTCACCGTCTCACCACAAGCCCTTGATCAATGCCACAATAGGAATCGGGTATGTATTTCTTTTCCGCCAGAAGCGCCCAATGGAACATCAAAACAGCCATACCATACACCCACCCACCTACCCCACGTCCGTCCCATGCCATCTCCACCCTAGAAACCCGGGGGGTTGAGTCGCTGGCTGACCCTCGTCCACTTGGGCACCTCTGTCTATTATCAGCACGCCATTCAAACCGCTACACATAGCAGCTTCGCGCCGCGTAACCAAGAGAAACGAGCAACGAGCAACGCGAAAAGAAAAACACAAAACGCACTGTGAATGCCCTTGCGATACCGCTTCATCTTGCGATCAAACACGCTGTATTTGTCCTTGGGCAGCATCTCCTGCTCCGTCGGCATCTCCTCCTTCCAGCGCTCGACCTTCTTCAGGCTCTGGCCCATGCGGCGCAGCGCGTTGTCGAGCGTGCCGATGATGCTGTCGACATGGCGCAGGCGCTCGCGGTGGCGGTATTTCTGGTGTCGCGAGAGGCGGTAGGGGATTTTCCTGCGGGGAAGAAGGAGCGCGGTTAGTTATGGGAGACTGGGTGGGCGGCTTGGTGAGGGCAGGCGATGCGGACTGGGACGAGACGACGTACCAGAGCAGCCCCCCTGACAGCGGGTTTGTCAAGCGGAAGGCGCCGAACATAATGTGTGGCGTGTGGGGTTAGGTCGGCGTCGTCGACGGCGGCGACGTTCGCAATGTTCACGATGTTCTGCAAAGCGCATTCCCGCGGAGGTCTTGGCGCATGTTTTAGCGTGGGGGGGCGGGCAGGGACACTCAACTCCGCAAGTCCGCATCCACCGACGTCACGCCCAGCGTCTGACCACGAGGTGCAGCGCAGAAAACAACAACAATCCAACAAAGCAACACAAGCAGCAGTCCCCGTCCGAGGGAAAACACCGGCCGAAGAGCACCTCACGAGGAAAGGCCGTCTCAACATGTCCTACATCCTCCACATCCTCTCCCCCCACGACACCCCCCTCTTCACCCACGACTTCGGCACCTCCCGCAGCTCCGGCACAGGCCTCTCCTCGCTCTCGCCCGCCGACCGCGCCCTCGCGCCCTTCGTCCTCCACTCCGCGCTCGACATTGTCGAAGACGTGCAATGGGGCCCCTCGAGCTCGGCAGGCTCCGCGCCCATGTACCTCAAGCACGTGGACAAGTACCAGAACATGTATATTTCGTGCTGGGTGACGGGCGCCAATACGCGGTTTTTGCTGCTCACGAGGCCGCGGGATGAGAGTTTGCCGGGGGCGACGGGGGGTGGTGGCGGTGGCGTGAGGGGTAGTCTTGCGGGTGGGAGAGCGGCCCTGGGGGGGAGCGGTGGCGTGTATAATCCTACAGCGCCTGCGACGGAGGAGGCGGTGAAAAACTTCATGGTCGAGGTGTACGAGATTTGGGTCAAGACGGTTATGAATCCGTTTTTCGGCGTGGGGGTTGGCGAGCCAGTGCGGAGTCCGGTGTTTAGGGCCAGGGTGGCTGCGGCGGCTAAGAAGTATCTTTGAGGAAAAAAAAGGCAAAAAGGCACGATGATGCTGCATGGCTCTAGAAGCGCGGTGTCGAGGTCCAAGGCACTAGGAAGATGGCAAAGAGTGTTTGGAGCAGCATGTACAGGTTACAAAAGGTGGTATTGCGTGCACGGAAAGAATAGGAAATCATGGCAACATCAACGCGAACGCCTCCCATACAAAAACGGCCACTTCCGCCCGCTTCTCTAAGCCACTTGTACACCATCGCCTTCCACGCGTCCCTGCTCCGCTCCGGTCTGTGGACTGGCCTCCTGTTTGCTTGCAGCCCTCTTCTCCCCAAAATTATGCAATCGCTCTCCAATCAGGTACACTTCGTCCCTCACGACGCCCCTCCACCTGCCCACCAGCCTCAGAAGCATACCCGCAACCCACATGATGCCCAAACTCATGCCCACGGCGGGAAAGCTGAACCGCCACACCGCGTTCTTCGTTGCTGGACTTGCGCCCCAGTAAAGCGTTTGATTCGTGATCCAGCTGAGTGAGATTGGCACCGCTATGGCGATGAGAAACATGAGCATAATGGGGAGCAGGAAGCATCGCGTCGCAATGCCGGCGTCGGGATAGAGATAGCCGTCTCGTACAACGGCGGTGAAAGCGCGGGCGGGGCGGGAGTTGCGACGTTGGAACACAAGATGAGCTGCCAGACGCGCATACAGGAAACCGAGGGTCCAGTCTTGGATGACGTGGATGACGTGTGGTTCGGTAGGGCCGAGGTAGGCGTGCAGTGGCATAAGCAAGTAGAGTTCAATGAGTACGGCGCAGAGGAAAGGAATTGTAAATATGAGACTTGTCCATACGTAGGTGAAGCGCACAATGCGGAGACTGAGGCGGCACACGGTGGCAGTCATGGTGTGCAGTGTGGAGACCGGATCGGGCGTTGACCGTTTGAGCGAGGCGAGAAGATGATAGGCGTGGCAACACGAGTACACGATGCTGCCGAGCGAGTACACCCCCAGGGAGAAGGCGTGGATATCGTTCATCTCGACGGTATCGGGAAGACACAAGGAGAAGAGGAAGCGCCCGAGCAACAAGGGCACTATCGCGACGCTGACGCCAGAGAGACCCATGAACAGCCATATGGTGATCACAAAGGCAAGGATGCGCAGCCGGAACCAAGAGGGTATGAAGATAACGCCGACGAGATCGGTATTGTGTACCCCGCCTTCGTTTTGTCCGTCTTTGCGAACGTTATCTTTGGTGACTTCGACAAAAACGGCCTGGCCCTTGGGGATACGCGTCTGGTCCGAGGCAGGGGCGCGGACATACTTGCCGTCGTCGCCCTCTTCATTCTCAACCTTCTCGCCGAAGAGAAAGTCTGATAGGCGAAGGGATCCGGCACAGGTCCGGAACCACCACCTGTAGACTGCGTGGAAGCTGTCACTAGGTTTGTAGAACCTGATGATGACGGGCGTGAGGAAGTTGTAAAATAGCAGGTCTAGGGGAAACTCCAGTGACGGCGCCTTGGTTGACCAACGAATCGGTAGAATCCCGACGGTCGTGCGACTCAGAGTCCATATCACGCCGCCTAAGCAGACTATGACGAGGCCGCCGTATACGAGAGCGCTAAAAGCGATCTTGCGCAGCTGGGTAGTGACGCTACGCTCCAAGACGTCGCGGACAGGATGGAAAGTCGGGTCGTCTGGGTCGCGAATGAAGTAGAGCACCCCCTTGCGCATAATCTTGCGGCACATGGAGACAAAGAGGGCAAAGTGGAACATGTAGCATGTGCCAATAAACCAATGGACAAATCCAGAGGTCCAAGGACTGCTTCGGGTAAACTGCCATCGAGTCAGAAGTGTGGCGTTTTGGAACAGTGGGAGCAGAGCAAGGTCCAAGAGCAAGCCGCAGTACAATGGGAACGCCAGCATCTCAATGCTGATGATCAGTATGACTTTCAATACGCCACCAGCCTGCTGCAAAATGTCGGACAGGATGCGTTCGGTCCGCGATGAACTGTAGGGCGCTCCGCGCTTCAGGTAGATGGCGCCGGCAAATGCGAAGAAGCCATAGCCGGCGAGAACGGCGATCATGCGATCACTAGCCGTCCAGTAGTCTGTGAGAGGATACGATGCGGCAGCGTTCTGACCAAGATCAACATTCAATGTAATCTTGTACGGCGTTGACGTCCAGAGCCACGACAGTACATCGCTCCCCTCGGCGTAGATCTTTGCTGAGACGATATAGCCGAGGCCCGGCAAAGCAGCAAGGCATCTGTAAAGGAGCCAAAAGGGCGAGTCCAATGCAATCTCCTCGAAGACAGCAGTCGCAAAGTTACTCGTTTCATTCAAAGCAAACGACGTCGAATTTTGTATACTGCGCAGCGCAGCATGCGAGTTGATGGATAGCTTGAAGGGATGAGGTTGTGGTGATAGTGGAGAGTCCATGAACAGATTTGCAGTGCGGCCCAATGCGTTCTTGACCAGGAAGTAGGCTGGAGTGGAAATGGCACGAAGTGGGCCGTCCACAGTGTTTGACAATGCTTGCCATGAGCACAGCTTTGCGAAGGTGGCAGTAAGGTGCGAGATGGCATAGGTAAACCCAGCCACCACAATCAATGTCAAGTCAACCATGAGGTCAGCTGTTGCCGCAATCAAGCGAAGCGGAAGCTTGATGAGTAGTGAGATGGGGCTTCCAACGAGAAGGATCACAAGCTTTCCCCAGAGGTAGGGAAGCCAGACTGCAAAACCCAGTGTTGCTGATATGAGCACTGCACTGAACAAGGCATTTTGAAAAAGGCCGACGATTGGGCCCTGCATGCCAATGAGCTCCAATATACCTTCCAGGTCCTCGGCGTCATCGATTGCTTCCTGGTCATTGCCATCGACTCCAGCCTGTGCAGCAGCGGCAGGATCGACATCTTGGGCAGCAGGACCACCGTGATCTCGCGGCTCGTTTCCAAGAAATGGTACGAACGGAGCTTCATCGGCAATGTTACGCACCACATGTTCCTCATCAGCCGCATCCTCCATAGCAGGTGCTGTAGGTGCAACATCGCCAAACATCCAGTCCAGAGCGCGATCGAGGGCAGTGGCGGGCGGTTGAGCAAGTGGCTCTGGTGCTGTTGGAGGTAAACCGTCTTCGGTCTCTTCTCGAAAATGGCGACCAGCTATCAGCTCGGGATTGGGCTCCTCTTCTTGCTCAGATGCGTTGGACAAGCCGTCACTTTCTAGATCAGACTGAGGCTCTGGCAAATCGGCCCGTATCCCAGTTGGGACAGCCTTGATGGTGGCGGTGGTGGTGGTTGGTACAGGTAAGACAGAACCATTGCTGTCGTTGCTGGCTCTAGCTTTGCCTTTGTCATGTGGCCGATCTCTTTCCAGCACTTGGTCAGAGTCACCGTCCACATTGACTTTGGGGATTTGCTGCCAGCTTCCGCTGCAGTCCTCATCTTCTGGAAGCGAATCGTGCCCGTGACTGAGACGGGAATCCTCGAGCTCCGCATCTTCCCATGATTCAGGCGCATGTGCATCTTGATTTGCGTCGGAAGATGACCGTGGTATTTGCTCAAACGACCAGGAGCTAGCCTCTTCCAAACTGCGGCGAATCTCAGTTGCGACAAAGGAACGGTCTCTCGATGGCATTTCAGGACGCTGTACAAATTGGAGAGTTTCCGGCTGGGACAGACTACTGGTGCGCGCAGGAAATGTGGGGGTGCTTGCGTCGGCAGTTTGTGGTCGGTTCAGCCAAGACGCTTCGGGCTCATGTTCTTCGATTTCTTCTTGTGCGACAAACTGCCGCCTGTCAAGGTCAAGAGCCGCTTTGGTCGATGTTTGCAATTCGTCATGGTTGGCCATCACCATGTCCGTCAACACGTCATCAATTTCCTCTGATGATCGCGACTGTAGCATTTGTCTGTGATGTTCCTGGATTTCATGGTTCGCCAACTCCTGGATTGTTTCCTCTCGCCGTCTTCGGAGCGACGATGACCTCCGAACCCGACGTATAACGGGCTCGGGTGCTTCTTGGATGTCCTCTTCGGGTTCTGCGTCGGCGTCGGCTTCAGCAAGTACTTCATCATGATGCGGCTCTTGGGCGTTTCCCGCATTTTGATTTATCTGATCGGCATGATGCTGCCCATCCCTGTGTTCTGCAACGCCGTGTGCAGCAGCAGCAGCAGCAGCATCGTTGCCAAGGGCCACCATGTTCATTACGGGCTGCTGTTGAACGACCCATTCCCGAATCAAGAAGATGAGGATGAAGGCGATGACGACGAGGATTGTGATAATCTGGCCTTCGAGGACGTCGATGAAAAGGCGATTGGCGGTATGAGATTGGAATACTTTGAGGAGAGGCACATCAGACAAGAGAGAGGGGCTCCGCACCAGGAACTTGTGCAAGGTGGAGTTGGCGGCCGCGCTGTTTAGCTCGACCACTGGATACTGGCCAAGTTGCGCAATCTGGGCGAGCTGCGCAAATGGGTAGGGGACACCAAATAGAAAGCGCTTGGCAAAGGACCAGATGATGGAGTCGCTCGTAGTGGTGGTAGAGGCGTTTGCAGAAGGATCCGACAAGTAGTTGGGGTGGCCACTCAGATTTCGAGCGGAGTGGATTGTCGAATGCGAGGGTTCGATGAGGTCGGGGAACATGTCCTGTGTCCATCCACCGTCGCCAATCCAAAAGAGACTGCGCCAGACGACGCGCATGCACCATGGGAGCAGAAACAGCCAGACAGAAAAGACCAAGAGTCCTCGACACCAGGTGACCAGCATTCTGAGCACGTGCAGGGCAGCACGACGGATGAAGACGGTGGTCGGGACGGTGTTGGGCATTCCCGGGTGGTACAGCTTGGTGAAGCGAAAGGAGGTTTTGCAGAGCTCGCAGTGCTTCTTCTGGGTGTGCGACAGCCATTCCATGAGGCACTCTTGGTGGACATATTTGATGCTGCCGCTGCACTTGCATGGGTAGAAGAGCGGCTCATCCAGAGTGCCTTCGCCGCGGCATATTCGGCAGGTGTCGGCCTCGTCCTTGTCATGGTCATGCGAGTCGGATGTATGGGAGACGATGTCGGACGCCTGGCTCGCGCGATCGTGGGCGTCGTCGGCCAGCCCCACGTTTGGCAGGGCGGCATCACTCGCCATGGTCGCGCAGCGAATTGGGGGTGGCGGGTTGGAAGACGAGCAGGGATCACAGGTGGTGAGGGCGGTGGTGAAGACAGTGGTAGTGGTGGTGGTAGTGGTGAAGTCGGGAGTGTTGGTTAGGCCGGGCAAGAGCCACAGGGTCGCCGGCTCAGAAAGTCGAGGAAGTCATGGAGGGCAGAGCGAGATAAAGGCATAGATGGCCTCGATGTTGGAGTAGAGGCAGACGAGACGGAGGCGCTGGCCATGCAGGCCATGGCTTGGCGGTGCAGGGCGGGGGCCAATCACGATGCACGAAACTGCCTACGCGCTCTCGAGGCCATCGACAAAACACCCATGGATAACTGGCAGTGCTGGCGCATGCATGGATTGTCTAACAATGATGCTCGGCGCTTCGTACATGGCTATACATAGAGCGTGCGGTGTAGAGCCGGCGGCTATGTGCTGTGTGCTGTGTGCTGGACACGGCGCACGTGACACGGCAATGCATCCCTCCCATCACACCAAGACCCTGCCCTCCCCTCGACTCGCTCTGAAATGGGCAGTGGGCATGCGCGCCTGGGCGGCCTGACGCGGTCGGCGTGTGAGGGCCTCGAGCT
>Ga0182211_1000417_pt1 | contig 13653 bp, 17 predicted proteins | sample G5R1MG_20_FD_129660 | JGI IMG/M metagenome (GOLD analysis project Ga0182211, IMG submission 129660) | Switchgrass phyllosphere microbial communities from Michigan, USA - G5R2_MAIN_03OCT2016_LD1 MG | ecosystem: Host-associated > Plants > Phyllosphere > Phylloplane/Leaf | place: USA: Michigan... | reverse complement strand
TGGAAGGGGTCCGAGGTAAGTTGGCAAGCAGAGCGTGATTGATCACAGGACTATCCAGTATCGGCCAGGCTCCTTTCACGGTCGGCAATCGAGTTGGCAAACCTGCGTGGGTGGCAGAGATCTTCGGGCTTGGAGGCGAGAATTCCCCAGCGGTCGCAACCAAATGCGATCCTCGAACCACAATCTTGGTGTCGCGGAACAGATCAGGAAACTTCTTGGTGCTGTAGGGTAATGGGACCAACTCCTTCTCGAAAGGAACTCCCTCGAGGAGGACAACTTTTTCAAGAAGCTCAGTCTTGTCAGATGATTCTTCCAGGGCCCGCGCATAACCGTTGTCATGTGAGCACCCAAAGAGCAATCGACGGCAATGGTAGTCTTGAGAGAAAAGCTTGAACGATTCTGGATAGGCATTATTAGCGAAGCCATACAACGGGAGATGACATGACAGGGACATGTCTATGAGCTTGCAAGACAACACTCACCAATGATCTTTTCGTCCGCACGATCTTTGCCAGCTCCAACATCTACAAAGTCGAAGAGAGTCTTGCTTCTGGTAAAGCCACGCACGAAATCCTCCAACAGTCTGGCCGACCGAACGGCGCCGGTCCGTACAAGAACATCGCCGAGGCCTCTGACATTGGCATAGATGCGGCAGACGATCTTGGCCCCGAGGGGAATATTGTCGGATTCGTTCTCCATGTACGCTTGGACAGCGGCGTGTAGCTGACAAGCGGCTCGACGGCCCCCTGCCTCGCCGTCTTGGAGGAACTCGTCACGAAATATCATGCCGTCGCCGTCGATCAAAACCATGACAAAGGGATTGTCAGCCTGGAATGTTAGTTAGTACGCTATAGACGCTCGCTAGGTAGTATGGGATTGCGTACCATTGCTCGCTGCATCGTCTTGATCCACTTTTCATACTGGTTCTTTTCATTTTGCCACTGAAGCATCCAAGCACGCTCGCGGGTACGCTCGGAAGCCATGGTCTGGTGCTGCTGGTGCAGGTACTGGTAGCGGGTGATGAATTCCTACGCTCTATTTAGCGCAGTTCCGGCATGTTTGGTCTTCAGCACCTACACTCATGAACTTGCTCTTTTCCTGGTCAAATACCATGTATTGATCGAAGCGTTTGGTCATGACGGCAAGATCAGAATCCAGCAAGATACTCGCAGCATTCGTGGGTGTGTCTGGCTGACTCTGACCGAGACCGAGGAGCCGTGCTGGAGAAAGCTCGCTCATGTTGGCAGCAAGGCGATGGTGATATCTCACGGGCGCGGTCTGGGGTGCAAGCACTGGAGACTTGGGGGTGCTGCTAGGCAGGGCCGGTAAACAGAAGGAGGGGGGGGGGGAGTGAAAAGTGCGTGTGCAGAATGTTCACAGTCAAGGTTGAGGAAAAAGAGAAGAGCGTGTGGACAACTGCGGGTGAAGGTGAGATGGATTGATATTTATCGCCTCTGCCAGACAGTGCGACCGCGCCGCCAGAGGTCTCATGCAAGCCGCCACCAGCAGACGGTCGCGCTCTGCCACGGGCGGTCAAGGCGGCCAGGTGCATAGCGCGCAAACAACGGGGTCGGTGCCATGGCGTGGGCCTGTCTGCGGCTGGTGTTGACGAGCTGCTGTGTCTCTGGCGTCGTGGTAGTCTCACCCTTTGTCTCTGCGGTGGGGGTGAAGCAAGACACTGCGGTGGGCGGGCGGAATGGACTCACGTGACGGCACCACTCGCTGGTGCTGATTGGCTCTCCGCTGTAGAGAGCGCCAGGCCGAAGCCACGTTCACGTCCCGCCCGTGTCGGGGCCTTCTTTCTCTTCCATCGCCGTCTCCCTCCCACGCCCATTCCATCCAATTGTCTCCACCATGGTCGCCTTCTCCGCCTCTGCTCTGCTCGTGCTCTCGCTGCGCGCCTTGACTGTGCTCGGCGCCGAAAAGGTCGGTAGTCACGTACGCGGCGCCATGACATCAGCAATACTTCGCTAACCGCTCCATGCGCCAGGCCGAGCCCGCCGCAGCACCCAGCGACCAGGACCAGGAGCAAACGCCCAACCTCAATGTCGAAATCTCCGTGTCGTTTCCCCAGGCCGAGATCTTTGGCGTAAAGCTCGTCAATGGCCATGCCACAGAAGCCCGTCTCTCGATTAGCAACAAGGAGCCCACGGCCATTGGCGTGTCCACTGTGCATGGCTCGCTCACCCAGCAAGTTGCTGGCCAGTCTCATGTCGTGCGCAACCTCACGGCGCAAAAGTATTCGCTCTCGATCCCTGCGGGAGCCCAAGAGACGTTGCCCTACTTCTTCAGCACCGAGCTGCATCCACAGGACTTGCGCCTGCAGCTCATGGCGGTGCTCAAGGACAGCAAAAACGCCGTCTTTACCGTCCCCGTGTACAACGAGACGGTCAGCATCGTTGAGGCCCCGACCAGCTTCTTCGATCCGCAAATGTACGTCCCTTGTCCCCTTGTCGCATCCGCCCGCTTCTGCGCGTACTCACATCTCTGCTGTAGCATCTTCCTATACCTGGTCCTTTTCGGCGCGTTTTCCGGGACCGCCTACTTTGTCTACAATACCTGGATTTCCACCTTCTTTCCCCAGACAAAGGGCCGCGGCAAGGGTGGCGAGCGCGCAAAGCGGTCTTCCGCCGGTACCCACAAGGTCGATCCTGCTGACCAGGTCGCTGTTGTTGGTGCCGATGGCCCTGCCGTTACCTCTGGGGCAAAAGCCTACGATGAGAGCTGGATCCCTGCCTCACATCTTCAGCGCCCAGAGGCCAAGCGCGTACGCAGTGGAACACCCAAGCCCAAGCCCAAAGTCTAGGTGCTTTCGTGCATTCGCGGGATAAATTTTGAGGCCCTCCATGATGGTTTGGGCGTCAACACGCAATGGCGTATTAAGATAGATCAGGACGCCACTGGCTTGTTGGCTGAAGCGATTGGATGCCGCCTGGATAGAATGTAATCCTATCCAATCTACTATGTCAAGCTGCGCAGTCATGTTCTTGTGTCAACCTGTCAATCGATGTTCTCGCTATTTCACGTGATGCTATGACTGCCAGAACATTTCCAGCGCCTACGAAGCCTCCTGAGGGAGTATGCAAAACAAACGTCCCTTGTAGCTGTGACACCCGCTTTCATAGCTGTGCACGGCATGCTCATGGTCAAGGTCTGCTAGCATGTTAAAATACATGAACAGTACCCTCTTCTGAAGGATATAGCAAAAGTATGCCAGTCAAAAAAAGATACGGATACGCATCAACTGTCCGTTGTGTATAACATGCAACGATACTCTATGCGTCCAATCCGTCTCTTTCCACCAACCGCCTGACAACCTCTACAACCTCTCTCTCCCTCTCGCTCATCTCTTTCCCCGGCTCGCGCACCATTCCATCCAGCACGTTATCCAACATTCCCCGTAATCGGCTGATCAACACCCCAATCCTCGCCCACCCTCTCAGCCGAATCCACTCATCGACCACCAAGCCCCGCCCCAAAGTATCGACCTGTATCTGGCCCCCAAACATGAGCAAGCTGTACGCATTGAAGGGCGTGATGTCGCGAATAAAGACCTTGGATGTCATCATCTTGTTGAAGTAAGCGACGCAAGTAGCGGTCGAGGGGAAAGTTTGCGAGGAGAACAGGGTTGAGGAAGGGTGGATGAAGACGCGGCCGTTTTCCTGGTTATAGTACTTGATTGCCCTGGCCTCGGGGTCGAGTTCTACCGCGCCAGCAATGCCCGCGGCGAACTTCTTGTCGGGGAGCTGTATGCGGGCAATCTGTGGGGTGAAGGCTCCGGCAATGAGGGCGCGCAATAGGGGGTCGTTGTGGTTGTGGTGGTTGTACAGGCCGTGCGAGGATGGGTGGTTTGTGTTATAGGTGCTGGGGATAAAGGAGATTTCTTTGAGCGTAGAGAGATACTGCAGTCGGTTCGATCCAATGTCGAACATGGTATTCGGATTGAGCTTGTTGTCCTGGCACCAAAAACGCAGTTCGCGCGCGGGTAACCCCTTGCTCCGCAAAGCAGACCACTGCTCGTATGCGCGGAGATCAACGAGCAAATCGCCCTGCTGATTTGAAAAAGAGGCCCGCAACCAATTGAATTCATCTCGAGACTCTTGATCCCGCTCTTTGGGCGACACAAAAGGGCTACGCGCGGTCAGCACCGACGCAATGGTGAGTGCAGCCTCAAGACACCCAAACGTCGCGCCATACACCAGGAGCTTGCTAAGTCGTAAGTCGGCTGGAATCATGGACATGTGACGACCAAGCGCTGTGAGTTGGTTATCGGCAATCGCCCCCATTTGCGAGAGTAGCCTTATGGCACCTTCCACGGCAGTACTTTCGGGTGGGGTGAGTGCTGAGGCCAGAAAGCCGGAGACGTCCTGTATCCCCATGGCTTTGATATTCAGGCACATCTGTTCCAGTGGCACCCGCCTTATCTCGGGTTCGGGACGCTCCATCATATTCGTCTCAGCGGTGCGCGTGTACAGCTTGTAGCAATCACCAGGCCGTACACGACCCGCACGACCTCGTCGTTGTTTACAGGCTGCTTTGGAAGCCCATGTCTCGGCCAGACGGACCACGTTGAGCTGAGGGTCGTAGCTTGTCTCCTTGACCCGACCAGTGTCGATGACCGCAACAATATCTTCTATCGTGATGGATGTTTCCGCGACGTTGGTAGCTGCGACGACCTTTCGTTTTCCTGTCGGAGGCGGAGGAAAAACGCGTTTCTGATCCACCGGGAGAAGCGATGCGTGCAGTGGCAAAGCATGTAGATTCGCAAACTGATCCAACGCTCTTATGGTGCGGTCAATCTCCATAGTGCCAGGAAGGAAGATAAGAATGCCGCCATCTTTTGAGCCCAGTTGGCGATCAATGTGTCGAACCGTCTCTGCAATCAGATCATAATTTATCCCGAAGCCAATGCTGCGAAGACTTGAAGATATCGACTTGTCCGCCGCATCGTTGTCATCATCACCTAGCGAGTTACCCCGGAAGCCGGTGGAGTGCACAACGTCGTCCAGATAATAGTCCGTTACAGGGTGTGTGCGACCTTCAATTTCGACACGGCCCACCGGGCCCACATCCTTGAAGTATGCCTCAAACACTTGGGCATCTAGAGTAGCACTCATCAGAATAACCTTGAGGTCTTTTCGCCGACGTAAAACCTGAAGCAGCAGCACTAAAGCAAAATCGGTATCCAGCCCGCGTTCGTGAACCTCGTCAAGGACAACATGACTGACGTCAGCGAGTGAAGCAATTAGGTCATCTTCGTTGCCGCCAGAAGTCTGGAGTCTTCGAAGCAGTACGCCAGTGGTGACGAAGGTAATTTTAGTAGTTCCAGGCTTCTGCTTGGATTCTCCACGAATGATGTATCCAATTTCGTCTCCCACGCGGGAACAACGTTCGTCAGCAACCCGATCAGCAAGACCCAGGGCAGAGATACGTCGAGGTTGTGTACAAATAATGTTTGCAACCGCACCCAGTTGGCGCTGTATTAAGTCGTCTAGAATGAACTGGACAGACTGGGTAGACTTTCCGGAGCCTGTCTCACCGGATATGATTGTGACCTGGCAATTGTTGACGGTACGAACTATTTCATCTCGCAGTCTCCAAGCTGGAAGAGATTTTCTAACTTCCATCATCTTCTGAAGCGCAGAGGAACTCTGTTTGGCCTGCCAGTCTGCAAGGATCCTCTGGCCACGAACTGTCTCCGCTGTCCAGTCGATAGGCTTGCGCAGTCTTCCTTTTCCTTCCGGTCTGTGATTCTGCGGATGTGTTGAGTGATCCGCAGCAGAAAGACCAGACGAGACATCGGTCAATCTTCCTGGATTCTTAAAAATATTACCGGCGTTCTGTTGCAACCAGTCGACGATATCGTAGATCATAGGCATTCCAAGATAATTAGCCTCGGCGTGGAGCAGTGCTTGCCGGATTATACTCAGTTTGATGTAAGCGGGGATTGGAGCTTCGAAAGTGATGATAGGTACGACAGCAGGGTACGGGCCAAAGGGCTTCCTAATCTGTAATATGAGACGCTTTCCTTGTTGCTTGACATCAAGTTCAATACGACATGTGGTTGATGATGGCCGAGAGAAAAGATTGGCATATATGGCTTCTAGCGAAGACATCTCCACATCCCATTGGTCGTCCTCAAGATCATCATTCGTAGGATGTTCCAGAGATACGTCGGCCAACTCTTGTGTGATGGCTTCATCATCGGCATCTGGGCGGAGAAGGCGAGCCTGGAGGAACGCTGCAGCCTTGCGTTCGTCCCCATTATGACTGTCATAAGCTTCTTCACATAAGTCGAGAGAGTAGCCTGCAGATGCAAGACGATTTATCGCACCCTCTCGTTTTAGATTGGAACTAGCCATACTGACGCCAGCAACGTATCCATCAGGTAAGCTCCACGATGGCAAATCGTCCTCGGGGACATGGATGAGTAACCAGTCGATCATCTCCTGGCGATCTTTGCAAATACCAGCGGCTTCCTCGGCGTGGCTCTGGCGAAATCCAAGATCTGTGACTTCCTGCACCAGCGCAGTCTTCACGGTTGGGTCAATCCGAATAGCGTTGGGGTTCCACACTGCGTCTCGACGAATAAGGCGTTCAGCCTCCTTCCGTGTCTTCTTGCCGAGCTCGATCTTGGGGACACGCTCCCAACCTTTGGTCGCGTTCCTGCCAGACGGAAGGTCCTTGACATTTGGCATTGCAGCGCCAGGCTGCAGATTGTGGGCCTTCTGGGCCTCCTGCTGCTGTTTCTGTCTCTTCTCGCGTGCTTTGGCCGCTGCGTCTCGCGCTTTCTCGCGCTCTGCAAAGCCAAAGAAAGGGTCTGCCTCGTACATCCAGCCTTTGCCTTCCAGCTCATCTCGTTTCTTGAGATTAGTAAACTCTCCCTTCCAGAGATCCTTGTAAGTGGGAGGCAGCATCATGTGCAGATTCTTTGCGCTCGCTACTCGAAAGAGTGTGTACGCGGCAGCAAAGTGTCGGGCCTCCACAGCGGTAGGCTGATGGGCTTGTTCTTCGAGCTCGGGGGGGATCTTGAAGGGCGGAAGCGTCGTGGTCTCGCGTGTCTTTGGGTTCAGCTTGGACACGACGACGGCGTAGGCGAAATGCCTGTCCCCGTCCTTTCGCTACCACTCGTCAGAAGCGGCTTGGTTAACGGACACGCTCCTATTCACTCACAATACGGTAGTCAGGCTTGCTCCAGTGTTGTTTCTGGAAGTGTTCCTGTAGCAAGTTGACGGGCAGCTTCCCAGTCCAAGACGACCCGCCAATCAAGGTCCTGACGTCTGGCCTCTTGGGCGCGTCTTCGGACTCGCCACAGGCACCTTTGCCCTTTGCTTTGCCATCGCCCTGTGCTGCAACACCCGTGTTGGAATCCTCGCCTCTCTTCTTTCTGGGCTTGCCGTCGCCAAAGACAATGTAGCTGGTGTCCTCTTCAGGCGCAACCGTCTTCTTGGCAGGCTTGCCCCGTGGAGGGTGAGCGTTCTTTGGCATGGTCTGGATGTCTGCAGGGATGGTATGGCGGTCTCCATCAAAACACGGGCACCGGGGCCGTAGTGATTAGCTAGCAGTAACGACAAGACTGATGCGCGACAACGAGTATTGATTTGGACAACGAGCTACACAGTCAAGGATGAGTGCGCCCCGGCAGCCTACACGAGTCGCCCTTGGATTTAAGCGATTGAAACTTGCTGTTTTCATTTCGACGGTTTCTCCTCTCTCAAGCTGTGCCCCCCAGGTACCGAAGGTCCGAAAAAAAGGTCTCTTGGCAATGCGGAATTCGTTGCGTCATGATTGGTCAGTGAGCTTTCCACCCACAACGGTGCGCCTCCTACATGATACCCGTGCTAACAAGAATATCGAGTGGCTCAATTAGCAAGAATACGGGGCTGCCAACGTGCACACCAAGAAACAAACTGCCTGCCTCGGAGCCTACACTCCATGTAATGATGGCTGAGGGACTAGCTGGCAGCAAGGCCTCCTCCCAACCACAGCCCAATTCATGTATGTTGTACCAACTATGTTGCAATATCCCCGATAAATTCCATTCTGGGCTCGAACTCACTGTATAGTTGCACATCTCATGGCAGCGTCAAAAAAAGCAAGTCCTGTAGTTGATGCTGGAGACAGCGCTCCAAAGATGCGTTCACAGGCCATGACAGCCTCTGGCAGGGTAAACCCTCGAGACGGACTTGGAGTCTACATCGACAACCCTGAGGCCAATCCCGAAGGAAGGGTAGTCGAGTATGATGATGAATTTGTTGTTATTACTGATAAGTTTCCCAAGGCGAGGCAAGTGCAAATTGGTCGAGTCAGCTCAACGAGTTAACCCAAGATAGTGTTCATCTCCTTCTCATTCCTCGTAACCCAGCATACTACAAGGAACATCCTCTCCAGATTTTGTCCACAGATGCAAACTTCCGCCACAAAATAACGCAACGCGTCACCCACCTAAAAAGGCTTGCAGCCTCTGAACTCCGCCGCCAGTTTGGGCATCTCAGCGCATCAGATGCGCCGTACCAGGCAGCTTTGGAGGAACGCATGACTTCACGAGACCATCTATCAGAAGAAGATTGTGACGCACAACTTCCGCCAGGCCGAGACTGGCACGCAGGAATAATCGCTGGTGTACATACACATCCCTCAATGACCCATATGCATATCCACATCTTCAGCCAAGACATGCATTCGCCATGGCTCAAGCACAAAAAACACTACCTGAGCTTCAACTCCACCTTCCTCGTGCAGATGGATGAGTTCCCGCTGCAGCCGCAAAGCGCGCGCTTTCATCCAGGAGATTGGCCAAGCTGGGACATGAAGTGCTGGCGATGCGGGAGGAACTTCAAGAATAAGTTTGCCGCGCTGAAAGCCCATCTTGAAGAGGAGTTTGAGCATTGGAAGAAGGAGTAAGGGAAAACCGTGTGCTGTACCTATATTTCAGTGGGAAGCCTTAGCATTCCTTGGTACATGTATATTTAATCCCGAGGGGACATGCTCTCTGGGATTTTACTTTGGGCCGACTACATGACAAGACAACATGTATGCGAAATTCCCTTTAAAAGTCCAATATGTTGTGTATCTCTTCAAGTTGGCGGGAATCCTCGGCTCAATGCATCAGACTACGAACTTGCTCACTGCTCAGCTTCGTCTTGACGGCCGGTCTCTTTCCGCTGCCCTTTTTCATCGTGGACGCGCTCGATGTCATAATATGTTGGATTGAACTTGCAGATGAAGTCACCCTCTCCGATCCACCCTGCATTTCCATAGCAGCTTCATGCTCGATGCTTTTGACTGCCCTCGTAATCGCCAACGAGTACCCGCCAACCCAGTCGCCCCAGCTCTGCTTACCGCTCGTACTTTCCGCATCCATCGCTATCGATGTCGACCTGTCTGTTGGTTGATCGAATATAGATGTGGATTGTTGCGGCCCAGCAGAGATTGACTCGGCCCTCGACGCGGCTGCAGCTCTTCTCTGCTCCATGAACGTCCTTGCTACATTCTGCGCTGCGCTTACGCCGCTCTTGATACTATTCACGTCATCAACTGACACGCTGGCTGGAATAGGGATCCGGTAGCTGCCTGACAGCGTGATCTGTTTGTTTCCCATGTTTTTCGCACTCGCATTGCTGGGTGTGTGGCGTGGTATCTCCTCCACATCGTCTTCCGACTCGTGCGAAAGATTCCGCTCAGTACGCGGACGATAGGAGTTTAGAGCCAGACGAGCTCTTTCCAACTCCCCTTCGACATCGACGACTTGTTTCTCCGCTTCATTCTCCACACTGCTCGCATCTTTTTCGACTCCAGCAGACTTGTGGAGGGTCTTCGGTGTTTGAACGGACGTAGAGGACGACGATGTTTTACGATTCTTGCCGCGGCGGCGAGGAGATCGGGAGCGTATATTGGAGTTGCCACTTCGGTAGAGTTGTTCCACTTTCGCTTCAAGGCCTCTTACACGGGATTTGAGCGCTTCGAGCTCGGACATGGCTTCTGGATCCATATAGGCTTCGGTCGTGGACTCCGCAGGCTCTGGCCTCCATCCTTCCGCCCTATCCTTGTTCAATTTTCGAGGCCTACGGCGCGTCTTGATAGCCGCAGATGATGGTCTATCTGGCACCGCTTCCTTTTTGGGTGCAGTGGCGGCTCTTGAAGTGATCTTCGAAGCTGGTATAGGCTTGACCATTCTCTCTTGTATTGATTTGACTCCTGTCACTGATATTGTATTACCCTGTTCATGTTCAACCAGCTGCTCATTCGTAGTCTCACTTTTTTTGACTGTCTTTGCACGTAAGTCTGTCCCAGCTGTCGTTGATGGTTTGGTGACCATGATCGGTATTCCAATATTGAGCACGCGACGCCGTTTTCACTCCATTCGGGACCTCAGTAGAACTGAATCCAGTAATAACAAAGCCTCAAACAGGTTTCTGCAAGTAAGAACCGTTTCTGTATGAATAACGAACCAAAGAACGATGGTCAAATTAGGAAAAATGATGAAATACGCGTCTTTACTGGGCACCGCCGCTGGAGCAGGATATCGAAGTTGGACAGGAACTGGGCACAGCTGACGTAGGAGTGGCGCATAGGCAAGGTTTCTGCAGTCAGGATCCTAGTGACACCATATAAGCGGCGTATACCGAGCCTTAGCGAGATTGAAGCCAAGCGACAGAGTGAAGACCTCCGGAGGACTCTAGCAGATTAATTTAGTCTACGCCTGGGGAGCGTGCTATATGGCGACAGTAAGCTTGTCAAGACAATCTCTACGAGAATGCGCATTGATTTGTATAATCAATTGCCTCGAGGATGAAGCGGTGAATCACACGTGCGGGATAACAAAAGCTGCAAACCATTTCATTTTACAACCCTCCAACTAACCATATGCCTGGATGATCAAGTATCTAAATTGGTAGTGACATGCGTGCAAAGGCAGGTTGACACAGCCTCGACCAGGCTGCCGACAGTACCGGAGGATGAAATGTCCAAGAAATGGTGGAGTCCGTATCTCAGGAAAACAACATTGGGAATCCATACTTTTGTAAGACGAGGAGCGTCAGGGAACAAGTGTGTTTTTTTAGCTATAAGGAAAGCTCGTGACGCGTCCAGTCGTGATAGAGTCCACAAGGTTGTCGAAACATCTGACGAAGCACATAGTGAAGCCATGGTGAGCCAATGCTCAATACAACATGGGACACAGTTGCTTGTGTACATGAAAAACACAGGAAAGCCGATAAGGACGCCAGCACGCCCTAGAATGCGCGCAACACTACGATACCCGCACACACGACGGACACAACGGCATCAGGGTCAGGTCTGACCCGTGAAAATGTTCAGCTAGGATGCGATAGCACGAGCCGGGGCGCCACTTCCTCCACGACGGTTGTTGTTCTTTGCACTTTTGACGGGCTTGGTAACGGTACTCCAGCCGTCCTCATCGAGAGCCTCGGTTGTGCTGCCAGCAGGTGCGGCTGGGGTACTAGATTTTCGCCTCCAGGAACCGTCGGCCTTTGCTGGATCGCGGACAACTTCCTGTGGCTTGACGGCCTTGTCTTCAATAATCTTGCCTCCAGCATCTTCGTCCTGACCCGCAGAACTGTCCACATTAGTAGCTTGCTGAGCGGTCTCGGAGCCGGCACTCTGTTTCTGTTCTGTAGTATCCTCTTTTTTCTCTGTGCTGGTCGTCGCAGCAGGAGCTGAGTCCTTTGCAGCGGCTTTTTCGGCAGCTTCCTTGGCTCTCTTCTCTTCCCGTGCCTTGTCGTCGGCCTCCTTCTTCTGGCGTATGGCAAGCTGTCGCTTTTCCTCAATTTCCTTTTCGCGAGCGGCGGTGTCGATAGGACGAGCAGCACCGAACGGATTTGGCTTATCTGATGGTGCTGTGTCCTGAGCGGGCTGTACCTCGGAAACGGTACGCTTGGTCAGATTCAGCCGAGGACGACCGGCGGGCGCGGCTGGCAGCGGTGCGGGCGAAGAGGGCGTGCTTGCCTCTGGCGTGCCTGTGGGGGACTGTGTGGCGGTATCGGGGCGCATCTTGGTTCGCCACTGGTTGTCAAGCTCAGGGGCCGTGGGCTGCCTATCGTACGGCGGCCGCTCGCTGGGCTGGAACTCGCGGCGGGGTCCACGAGCTCCAGCGTCGCCTTGGCCTTCGCCCCATGCAGGGGACTGCCGGCGCTCGGGACGGGCCGCGCCTCCTTCAAAGTGTCTGGGTCGGCCGCCCTCGCCGGGGGCACCACCAGCAGCAGCGCCAGGAGAAAGCGGGCCCTTGCGCTCCCAGTTGCCAAAGTCGCGTTCCTTACCATCGCCAGCATATGGAGGAGGGCGGCGACGGTCTCCTCGCTCGATGTCGGCATCGGAGCCACCTTCAAAAGCACGGTCGCGGCCGCTACCAAAGCCGGCACGGTCGGCAGTGCGACGCTGGCCGGGCAGGTCGGGCAGCGGGCCCTTGCGTGTCCAGTCAGTGATCTCGCGAGCCTCGACGCGGTCCTTGGCTGTCGTCTTGTCAGTGGATGCGTGTGCAGGGCCGGGGGCGGCGCAAGAACGTACGGGGCTCGGCGACGCTGACGCGGACATTGCGGCCCTGAAACTGGCTGCCCGATAAATCGAGTGCCTTCTTCAGCCCCTCGACAGTGCCGAACTCGACATAGCCAAAACCCTTGGGCTTGCGGTCCAGCTTATCCTCGACGATGCGCACGTGCGTCACGTCGCAGCCGCTGAAGAAGTCGGTGACGTCGCCTTCGGTGGCGTCGAAGGACAGGTTTCCGAGGTGGGCCGTATACGGCGGTTTCGAGGGCATGGGAAGCTCCTCGCGGATGGCGAAGCCACGGTCGGCTGGCGCGTGGCGCGTGTCAGTGCGGGCAGAACGAGGGGCGCGGACGAGGGCTTACCAAAGCTGGCGCCGCGGTCGGTCGCAAAGCCGCCGCCAAAGCCGCTGCTTGAGGCGTACGAGGGCCTGTCGCCACCGTAGCCAGCACGGGCACTAGCACCTGGTAGAGGGTGAGCAGCGAGTTCCCGTCAAGGAGCGCGCGAGGCGGGGTGAGCATACCGGCGGCACCTGCACGTAGTCAGTATGGGGTTGTGAGGCAAGCGGGCAAGCGGGCAAGCGCATAAGCGGACTTACCCGGCATTGGGGCGTCCTCCATCTCGTCAGCCCAGGAACCCAGCGCTGGTGGGGGTCAGTCTGCGGGTCTCTGCGCCAGTTCACGGGCGGGGGCGTACACTGGTCGCCGAGAAAATCGCCAAGGGACATTTTCTGCTGTTCCTTCTTCTTGGGCGCTGCATGGCACGCGGTCAGCCAGCGGGTCGTAGGCAGGGCGGGGCAGCACGAGGCGGGCGGGGCCTACCCATGGTTGCGGCGTGTAGTCGCGCACAGCGGAGTCTGCGCGTGGGGTAGGTGGTGTTGTAGTGGCGGTAGCACGGGCTCGGGGACCGGTGGCGACAGTGGTCTCGTGTGTGGCCGGGTGTGTGCCGGTCGTGGGCCGTCAATTATTCGTCGGTGGGGAAGAGGCGGGCGGCAATCTTTCTGGGCGTCGTCAAGTCCTCTTTCCGAAATCTCACACCTGTGCGCCGCTCGCTTATGTCATCCGCCGCCAACGTCACCACCCAGCGCGCCACCGCTCCACCGCCACCTGCATCCTTGGCACGAGAAAGAATGGCCTCGCACCATGACCCTCT
>Ga0182211_1000416_pt1 | contig 13667 bp, 14 predicted proteins | sample G5R1MG_20_FD_129660 | JGI IMG/M metagenome (GOLD analysis project Ga0182211, IMG submission 129660) | Switchgrass phyllosphere microbial communities from Michigan, USA - G5R2_MAIN_03OCT2016_LD1 MG | ecosystem: Host-associated > Plants > Phyllosphere > Phylloplane/Leaf | place: USA: Michigan... | reverse complement strand
CTGAGGGCCTGCGGTATCCGTATTTGCGCTAAAGGCGGCTGATTCACCGTACTTTCATGGTAGCGACAACACATGCTGCAACGAGAGCAGAGCTCGGGCAGGACTTCAGGCACACTACATCAGAACTACGCCGAAGACCTGGACCTGGGTCGTCTATCTAGCCGCTTTGCGTCCATCGTCTTCCAGCTATGTATAAGCGTCCGACCAAAGGGTCTATTTGTGGCATCGAGAATTGCCGATCAAGGCGATACGATGAAGGCGAAGACGGATTTCGGTACTGTGAGAACGGTCATCGACAAGGCGTAAGAATGCTGGATATTGTGTGCTTTTCTAGAACTTACACTGTGTAGGGCTTGATCCGCGGAGAGGACGATGAAGACAATTTGGTGACGGCAGCCCGAACGGTTACCCGTAAAAGAAAAGAGGTCGATGAGAGTACCAAAGAATTTTCGAAGCGTCAGTCTCTGCTAGAGAGGAAGGCATACAAACATGACTGATATGGGCAATAGACTTCCGCGGCCGCCACGGGGTCGATTTGTACCTCAAATGTCTGCAGTTGATCCTTCGCCACCAGGTATGGTTTCTTGTGCACGAGAAAGGTCTGCCAGCGGAGCTCGAGATGGTCGTATACGATCTTTGGGCGTTAAGAATTGCTCGGCTTGGTGAAAAAATCGCAAACAGTCATTCAGAGTCAAGTTCGCAAGCACAGTCGCAATTATTCAGTACATTGGAGACTGATGACAGCGAGACCGCGAATGACGAGGAAGATTTGCTGAGAAATAGCAATATCAAAGGGGAAAAGAAGCTGGCAGATGTACCTAATCTCAATGACGCCCTGGCGCTCTGCTATCTTGGAATACTTACCCTACGACTGCCAGTCACACCGGGCGACTTCTACGCCTGGATAACAGATGGCAAGATGGCATATCGGAGAGCGACCAGGCTTTTACCACTTGCGATGCGAGATCGACTGCCAGCGACATTCCACTCTGTTCTGGACTACAAGTTTCCATTCAAGCACCAGCGTTTCTATGATACAGTCACGGATTTGCAGCTCAGCTTCTCGAAAGACCATAGCATTGTCTGGCCAGCCCTCAATGTTCCCCTACTACTTTATCGCTACTTGAGAGAATTGGCGCTGCCGTTGGAGATATATGATGCCACGATACGTTTAGCGGATCTTTTAGGCTACACGTTTGCGCAGAAACGAAATGGGATGCAGAGGTTGGGCATACGACATCTACCCGAAGCACAGCTTGTGGGGTGCTTAATAGTTTGTCTGAAGCTTCTATATCCACTCGATGACAAGGAACGCTTCCCACAACCAACTCAAGACCCCTCAGCGACGCGCCTCGACTGGGATGACTGGTGCAGGCACATCAGTCCCAGCAAAGCGATGGAACCAGGAGAAAAAGACGGTTTTACCACGGAGCAACTCATACAGCTGCAGGAGAAGGACGTATTTTCAATGTCGCCACATCAAATAGATCAGTATCTCGACTTCTACGCCGATACTTTTCTAGATGACACAGAGATTGAGCGATCAGTGGAAAACAACAATTTTCGCTACGCGCTGCATGAAATGTTCCCCATTAAAGGTAACAGGCCATCACGGCCACTAAAACAACTTTCGGAAGAAGCGTCGCTTTCAGAGCAACTGGCGGTTGTTAAGGCAGTCCAAAGTAGCGTCACTCCGGTCCCAGCTGTCTCTGACGATGGTACTGCACCACGGATTTTGAGGCCAGGGGAGGCGTATCCGATGTGGAAGAAAGCAGAGGATCTTCCGTATCGAGCGCGGGTGCTCTATGAGCATGCTGCAGGAATTGCAGGACTCTCGCTGGATATGCTTGTACTAGCAGTTTTCTTCACGGAGGCGAGGATTGAGCAATGGCGGAGACAACAAATGCGGCAACAGGCTGAGGAACAGGAGGGGACATAGACCCAAGCACAGGAGGCCGGCTCCGCTGATAGTGGCATCGAGTGATTGCATTAGGTACATGGTCGTTCGGTTCTGTAGCGTTATGATCGTATGATGACGATAGTGGTGTTTGTGGACAAAGCGGTAGTGCAGGTGTGTGTATGTCACGTGACTACACACGGACCATGCTGCTAAGCGACAGGAATCCACACGCCACGCTCAATATACTTGCGTGTGCCGCCTCTGCGAAGCACTTCACTAAGGATCCATACCAACCGCCAACATGCAGATCTTCGTCAAGACTCTCACGGTATGTCCATGTACACCTTCCAGATGGGGTCTCGTACAGTGCTTATATGCCGCAGGGCAAGACGATCACCTTGGAGGTGGAGTCTTCTGACACCATCGGTACGCACTCCTATCCCACGAACGTGCACTACGCAAATCCCGAAACGCTCGCTATGAGAATTTTTCGAATCGCCAGGCATCGTTGCTGACTGCAACGAAACAGACAATGTCAAGTCCAAGATTCAGGATAAGGAGGGCATTCCCCCGGACCAGCAGCGCCTGATCTTTGCCGGAAAGCAGCTCGAGGACGGGCGCACCCTTTCCGACTACAACATTCAGAAGGAGTCGACGCTTCACTTGGTTCTTCGCCTCCGCGGCGGAATCATCGAGCCGTCGCTCAAGGCTCTGGCCTCAAAATACAACTGCGATAAAATGATCTGCCGCAAGTGCTACGCGCGCCTGCCCCCGAGGGCTGTTAACTGCGTACGTTCAGTCATTCTTTCGTCATCAAGCTTGGCCAGCGGCGAGGGTGATGGGTGAATGGGATACCGAATCATTGGTAACTAACAGGGTAACAGCGCAAGAAGAAGTGCGGTCACACCAACCAGCTCCGCCCCAAGAAGAAGCTCAAGTAAAGTATTCGCTCACAACGGCGTCTGGCGAGTGGGTGGGGTCGGTGGAACGAATGCGACGATTTCATGGGAATCAAGGTTACGTTGACCTATGGAGGCATCTTTGGCGTGCTGTTTCATCCATCACTCAGGATTTCGGTCCTCAATATTGCAAGGAACCGGACAAGTAGAGTGAATCGATTCAATTTCGAACACCAATACCAATTCTCTGTTCACCATGTTAAACGGATTGAGTGTAGGGTTGGCAAACTCAAAGGGATTTGAGTGTCAGCAAAGATCACGTGAGAGCGTGACTCGAGCGTATCGTGGTGACGTCATGTATCACGTCTCCCTGAGAACAGCATAGAGGACGGCCAAGAAATTTCCGGGCGATCGGAACCAAGACATGCAGGGAATTATGGGTATTGAAGCAGTGGACAGACACTGTGTTGATGCTCGTACGGCTGAACAATTCTCTATCCAAATTTTGGTGTTGCCGCTCAGTTACCCACATATTACAATGGACGAGGTCCTTGCACATGAAAGCTGCACATTGTAACCTATTTTTTTGTGGAATTCGCTACCCCGCCTTGAATCAATCGAACTGTACAAGAGCATCATTGCTTCCACATGATCCGATACCGCCTCATTTCCTTGGCACTCGCCTTATCATCAGCATTTCCAAAGCATCCCCGTACTTGCCCGCAACGTCGACAGCGTGCCATGGCGCTACGGAGCGAATACAGCGCCTCGTACCCAACCGTCCCCGCGCCAACAACATCATAGTCATACAAGCCGAAAAAAATCCACCTCTTGTAAGTAGCCAAAACGAAGCAAAGACGATGATAACGCACCAACATGTAGTCTCTTTTGTGAAACGTACAGCGAAGCATATTGAAACAAGCAAGGAGAAAGGGAATTGGGGTCCGGGCGGCCACAACAGCACCTCTTGCGAAGCGATGGATGAGGAAAAGCCCTGGGGAGAAAATGGTATCGTAACGCCTCGCTATGCAATATGTGTGACGACTTAGGAAAACTGCGGCGTTGGGCGTGTTTGTGCAGCGGCGAGTATGGTGCACGAGTAAAAAGGATTCCAGATCTATATACGGAGGGGGGGAGAGCATTTCGTGGCAACGCAGGACAGCGAGCTTGAGGGGCTTCAACGGAGTCTGAATGAGGGTGGAGGTTATAGTAGAGTGGCGGCGAGTTCAGACGCGGGGCTTTTTCCAGTAGTATTGCTATATGGTATGAGCGGGGATGGTTGGCACAACCGCGTATCCAACGTGACATACCTTGTGTGTCTTTCGGACAGACCGGAGACCGGTGCTACGCGTGCCAGCAGTGATGGTCTCTCGCCGCATTTGGTTGCTGTCCATTTCAGGGACGTAGTAGAATTCGTTCTCGAGAGGTTGGCCAGCAGCGTCTTTGCCAGCGCGAGGGATTTCGCCGACACAGGGAGTCTCGTCGAGAATGCGCTTCAGATCTTGCCTGGATAGCTGCGGGAAAGATGGTGATGGCTCGCCACTCTCTGAGCTCTTACTATCCGTACCCTTCGTGATACAGGCCTTGAGTTCAGCGGGAAGGTTGCTGTGGATGACGGACAGGGGCTGGGAGTGGATGCGTGAGAAAGCCAGCTGGTTAATGACGTGGTTCTTGATTGGGGACTCTTTGAAACGGACTGTCTCGACTGGGGCGCGCCTTGGGGAAGGCGATAGAAGCGGTGCACGGAGGCGTGGCGGATTGGACTGATTGGGCGTCACTGCTGTGTTAATCGAGGCAAGGCCACTGAGGAGGTTTTGGCCAAAGGGTCCAAAAGAGTGGACGACGGGATCGTTTTCCTCATCGTTGTCGGAGAAGTCGTCGGCAGAGAAGGAGGACAGGATGCTAGCCTTGGCATCCAGTTCGCCAAACTCCTGACTGGAGCGAGATGCAGGAAGAGCGGGACGGATGAAAGTGCGATCAGCAGAAGCGGGAGTATCGATGCTGACGCTCGCCTCGCTGGCATCTGCGTCCTCAAAGACGTGCACGGGCCCGGACTGAGGAGCTTGGCCGAGGCCGGTGAAGTTGGGGGGACGAATGGGACTCTGTGAGACGGGCGAGCGAGGAACCACCGGCGGGCTGGAGTCAAAACTGGATGGGCGGCGTCCCCGCGTGGGTGTCAGCGTATTCTCGTCTTCCGAGTCCCACGAGAGCTTTGGTGGGGGCACCGCTGGCCATGCCACCATGACGCGCGTGTCCTGCACGTCCAAGATGATCTCGGTGGCTGGATTCTCCGAGACATACGTGTCGCCCTTGGTCAGCTCAAAAACGCGGCCTTTGCAATGAATCTTGGCGCCATTCCAACCCAGGCATTCGATCTCAATGTGGCCATGCACATACACGGCGGTGGGCGCATGATAGGCGGCCTGAACATGGACGCGGGAGATGAGGCGGTTGGTCGACAGCTGGTAGTCGGCCGAGTTGGAGCTCCGACCCATGCGCACAATGTCGCCGTTTGCGGGCAGGTCGACGGTGGGGACGGCGCCAAGCGGGGTCCGCTCGGAGAGGGCCGAAAAGGTGCGCTCCGTAGCTGGGCGAGCGTGGCCAGGCGACGAGGACTGCAGCATGCCGGTGGAGGAGGTAGGGACGGGCGTGGGGTAGTACTTGAGCTCCTGTGGGGGCAGCGTGGGCGAGCCAGGGTCGAACTTGCGCTTGGCAGAGCAGGGACGCGGCAACGGGGACGACGAGAAAGTCTCGTCGCCGAAAGCGGGGAGCAGCGCTGGGCGGCCGAGATGGGGCTGCGAGCCCTCGGTTGACTCGATGGGCGGGTGCGGCAACATGTTGGTGGGCGAGGCGGCCATGGCGTGCGGTGCGGTGCGGTGCGGTGCGGTGCGGTGAGCTGCAGAGCGTGTCGGGGGCAAGAGAAAGGGCTGGGCCGAGAGACCACGGACGCCTGCAGAGAGCTGGCCGGGGCAGAGAGAAGCCGACGGGAGTGGTGAGCAGAGAGCAGAGACAAGGTACGAGCGAGGCGGGCAAAAGTCGAGGGCGACTCCACGGCGCGTACACGGTCGAGCAAAGACGTCGTCGGGCGCGGTTCGCGATTGTGGGCACGGTAGCGCGCTGAGCTAGGGCCTGTATGAGCACCACCCGGAATTCACCGCGGCCCCCTCCTCCCTCGCCGTGCGTCGGTTTGGGGGCGGGCTGGCATGGTTGCTGGCATCCGAGGCCGTTGGATTCCGCTCTCTACTTCTATTGTTCATAGCTTCCGGCCACGTCCTCTTCCAAGGCCACGGACTGCTGCTCATAGCCTTCCTTGTACAGGCACCGCATTCACACGGCCCTGTGCACGAGCACCGCCCAGGACGAAGCCCCTAGCGGCCCTGGGTCCACCGTCCGCCCGGCATCCCGAGGGCTTCTCCAACGTGGCCACTCTACTGCCCTCGGTGTGCTGTGTCCGATGGTATGCAGTTCCGAGGTGCGCTATGCAGCCTGGCCCGCCATGTGCTGTCAGACCTACATCGTCCTCCAGTACTGTATGCAATCAGACCTCCTCCAGTACTGTATGCAATCAGACCTCCTCCAGTACTGTATGCAATCAGACCTCCTCCAGTACTGTATGCAATCAGACCTCCTCCGGTACTGTATGCAGCCATCTGCCTGCATCGCGGTGGGCCACACAAGCAACGCAAAGCCGTCACGTCACGTCACGTCACGTCACGCAAGTCATGACAAAATCCTCGTGCCGGCATCCACGCGGCTAACGCGAAAACATTCCAGGCGTGCGCGTGTGCACGGTGCGTTTCGGCGGGTTCAAGATTGGCCTGGAGCATTTTTATGTGCATGGCTGGTGGCGTGGAGAGCGACGCGATGATTGGCTGCAGCCCGCCAGATCCTTTTGCCGCATGCGGAAAGGGCCTCGGCTCCGCGGCGGAACGTATCTCCGGACAAAATGTTCGGACCAGGGCCGCGCCAGAATTTCCAGCCGCGGTGGACGCCAGCAGCGCAACCTCCGTCGAAATGGCAACAATGGCCAAGTCAAAGTCAAAGTCCCTTGCCAAGAAGGCAGCGAAGCCGGCCGAGGCGCCTCTCACAACCAAGGTCGCCACGGGCACGCCCTACCAGCTGGACCCGGCCCAAGTCGAGCGCGCAGCCAAGGCCCTCGTTGCGCACATGAAGAAGCATGTTGCTGACAAGGAGGCACTTGCGCCTGTGAAGAACTTGGCCGACGACGAGGATGACGCAGAACAGAACGACCAGCCCATCTTCCTCAGCATCACCACCAAGAAGCACATCAACCACACCAACCGCCTGAAGCCCAGCAAAATGTCAGTCTACCCAACCCAGATGCCGCGTTTCGTACTCACTAGCATCCCAGCGCCCTGGCACACCCCATCCTCGCCGAGGATGTCAGGATATGCATCTTCACCAAGGATCCTCAAAGAACATACAAAGATCTCGTCGCCTCCGACGCCTTCCCAGCTGCTCTCCGCACCAAGGTGCAGCGCGTACTCGGCTTAGACAAGTTGAAGAAGCGGTACAAATCCTACGAGCAGAAGCGCGCACTCGCCGCGGAGTACGACTTCTTCCTCGTTGATGACCGCATCATCAAGATAGTTGCAGACTTCCTGGGCAAATCTTTCTACGGCACCAAATCGAAGCGCCCCGTTCCCATCCGTCTGACCGCAGGCGCCCGCATGGACAAGACTGCCAAGAAGGCAGGGAAGGAGCCTGAGAATGGGGTGGGAACCGCGCAAGGCATAGCCAAGGAAATTGAGACCGCCCTCACGTCCACGTACCTGAGCTTGAGTGCATCGGCGAATAGCACAATCAAGGTCGGCCTGCTCTCCATGACCCCGCAACAGCTCACCGAGAATACCGCCGCCGTCGTAGAAGCGGTAGTCCCCAAGCACATCGAGCACGGCTGGCGCAACGTCCGTGCCCTCCACATCAAGGGCCCCCAGACCAAATCGCTACCCATCTGGCTCGCCGACGAGCTTTGGGTCGACGAAACACAAGTACTCGACGGACCCCACCCTGCCCCCATCACCGAAGGAGGCGCCAAGGGCCAGTCCGCCGAACGAAAGAGAAAGTGGGATGAATGGGAAGAGGAACTACTCGACGAGGACGAGCTTGCAGCCAAAAAGGCACTCCGTGCAGCGAAGAAGTCAAAGAAGTCTGTAGCAAAGAGTTTGATTAGTAAGGAGAAGCGCCAGGCGCTCAAAAAGGATGCGTTGGAGACGGTAGCAACACCGCTCATCTCGGCTTGATGTACCGCGTGCGACGGGTGCGTGGCGTGGCTTGTCGCACACACCTACCATCTTGGCGTTGGAGGGCGCACATTCACTCGGCTGTTCGTTAGCCAGTATCTAGCGAGCAGGTAATGCCATCGGTTTGATCTTGCAGTGTATTGTGCCGGTGCCGTACTCGATCCAATGTATCCCATCACCCCGTGAGCGCCGAGCGAATGTGCTACGACCATCCATGCCCTATGCCTGCAGCATCTTGACAGCGCCCCATGGGCCGAGTCTTCGTAGGCCCTAGTTTTGAACAGCGGAGTGGACAATGGGTGTAAGCGATAGAACATTGTAGTGCTGTTGAGCTTGCGACGTTCTCTAGCTTGGGTTGGGGCAGGATGGTGGCTGGCGGCCCGCCACAGCAAGCGTATTGGCAGGAATTCACAGTCTATATATTCTCAAAACCTCAGCCTCCTTACATCAATTCATCTCAGCTCGCTGAGTGACCGTCGTCTCTGGTCGTATAGTGGTTAGTATTTCTGCTTGTCATCCCACAAGCTCGCAGGAGACCAGGGTTCAATTCCCTGCCAGAGAGCTCCACTACCTTTTTGCCTTTTTTTGCCTTTTTGCAGCAGGGTCCTGGTCAGGGCGCGGTACAGCGTGGAGGCAAATCCAAAGAACGGGGTTGTTGTTTTGCGGCGCTAGCGGCAGGGAGGGTTGTCGAGCTTTGGAATTTGTTGTCATCTATCTACTTGCCGCCTATGAATCTGATGGCAACGTGTAGCGTTGGGTAGGACGATGCACGACGGACACAAGTGGCCAAGGTCCTCTCACGCGTCCACGGGTTGGCGCGGGAGACAGTAGGGCCTCTGCTACGCTTCCGGGGGCTACGCATCCAAGGCCTTGAGCATAGCGTCCACACTTGTAAACTTTTCCCTTGTTTTGTTCCTGCTCTTTCCTCGCTCTCGTTCAGCATTGTCAATCCTCTGCCAATCTGCCCAACTGATTGGCCGCACGCCCTTCTGCAACACGTGCTCTTTGATCCCATCCCAGCCCAGTCCTGTGCTCGTTTCCTCCCCGGCCGTGGTATTGAGAAACGGCGCATTGGCCAACCAGTCCTGCGTTATGGTATCGGCACACCAGAAGGCGTCTGTCATGGTGTTTGCAATCACACCCTTGGGCCCGTTTTTGACCCAGCCTGCGCAGTAGAGACCGTGAACGTGGCCGGCCGGAGCTTTGGCCGGGTCTTGGGATGGCGATAGAATTCGACCGCGAGTGTCGTTGGGAATGACGCCTGTTTGATGGTCGAATGGCACGCCCATGTCCGAGAGACCTGGCAGCGCTTTCGCCTTGTACCCTATCGATCGAAACGCTGCTGCGGCTTCTAGCAGCCATTCTTCGTCTGCGGGTACAACGGTAGCGGAGGGGTTCATGCGATCAACACCGGCAGGAAATTCTTGCTTGGTAAATTGGACTGATTCGATGTGATCCCATGGGGCAATGATGGCGCTGGGTGCTTTGAGAAAGTCGAGTGCCCATGATCTCAGCGTTTTCCGCGGCCCGAGTCTATTGCCATCCAATAGGATCTCACCAATGCGTCTCTGCGCTCGAGGGAGACGCGTGAGATTGAGTGGATAGTGGGTCGGGTTGAACCGGCTGAAAGTGGCAAAGGGAAGCTTCATCAGCTCGCGAACCTCTTTGGCGGTAAAGGATGCCTGAGATGGATGAGTAGAGGGTGGGATCGAGTGTCGAACAAGGCACATACCTGTATCGGGCCACGCCTACCCACTATCCTCACCTTCTTGATGCGGCTTTCCGCCAGCGCCTGGATAGCTCGTTCCGAAATATCGGTCTTTGCCAGTATCGTAGCTGGTGTGAGAAGAATGCGTGCAACGTCTAATGCCACATTGCCCTGACCAATCACAACCGCCTGTCTGCCACCACGGTTCAGAAAAGGCCGTAATTTTTGAAATTCAGGCAAGCCATTGTACCATCCCACGAACTCTCTCGCGGAATACACTCCCGAAGCATCCTCTCCAGGTATGCCCAGCTTCCTGTCTTCACTGGCTCCATATGCAAACAAGATTGCATCGTAATGTGGTTTCATTTGCATCAACTGTATATCCGTTCCGATGCGAACATTGCCGATGTAATGGAAGCGCGGCGACTGGGCCACGTTCTCAAAGGTGTTCTGGCAATTCTTGACATCGGGATGATCAGGTGCGACGCCAAAGCGGACCAGGCCATACGGCACAGGCAGCTGTTCATACATGTCGACAACAGCATCTTGAAGAAGGCACATCAGACGTTGGGCTGCATAGAAGCCCGCCGGCCCAGATCCAATAATCGCGAGCCGGAGACGTCCTCGTGATGTTGTCGCTATGCTGTGCGCATTCTGGGACCTAACCGCTTGTGGGCACGGTGACCGGTTTCGGAGTGGTGGTGAACATCGGGACGGAGCGCGAAAGTATGCACGCGTTGCCTGCCTGTAGCCACTGCTGCAGCCGTTGGCGGCGAATGGGCGAATTGTGGGTTGAGCGCCACTGGTGCGAATAGTTGGCGTTGGTCGTAGGAGGCGAGCAGTATTCATGTTGTGGAGGGACCGTGTGGCGGTGGACATACATGGTGGAGCATCGTTCCGACGTGCGACATGCGACGTGCGCGACGTGCCGGGTGCCGAAGAGCCTCGGATGACTAAGAGTACGAACGATCACCATCACCATCACCATCACAACTCGCACTGTCTTGCGGAACGGGTCCAGTACTCCTGCATGCAAAACAAGACAAGCGTCTTCATGAGGAAAGGGGATGCAAACCTACCTCTGCGTGTCTCCCGTCAAGACAGACAACCGTCGGGCGGGGAGAGTACCCAGTCAAAAACCCTCCTTGTCAAGCATTAACAACCTCCTCCACCAAACCCGGCCCCACCGGTTCTGGCAGCTGCTGGCACTGCCTAGTTGATGGATGGATCGATGCATGCATGTATCGATCCCGTTTCACCTCACACCATGAGAGTCCCAGGATTATATTGGCTGGTGCCACTCGTTGCCATAGTAACCCCGTATTGATTCAGTGTACACTACATCAGGTCCCCAGGCCCTCAGTGGGCCTCATTCAGGCCTTGTCCGTTATTTTCTTGGATAAGCGAGAGAGCTCTCCTAATCAACCCTTCGGTACTTCGGTACATCTGTGTAGAAGGACCTTCCTTCCTGTGCTACTCGCAAAGATGGCGGGCAGCTGGCAGCCCTACCTGTATCAACCCCAGACGGACTCGATGGATCTACCCCGGTCGACCTTCAACCCCAAGGCTGTGACAATCGCGAGCCGTATGCCACCGTCACCTACAAAAAAGCAACCGGACGGGCCCCTGATCAGCTTCAACAAACACCCAGATAGCTATCTGGTATTGCCGTATGGGAACACCGATGCGAAACCGATGAACAGGAGAACGAAAACGTTTATCAAGATTGCACGCGGAATACAGTTGGCTTGTCGGGTATGCGAACTAGTGGGCGCCGTGGGTGTCTTGCTCTGCAGCATTTTCATCCGCGGCGCATTGGATACAGAAGGGTGGATCATGCGGGTACCGGTATGCGGCGTATGCCATGTACCAAACGTATTTTGCTGACGTTACTAGCCTGGCGCAGACATTGTCGTATGTTTGTACGCAATTTATCATCTGGTGCGAAATGCCAAATCGAGACCACCGGCGAGCTCCGCCAGCTACCACTTCTTTGCCCTCGTCACTGATGCTGGCTTTATCCCATTCTTCGTCTTCACCGTTCTGATGGCCAAGCGGAACTCAGACATGGAAGCCGGTACGGAGGGACGTTGGCGCACCATGTTTCCGACGGATGGAGAAACAGACAAGGTGTTCAAAACCACTTGGCTCACCGCCATCGCGCTTGCGGGCCTGCATCTCTTCTCCGTCTTTCTGGATCTGTACTTGCTGGTCGTGTTCCGGAAGATTGTCCACCTTCCTCCCGACATGAATCCCCTGGAGGACAACCTCACGTCGCGCCGCAAGTCGAAGCACAAGCACAAGAACTCTTCGATTTCTACCATTGCACATGGTACCACGGATGCCGAGAAGCGCTTCAGCGCGCAGAGCACGGTTGCCGGAGAAAGGAATTCGCAAGCCGACCCTTTGCTCGACAAGGATATTCCAAGTGCCAATCAAAATCAGATCGCATTCATGCAAACACGCACTGACGCCGAGACGACTTACTCAGCACATACCCCACGCTCAGCTCGTCAGTCCAAGGAACGTGTCTCCCTATACTCGCAACCCCAACCGGCCCGTCCGTCTCGGAAGGAGTTGAACACGCGTGACGACCTCCTCCATCGAGACGATGTTGACGACGACGAGACTTTGGCTCAGCGCAAAATGATGCTTGCCAAGCAAGCCAACATCAAGAGGCACTCGAGAGCCGATTCCTATGTCACATCGTCGTCCAGACAGGACTTCTACACCCCTCCAGGCACGGCCCACTCTGAGAAGCAAGATTCGGGCGGTGACCTCTCTCTCCAACGAAACAGCCGCGAGGCCCTCCAGAATGATAACTGGTTTGTCCACGCTAACGGCGACGAACAAGAAGACGCAAACGACCATCCCAGCTCCCCTCCCAAGGCATCCATGTTCACCTCCCATTCCAACCATGGATATAAGACTCTCTCGCCCTACGATGACGTGTCCGACGACGAGGAAATCGACTCCGTCATGCCCCAGCCGTTGCGTATGAACCCGCCCACACCCCCACCGCCCTTCCACGCTCCCCAGAGCAACGAAACACCTCCTCCCTCCGGCCTGCAACGCATCTCTACGACGACTTCGGCCTCCACCGACGGCGCCTCGGACAGCTCGTACTCTCGCTCGCGATTGGGAACGCCGAAATCACGGTACTACGGAGACCTGCAAGCAGCAACGCAGGCGGTCAAATTCGGGACATCGTCACCATGCACATCGCCAACCAAAAGCCGGCACGGCCGTGCCGAGCAGGCCGCTGACAACCACTTGCCCAGCGCAACCCGACACTACGCAGTCAATGCCCCGCGGGCGACCCACGCAGCGCAGCTGGTAGGCAACCCGCCATTTTCGCTGCATAAGAAGAGCTATCCCAGCGTGCGAAGGACGGGCGAGGCCAACATGACGGCGGTGCAGGCCGAGAGCCCACGTGTGGTGAGCCGGTCGGGGGTGGATTACATGCAGCCGAATGCGTTTGACGACGCGGATCTGGGCGCGCCGGGACGGAGGCGCGATGTGAGCGGGAAGCTGGCGGAGGAGGGACGGGGTGGGCAGTGGAATCGTGGAGGCGGGGGCGGGATGAGGGAGAGGAAGGTGAGTGGGATGGCGTAGCGGTAGTAGTAGCGCGTAGCGTGTAGCGCGTTTGATTATGGATGCACGTTCACCTTTTCGTTTACACCCCCGCCCTGAAGGTTGGTCGACTTGTCGACATACTATGTGGTAGTATGGGAGGTATTGTACTCTATCACACTGCATTCTCTTGCATTATATCACACTGCATTCTCTTGCATTCTATCATACTGCATTCTCTTGTGTTCTACTATACTGCACTGCACTGCACTGCCCTGCCCTGCCCTGCCCTGTATCGTGCCTGCCTACCTCGGCGCCGCTAG
>Ga0182211_1000415_pt1 | contig 13679 bp, 16 predicted proteins | sample G5R1MG_20_FD_129660 | JGI IMG/M metagenome (GOLD analysis project Ga0182211, IMG submission 129660) | Switchgrass phyllosphere microbial communities from Michigan, USA - G5R2_MAIN_03OCT2016_LD1 MG | ecosystem: Host-associated > Plants > Phyllosphere > Phylloplane/Leaf | place: USA: Michigan... | reverse complement strand
GGCCGCAGGAACTCGCACTCACATAGACGCCCGTCGCGCGAACACGCTGTCGAGAAATCCTCCCATGTTGGCCCCCACGGCGATGACATGACGAAGCGCGAGAGGCGCCGCGAGACGTTACCGCAGTACAACCATAACGGACATGCTGTGACAAAGGGCATACACCCCGAGGGTGAGAGTGGCAGAAGCGGCTTCCACCCGATCAAGTTCCTCACCATCTGCGGCCGCAGCAGCAGTACTCCGTCGATGCTCTGCAATTGCCTGTGGCCCATTGTGCCAGTTGCCATCGCTTTGGTAGGCTTGGGCTACCCAGTATGTGCATGGTGCTGAAGATGCTGACCATTGGTAGCACTTTACACGCCCTGAATGGCATGTGCCCATCTTCATCACCAACTACATCGCCATGCTTCCTGCTGCCAATCTTCTGGGCTTTGCTGGCCAGGAGCTGTCTCGAAAGATGCCCCACAAGTCCTTTGCCGTGGTCCTGGAGACTACCTTCGGCTCTGTGGTCGAAATCATCTTGTTCATGGTCCTGCTCAAGACATCTGTCGGAGATTCCAACGTCGTCGTCATCAAGGCTGCCATTCTCGGTTCGATTCTGGCCAACATCCTGCTATGCCTGGGCTGCTGCTTCGTAGCCGGTGGTTTCAAGCATGATGTGCAGGAATTCCACTCCGCAGTCTCTGAGAATGGAAGTGGTTTGATGCTCGTTGCTTCCAGTACGTCTTCTTTCATTTTCTAAGTAGCACCCTTCTAACAGGTCTTCACAGTGGCACTGGTGCTCCCTGCCGTCTTCTATAATTACCTCTACAACAACGCCGAATACGACGCGACCACCTTCGACGTCGAAAGTAGCACCCGTCGGATCTCTCGTGGCGTAGCCATTATGTCCATTGTGGGGTACCTGATCTATATCGGCTACCAGACCATTTCCCACGACGGCTTATTTCATGAAATCTACGAAGCAGACGACCACAAGGACAAGGACCGCCACGAGGAACTTGCAAAGCCCAAGCTTACACTTATCGAAGTCCTTGTTGCGCTTCTCATCTCGCTCGCCTGCGTATCACTCATCGCCATCTTCCTGGTTCTCGAGATTCCAGCAATTGTGGAACGCGGTGTGAGCGATGCATTCATTGGTCTCATCCTCGTTCCCCTGGTCGAGAAACTCGCCGAGCATCTACTCGCCATCGACGAAGCATATGACAACCAGATCAATATGGCGCTGGCGCACGTACTGGGTGCTTCGATTCAAACTGCCATGTTCAACGCCCCGCTCGTAGTGCTGGTCGGCTGGGGCATTGGCGTCCACATGGACTACAACTTCGGCATGTTCGACGCTGTTGCCCTTGTTCTTGCTGTCCTTGCAGTCGGCTCCTTCTTGAGGGATAAGAAGTCGAACTACCTCGAGGGTATGTTGTGTATCTTGATCTACATTGTGATCGCCATTTGTGCCTTCTACTTCCCCAATCCAGCGGGCCACGGCGTAGCACACGGAACTTCCGAGGGCAGTGCCGAGGGCATTGCTGAAGGCGGCCACTGAGTGGAACCGGGCTGCAGGCGTGGTGGTCGGCAAAAATTGAATTTTCTTGTGTTTTTTCTGTCATCACCTCTTATATGTACATAGGTTCTGTATTTAACCAAACTTCACCTCACAAATAAAACATGAGTCGAGAATACCGGTGCTGGTGTACTGTGCTGCTCATGCTTTGGCATTTCCATTGCGCGCTACCTGGCTGCGGACTAGTCGGCGCACGAGCCACACCCACACAACAGGCGAATATCCAACGCGGCTTTGACAACTCTGCAGCGACAAATATACTAACTCGACAGCCACCGCCCTTCCCTTTCCTTCACGACCACTTTTCGCGCACATATCGAAAGTTGCCACCATGGGTCGTGTCCGAACCAAGACCGTCAAGAAGTCCGCCAAGGTCATCATTGAGCGGTACTACCCCAAGCTCTCGCTTGACTTTGAGACCAACAAGAGGATCTGCGATGAGGTGAGGACTTGCAACACCGATACCCCAACCTATAACGAGAAAATCATGCTAATTAATGCCAGATTGCCATTATCGCCTCCAAGCGTCTGCGCAACAAGATCGCCGGCTACACCACGCACTTGATGAAGCGCATCCAGCGTGGTCCCGTCCGCGGTATCTCCTTCAAGCTTCAGGAAGAAGAGCGTGAACGCAAGGACCAATACGTCCCCGAGATCTCGGCTCTCGACTTCACCCAGAACAGCGAGTCTGGCTCCCTAGACGTCGACCAAGAGACCAAGGACCTGCTCAAGAGCCTCGGCGTACGCCTCTTCATCTTACCTTTCGACCTGCGCTCTTACTGACTATGGTTCCCAGTTTGACAACATCCCCACAAACGTCATCTCCGTCTCTCAGCAACAAGTCGTCGAGCGTGGTCCCCGCCGCTTCAACGGTCCTCCTCGTTCCTAGGGGCTTGTAACCAAACAGGAGCGCAATGCAATCCTCCTTGCCTTATCGGGCTATTCAACACATGGTATCCGGAACTGGGTCTCTGCCTCCACAATCTTGGCATGGGTTAACGGCTATATACAGCGGCATGATGGTGAGGAGTCAATGAAAATAAAGGTTCTTCTTCCCCACAGGTGTCGCTGAGTCAGAGTGCCGCAAGGCACAATGACAACGCTCGATTGCCATTTCCCCTCCCCCTTTCCTGGTGCACATGTGCTTGATACTGCTGTGTCCTACTGTGATGTTTCGCGAGGAGCGTGACGAGGTATAGATTCAGTATTGGTAAGTACAAACGATCCTTTTGAAATCCCAGCGATAAGGCTACCAAAACTCTATAGACTTGTTAATAGGGAACACAATATATGCAAAGTCCATCGTCTCTCGCAGCTCATCAATCCTCGTCTGAGTCGCGCGATAGTCTTGCTTCACGGCCAAGCACCAGAGTATCCGCTGCCCTTCCTCTCTGAACCATGATCAAACCCGCCCTCAGTCCACCCTCTGCCGACCATTCCACTATCTCCTCGGTCCACCCCACCGGGATTTTCTCCAACATCCATTACAGCACGGCGCAGACTCCAGGTTTTGTCGGACGCACTTGTACCTGGACACTGCGTCCCGGCATTACTGAATTCACGTCCCGTCCCCTCAGTAACATGTGGAGGCGACATGGACTCAGCGCTGCCTTGAATGTAGATCACCGGACCAGAATCATGCTCCAGTGATGGATGAGAGACGTATTTCGCACCACTTGGGCTAAAGCTGTGACGCAGTACGTGATTATGACGCTTCCGAGTCCAGGGAGTTGGGAGTTTCGTAGGTTTGTGGATGGCGGTACGATTGCGGGACCGAATAACAAGGTAGACCGCAGTGGAGACGGAGAGAATGAAGAAGAGTAGGATAGCAATGATGATTGCGGCTTGGGCGCCGATGGTGAGCTGCGGGTCCTTGTTAGTGTAATCGAATGGAGGGGTGGGAGGTTGCTTGCTGGCATGACGCGAAGTGATGTGGCGAATGCAATTTTGACCTTTGATCCTGTTGCGCGTATGTGTGTGAACACTGGGGATTTCTGCGCGTTTCGTTGGTTTGCAGCGAAGGATGCTCACAATTTTGAAGCTGGGAAGTCTGACGGCGGAGGCAATGTCCACGGATTTCCACGAACGGCAAAATAGAGGCAACAAGGTGATTATTCCCGCCATCTTCCATGTCCCCAGCCCAAAAACAGTTCGATTAAACGGCTCACTGGAGAACTCGACCGCTTCGTCAAGGTTCAGTGACACAAACGTCGTTGCAATACCCTCGCACTCCAACAACGGGCACAAGGTGATACCTGGACCGCATTGAAAGCTCACGCTGTCTGGAATCGGTCGTTACAAAATGTCTGTTGACGTCGTCGACCACGCAGTGAACAAGCTTTTGCGCTACCAAGGCATTCTGACATAGCATTGCTCCCGACGACAGCTGTACCTCGTTGAATTTGTCCTTGCCATCTGAACAATTCGGGAACAGAAGTTCGCAAAACTCATAGCGTACCGACATCAGCCAGAACGAATAATGCCAAAACGTCGTTTACTTCCTTGCTCGAGCGCAGATACACGTTACATTGGACATCCGATTAGGTTATTGTATGCCGAGACCTTCAGTAATGAGGCTACAGACATTGCATTCCTGTTCTACTTCAATGCTGTGCAATCGCCGCTCTACACAGGTTATCAATTTGATCAGAGCCTGTGGCGTGAAGTGCTCTTGAGTTCTCTTTCTCCCTTGAGAAAGAGCTATTGTACTCCTTGGGTTGGTGGATGCTGCACTCTTGTAGCATAGGCTGTTAATAGCTTACCCTGCGACACAACGCTCAAGCTCTGAGTAGCTGGTGCAACGGCGTGCGCAATGCACAAAGGCATCAAGTCTGCTATTCGGATCCCGATTCCCCACCGTGCCTCCTAATCAGCTCCCTTTGAGCAAAAAAAAGGAAACTACGACAAGGAGAGGCTTCTGACAGAGAACTGCAATCACCAAGTTAGATCCATGTACTGGTTGCATATTCAAATCAGACGCTGTTGCTAGCGTGCAGAGATGTAGTTCGGGATTTCAAAGTCAAGGACGCCGCGGTGGAAGCTGAAAACGGTAGGTAGCGTGACTAAGATGCCTGTTGCGTGCTATGCACCTGGACAGGGCTTTTGACTGGTCGAATCGTTACGACAGGTGAGTGGTCAAGTTTCCTGCAACGAGGTCATCCCCATCCCTAAGTTGTGTAGAGGAGTTCTCGCCGACGATGAGTAAGCAGTTAGACGATTATCGTGCATGCTTGGCGTTTGCTAGGTAGGTAGGTGTCTTTCTTTCTCGTGGTGTGCGCAGACGAAAAGCAGAAACTACTGCTTCTGGCACCATCTTCTTGAACTTGGGAACCGTTGCGGTGGAGTTGAGAGGTATTCTTTCTCTTATGTCGCACTTCTGTGCTGTTTGACTGTTGGGTACGTACCTGGGCTTGGTAGACTGAGTGTTCAAGACACATTAAGACTCTAGAAGGATCCTAACGTCAGCACATCATTCTTTCTTCTGTTTAAGCTTACCTTACGTGCGACATATTTCACGTGGGCTGGGTTGTGTAACATAAAATCCCCGATGATCGCTCAAGACAGCTTAGGGATTCAAAATACTTCATTCAGCTCCTCTAAGATCTCGTTTAAAACCACTGCGTGAGGCGTTCCCTTGCCTACGTATCTCTACGAGCCGATACTATCGGGCGTATCTTGGCAATATTGCATCAGCAGACATAGCTATGTGGCTTACGGGTCTTTCAAGGACTGTATAAAGTCTTGTGGGTTGACTGCAGTGGCCCAAATCACCAGCAATTCCAACATAACTGATTTAAGCTTACCGCAATATCAAGACTATCTTTCTATGACAAGATGAAATCATTTGCTTATCTTAATGTATTGATTGCTACAATCGCAGCGGCTCCTGCCGGCCTGAACCTCCGAGCTGAGCAATGCCCCGCGATAGCCCAGATCGCCCCGACTGGTCAACTCCCACCTGGTACTCTCTCACCGGCTTTTTTATTGCCTGTATCTCAAGAATATCCGGACAAGGCTTTCGCAGCCGGCCAGTCAGCCATAGTTACGCCCCACGACAAATGTACCCTCACACGATTCGACATTCCGGCGTCAGCACAGAACAGTACCTGCAGTCTGGTACTGACTCTCGGCGAATGTGGCGGCAAGGCTTATGAGAAAGGACCTGGCAACATCATTTTTCAGGGTAACCTGGGGGTGAGATTCCCCGAGCCTGGGCAAACGACGTGGAACAATCAGCCTCCACTAGGTGCTCCCTTCCCGGATGCGCCAGTCATCACCCTTGGTAATGCATATCGTCTGGGTGGCGGACCCTGCGACTTCACTCCCGGTCAGGCCTTTACCAGTGTCGGTGGTAGCATCTGCAGCAACGATACCACCCTTTCCTTCACGGAGTCCAGCGGAGGACACGGAGGGTGTCCGATTGGCTTTCACATCATTATAACATGATAGGCAAGGCTTTGAAGGCCTGACAACAGGTGGGAACCACGGCAGTTGCTTAGAACGACGGAGAATCATATGAATATACTGATTGTCTAGTCGGATCCGTTTGGGTATCTATATTTGTCGTTATATACAGTACTCAACGGTAATTGCTGTATTTAGTTACTTGAAAATTACTATCTTAAGATCCGTGCATGTAAGAATAAGATACTTTATAACAAACCTTTAAATTATATAATTTTTTATAAAACTAGCAGGATTATAAACCTCTTTTAAGAGACTATAGCCTTATATAAAAATTAAGGAAATATTCCTATAGATAAGTGAGAAAGTCGATTTAATTGATATCACGTGTAAGGCCTATGGTAATCTTGTTTTCGGCGACTAGGTACAGCGATTACCGTTGAGTACTGCAGATCAAGTGTCATGACAAGGTCGATTTTTCTGAGGCTCAGGTCCAGATGCATATTTTCTTTATCTGGGTACGGCTAAGTTAACAAGGAATTCCAGAGATATTTTATTTCCAAGTGATTTTCAGTGGGCCGTACCACGTGACGCTGGCCGGCGCTTATGACCTCGGTCTCTCGTCGGGCTGTCGGGTGGCAGTAATGAAAACGCTACCTTGTTTCAAGCAAATTCCTCAGGCGCCCCGGAGAAAAAAATCTGTGCGAGGGATCGACTCTGTGAAGGAAATAAGTCCACACGGGATTGCAATATTCGCGGAAGCATAGAAATATCTCGATCTGCTAGGTACCGGCACGGCCACCGATTTCCATCAGCAAGAGTCACGTAATACCATATTCTGTGCTGATTAGGAGTGACTATATAGCATAAAAGTTGGGCCAGGACGTACCTGTGTTACAAGACGTTTCAGCGCGATACACCGTTAAACAATTAGTAGCATGATATTGACAAGGGAGTTTAACGGCTTTGGTACGTCTATTACATAGTATGTCCACGTAATCGACCAAGGAGACGCCGCAGCCAACTGTATTGATATAGTATGTCTAACCGGGGCGGTCGTGTTTATCGATATAATCAAGTGACAACTAACGTACATGGTACATATACGACTGACTGCTAGATCCTGGAATAGCTGTTGCCCTACTATGCAATCTATGCATCGCTCTCTAACATACGAAATAGCAGACAAATTTAACCAGCTACGAATATAATACAAAAAATGCGTTTACAGCGTGGACGTTGTATGGCTTGTCGTCTTCAAATTCAACCAAAGGTAAAAGTTTATACTCGTATAAAGTGTATCAAGAGTAGTAAGGACATAGTGCGCAGTGACTTCTTTTGCGCTGGTCCGGACGATAACCGGACGATGCTATGATTACTCGGGCCGAGAATCTATATTACCTATACCTATTACCAGTAGTTTCGATAAACCGCAATAGCCCCGATTGGTAGATGCGAGTATTATCGATAAGTATGTGTATGCCGACCAGCTTCTATACCATGTACATTGGTACACCTCTACAACGGGAAATAGTCACGGTGGGGCTTTCTAGTAAGCTTTGCAGAACTATAATTACACACTAGTGCATACATAAGTATTTATTTGTATTTGCTGTTACCTTAAAGAGCATATGGCCACGTTTGTACCAAGAGCTCCTTGGTAAAACAGAGTTAAAATTTCGTAACGCTCCGGTAGTAGAGCTGATCGGCAAAAGCCCCCACTGTAACTACTTACCGCTATATAGGGGTGTAGATCGTAGGTATATAAGAACAACCGTTGTTGCTCAAACGTTTGTCAGTCACCTCACTTCTTCCTACAACGCAGCTTATCTACTCTAACGTTAACGATAACTTTACAATGAGGCTCACTATTGTCTTCTCAGCTGTGGCCTTTTTCACCCCCTCGGTCCTCGCTGCATGCCGCAATATTGGTGCAGGCCAAGGTGGTAACACCTGCCCTGTTGGTGTAAGTTGCGTATATTGCTAATTGAAGATAAAATCACATACTAATGCTAGATCCAGAAAACTGCCTATGCTGTAAGTATCTAGACATATATGTACCATAAGCTCCTTTTTAGCCTATGACTAGATACTAAGCTATCTTGTCTAGTGCGAGTTGAATGACAAGCCTCCCTGCGGAGGTACGTATCCAAAAATCAAGTAAGATCAACTTCAAATTACTCACGTGGACAGGCTCGCCTTTTGCGGGCACTACGTGGTGCTGTTGAACAGCATAGATTTAAAACTTCCTTTTGCCCTTCGAGATGCATCTCTCTACAAGATTCAGTTATCGTATCATGTAGCCAATAGGGGATAGGAAGGTTGCTGTCAGACAATATGCTTGGATTTTTATACGCAAGATCTCTATGGGCCACTATAGCCTAAGGGAAGCCCCCGATTACATCCGTAAATTCCCTCAGATAATCACTGTTCTGTTCGACAGCGATCAGTTCAAGTCTGCAATCGATCTCTACCTATTCTACTCTCTATGCGCCCGTGACTTATACACCTGTATTGATATCTCTTCCAATAGTTGTGAAGCGTTGGTAAGAGCGGAATGGTATTGGACCCTTCCACCTTGTCCAGTATAATTCTCCGGGTCTCCGAGATGTTGATCTTGCGGCATTGTGTGTACGGTTACGGTTAAGGTTGAATATGCCAAGACTTAAAGCGAACAGCAGCAGCTTACAGTTCCTACTATATTATTTCATGCATTCGCTTGGCGCTTGTACATGCTTTTTTTGCTTTTATACTATGAGTGCCACAAAGAGTCTATTCATAATACATCTCAGTATTCGAAGAGCGTTTTAACTACCAAGCCATGATCATGAGTGTTGTAATTGTTCTCGGAGAACATTTAGGTAACCATAAATTCAGCAGCTTATCCGATCTAATATATTATGAACTACCAGAGCTATACCAATTAAAGGCCTAGCCTTGCATTCCTGACGCTTGCTTCCACAGCATCAAATCCCTGTCCTGATATAAGATCCAGTGAGTTCCTCTTTTCTATGTAGCTTTTTCTGTCTTCCCAGTCGTGTTCGTAAATTTCGGAACAGACTCTAGAGAATAAGTCACAGAATGCTGAGACGCTATCTGTCCAACATACGTCGAAAGGATGTCGGAAGGTAGCTTTGCACACGGTCGGGTAATCTTTGCCACACTCCTACATGTTAGTTTCGCTTTAACAATCTTTCAAGGATTGCGCTTTGCGGGGTTGACTGAATTCGGGTCCATGCCATTGCAGATGCTTGGGAATATGTAGATGTCGATTGGAAGATCGCCATTTTTGCAATATCGTCGTAGAAACCATAGACTATATCGTTCGAAGTCACAGCACCATAGTATGCAGATGGCAATAACAAACTACTGTCCGTACCCCACTCCACCGCATCTTGAATATTCTCAAGCACTTGAAGTACCCAGAATCCACTCATTCAGACCACTACAGAATAGCCTGCTTTGCGCACAGCTATTACCAGCGCAAATTTCATCGCCGGCGAGTAAAAATGCTTCCGCGGTCGATCCAAGAATCATAAGACCAAGTAGGCTAGATCTGGCCAAACAATAGAAGTACTTCTTCTGGATATCGATATTCAAGTGGGAGGTTGTGACGTCGTAGAACGTGACGGCAGAACACTATACATCAGCAGCGGGGGGAGGAGCCATGGTGCTAGTGATGTATTCTAACAAATTTCCGATATCGTCAGAACGAATACAACTACTGTAAATCAGATACCACACGTGAGGAAGTTGAGGAACGATGAAGATAAAGGTCATTGAGGCGAGCAGAAAAAGAGGAATGGGATGAACCGCAGCGCCGGAGAACTTTCCGAGAGCTGACCAGTGTTCCGGTGGGTTCCACTCCTTCGGTGCATCAAATTTTTCATGATCACACATCCAAGATCATTGATATTTTGGTTCTACTGGAGGATTGATCGAACTCATTCAGTATATCAAGATATTGTCATCTAGAGGACAATGAATCTTGTATCCGAAACTAGTATGGTTATGAATTGATCCGATCCCTTTCATATTTGTAGATTATTCAAAGATAAAGTACTACAAAGAGCTCAGAGTCGCTCCAGGCTTTGATAATGAAAGATTCTCTATCAATATGCCTACTGTAAGGGGTGGTATAACTCCCTAATAACATGATTTAACTTTCAGGCAGCAGTAATCAATTCATTTTTTATATTTCCGGATAACCTCCTGAGTCTCCGGCGAACCCAATCAATATGAGCCCCTTATCAAGCCCACACCACCGTACATTTGCCCCAATCAAATAATAGCCACTATATCTTCGTTACTATCCAAAGCATAGAGCGCAAAAATTGCGATTTCATCTCCTAGAATCAGAGCCTTGATTTGAAGAATCGGTTCCTCCGAATCTCCCAGTCTGCCTCTAGCTCTCTATCCCGTTGCAGACGGTCCCGTCGATTGTGGGGAACTGCAGTTCCAAGTTTCAAAGACTCCAGGTCTAGTTTGACCGTGATGATCATGTGCGTCTTGCCGGTGTTTGTGGAGGTCTGTTTCGCGTAAGAAGCAGTGGCAGCGCATGGGGATGTGACACACTAACCTTTACTGTGGTCATTATAGCCGTGCAAGAATGTGGCAATCTCGTGTGATATATATGGCGGTTGTATTTTGCGTATCAAGGTGGATCAGAGGGCTTAATCTTGAAGGAAAGAATTGGCATAATGTTCGGCCTTTTGAGATGGAGGGCGCGATGACCTATTTGTATATCGCGACGGTTCCACGGCCTATAAATTTGTGTCTTTGAAATCAATTCTAGACGCTCTGGGCCGACTTAGGGATGTAGCTCGAGTGATGAATCTACTCGACTATTGAGACTGTCATCGGCATGGGCATGGTGAAGAACAGGGAATGTGGTAATGGGCCACAAGAATTGGCCGATCAGGCTCCACATCAAATGTGAGGCTCGGTACACGAGTGCCAAGCGTTTCAGGTGAACCTCTATGCATATGTGGTGTAGTAGGGGGGGCTGGTATCATCAGAGCAGGCATCAAAAAAAGAGCTACAAGGATCTAGAACCGCTGTTCCCTTGATGACATGTTCGGATTAGCTATGTATGCAGAGCAATACTGATATAGTTTGTAGCACTGATCTTGCATTTTAAGATCTGCCGCATGGCTCGATGTTTCTGTGACGGATTGATGATATTACTATTATTCCACATCCATCGCCGATTCCTTCAAGTTGTTATTATCGTAAATAGGCCCTCATTTTATCCATAGGCTGGTGTTATATTGAATACAAACTTCATCAAATAACTATTATACTACCCGCCACTTCCCAAGATATTCAGCATCCGTTGGCAATATAGTGTCTGCAACGACTGTATTGCTCATCAGTTCCCAGATATCATTGTTTAGTGCGTTCGGCGGAGTCATGGGGCTATCCTTGGCAGGTACCGGCGGGGGAACAAGCTTGTCGAAGGCTAGACCTGCTATCAACGCTGCATCTTGATCGGGAGTATAGTACTCAAGTAGATCCTGGAGCTGAGGAGCGTCACCAGTCTCCGGATAACCTTCGACACGGCCGGTTGAATGTCGATTCCATGCAAGGGTAAGCTGCTGTTCACATGTACTTTTGAGCAACCTGTTCCATTCGAGTTGTATGGCCGGTCGCTGCAGTAAAGAAAAGATGACCATGCTGTGGTACCAGTTTGCCACTGTATTACCACCTCTTTCTAGGTGTCGAGCGATGTGGTTACATCTCTCCGTCCAATCATTACTGAAGTGGCAGCAGAAACCGCATCCCCAACCCGTCCGAGTACGTCTCTGCTGTCTTGCTTCCTGTACATGTCGCTTCTTCGAACATTGGACGTTATCCGCACAGGATATGCATCGATGTGAATTTTTGTGATGCGCTACAAAGTCTTTGTCCAAGAAGTAAATCGAGCTACAAAGATCGCACTGGTATTGCTCGACACGCTCCTGGTATGTCTCCTCGTGTCGCTTCCAGTCGGCCTTGGAGACGAAAGTTTTCTTGCAGGCTGTGCAAAAGTACTTGTGCTCTTTATTCGAAATACGACTTTGCTTGTGGGTTGACACACAAGTCTTGAAGGAATTCTTTGGTATTGGCTGTCGCGGACCCGATCTTGTTCTCGAAGATGATGAGGGAGGACTGCCCTTGGAATCCGACAGGAGAGATTGATTGTGTGGCAACACGTATTCAGCCTCAGACATGGATTGATTTGGATAATTCTTTGAAACATGAGACCAGCTCGAAGTGCAAGAGGACATGGAATCGCGTATTGGCCACTGTGAGAACATGCTGTTGCTCGACGAACGATGACTGATACTTCCGGAAGAGTAGCTCATAGCTGAAATTTGCTGCTGCTGAGCGAATTGCCGAGACGAAACATTGTCTTCTGGTAGACGGACAGGATTGAAGACATTGTAATCTGATCATCGTATTGGGCCAGTCAGTCGCGCATTCCCATTTCGCGATGAAAGCAAACCCAGCTTACTCGTAGGGCTACAGCAATACATTGTTGGGTTATGCTGCTGGGTGAGCGGCTCTTGTCCGTACAGATCTGGTGCAGCAACCGAATTGGAGCCCGTATCGAAGCTCATAAATTCGTCAAAAGTATTTTGCGAACCAGCGCAGAGATCATGGTACTTGCTCATAATGCGACGAATATATCGGTAATACAAGAGAAGAAAGGAAATCTGGGGGCTTGGACATGTAGAACAACAAAGAGTTATTTGATTCGAAAAACACAAGGCTACTGCAATGATAAAAAAACCATCCGCCCGTGTGAGAGCCTCAGAGTGCGTAAGCTGGAAGTGGCTAGCGTCATAGTCAGCACTTCACCTGAAACAATCTGCGTGCCGGGGCCAGCCGTTTCGTGCTTGTCTTGTTTCGAAACGTCAGGCACCGACGCTCTGGAATGCCGTTGACTGGCTGACAGTATATGGCGAGTACAATTCTGCATCCTTGTGCTCCGCCAGTGGCCGGGCCTTAGATGCAAGGGAGTACCACAGGGGCGGGCAACAGGTGAAAGCGGCTGAAACCATTTTGCCAAAGGCAGTCATGGCTTGGCAGACTCCTCGGATCAACCCCAACACATGGGTTGATTTTGCATATAGTTTCTATTTTTCAATGCTGATATTACTACTACAATGTATCAGCATTTATCCTTGATGTAAGATGCGGCTAGGAATATGCCCTTGTTGTTTCATAACACTGGTTCTTCCAGAACTGGAGTATCTACTTTGATACCAACAAGGAACTATACAGGTGACGTAAGCTTTCGCAATAATGCAGCAAATAGGTAGCACTTATATTATATTTTAGACACTAGAGCGTATATAGATCAAGAGTAATGGTAGCATTCAAATCATACTAAAGAGGCCTTGAGGCCGTTGCATTCTGATACCTAGTTACCACAAGATTAGTAGGCGGCTTGCCTGCTAACAATTATTAGCGTTTATCTGTAGGTTACTGAGGTCACGTGGATGCGCGCACAATGCACGGGCACCTTTATCCAGTAGCTGGTAATTAACTAATCTTATCCCACTACAACAAAGCGCTTGGCCAATATCAAGTGATCTTCAATCGTAATATTGGTAGCCTGGGAGGTTCTAACAGAGCAGACGGAACTTATCGCTAGACCTGGCTGCAGGGCCTTACAATAAGAACCTTATAAGGAATAATTGAGGCCTATAAGGCAGGCCGTTGATTC
>Ga0182211_1000414_pt1 | contig 13681 bp, 12 predicted proteins | sample G5R1MG_20_FD_129660 | JGI IMG/M metagenome (GOLD analysis project Ga0182211, IMG submission 129660) | Switchgrass phyllosphere microbial communities from Michigan, USA - G5R2_MAIN_03OCT2016_LD1 MG | ecosystem: Host-associated > Plants > Phyllosphere > Phylloplane/Leaf | place: USA: Michigan... | reverse complement strand
CAAGTGTAGGTGCGAGCCTTCAGCAGCGGGAGTCAAGACGTGTTGAACAAGCTGCAGGGCCTCGGGTTCGCCAACATTCCAAGCGACAACGGTACCCGAGGCGAAGATGAACAGGTCGCCGCGGTTGGGGGTCTTGGCTTTGGTCTGCAGGTGGAGCAGCTGAGGGTAGAACCCGGTGTGGCACGGGTCGAGCGCGTAGCCCTGGGCGGCGACCAGGCGGGCGGCGGCGGCCATGTCGTACGTCTCGGCGGCGCAGTAGGCCGTCACCGTCTTGGTCTCGGCGTCGGGGTCGATGAAGCGGGTGCGGCCGCGCGACTTGACCCAGGCCCTGGCGTGCTGCGCCTCGGCGGCGACGCTGCGCAGGGAGGACTTCTGGGCAGCCGTGGCGCGCGGGCGTTTGCGGGCGTGGGGCTCATGGTTCTGGCCGGCGGCAGCGGCGGCGGCAGCGGTGGTGGTGGCAGTAGTGGTAGGGGCGGTGGTGGCGGTGGTGGCGGTGGAGGCGTCAGATTTCGATTTGCTGCTGGGTCTGGCGGTAGTAGCCACGGGGCGCACGGCAGCACGGCAGGCGGCCAGGCTGGGCCGGAGCAGTCGTCGTCGAAGCAGCCACATGCTTGTCCAGCCGCGTGGAGGCAGCCATGGCGGGCGTAGAGTCGTCAATGGCCGCAGCGCGGTGCCGCGGTGGCCGTGGTGGAGTCGCGTGATCCTGGTCGCGCCCTCGCTTGGCCGCCGCCTCTGACCGCGACGGACACCTCCCCCCTCCCGCCCAACCGCCGCGCATGTCGCCACCATGGCTGCGGACACCTCCTCCGCCGCACCACACACGCCGGCGCGCAGTGGGCCTCGCCTCGTCCCGCCAATCGCCCGCCATGGCCCCGACGACGGCGATAACGAGGAGGACGGCGATGGAGACGGCGGCCGTGATGACGACAGCGATGACGACAACGACAGCGATGTCGACAGCGATGCCGACGGCGACGAGCCCAAGCTCAAGTACAGCCGACTGACAGGCGCGCTGGGGCCCGTCTACCGCAACGGCGACGCCACCAGCGCCTTTGTCGTGGCCGGCGACAAGATGGTAGGCTGCCCAACGACACTGCTACCTGCCATGAATATGCGACAAACACACGACGGCGACAACGACGATGACGACTACGACGCAGACTAACTGAGCCACCAGGTCGTCGGCACCCACAACGGCAACATTGTGAGTAGCTGCGCGTGCTCCTCTTGCCTGCCGCTCACCGCCCGCCCGCATAGCACACCCTCAGCATCCCCGCCTTCCACCCCCTGCGCACCTACAATGCCCACCCCGCCGCCTCGGTCACCGCCCTCTCCGTCGCGCCCCTGCGTGCCGCCGCCAATCTGTACATCGCCTCGGCCTCCATCGACGGCCACGTCTGCGTCTCGGCCCTCACTGACCCCAAGGACGTCACTCTGCGCAACTTTGGCCGCCCCGTGCACGCCGTCGCCCTCTCTCCCGACTATAGGAACGACCGCGCCTACCTATCCGGTGGCTTGGCCGGCGAGCTGATCCTCACCACTGGCGGCCCGCTGGGCGTCAGGTCCACCGCAAACACGAGCTCGGCCGCACAGGCCGCACACGGATGGCTGGGCGCAATTGGACTGGGCGCTGGCGCCGGCAAGGACACTATTCTGCATGCCGGCGAGGGCGCCATCGGCGCCATCAAGTGGTCCCTGTCCGGCAACTTTGTGGCCTGGTCCAACGAGCACGGCATTCGCATTATGCGCACCAATCTCCACCTTGACGGCGCCGATTCTGAGTCGGCATGGAAGCGCATTGGCTTCATTGATAAGCCCAACCGGCGCATATGGCAGGAGATGGCGGGCGTTTGGAAGGCTCGGATGGAGTGGGTCCACGACCGGTCCTTGGAGTCAGACGACGACGCCATCATCCGCATGAACGGCCACCAAGACAAACCCGACACCACTCTACCACACCTGCGATCCCCGGAGCAGCCAAAGGCGGCACAACAGAACAAGGCCGAAAAGTTGGTCATTGGGTGGGGAGACGCCGCCTGGATCGTCCACATCCAGGCGGGTAGTCCGGTCGGAGGTCAAGATAAGAGTGCGAGATCAGTAGGGAGTGCCGAAGTGGTTCATTTCCTGCGTTTTGAAGATTGCGTGGTTTCTGGCATCTCGCTCTACACCCCTTCCTTGCTTCTTGTCCTTGCCTACCGGACCCGTGACGATGACGACAACCCCATCTCAGACGTTGATGTGACCCCCCGCCGCGGCCTGCATCGACGGACTAACGGGCTTTCTCCTGAGCTCAAGTTGATTGATGCGGCAACCTCGGATGAAGTCGAGGTGGATTCTTTGACCGTCAGTCGATTCGAAACGCTCTCCGCCGCCGATTACCATCTGGGAACGCTCTACGTGCCACACCCCAAGACCATGACACCTGCCCAAAGAAGTGCTCTCGAAGCCATCGGAGGCGGCCTTTGGGACGTTGGTGCGGGTGCGGCCCGCATCTTGTCAGCGGGCGCGAATGTGATGAGTCTTCCCATAGGCGCTTCTGATCGTAATCCACCGTCAAGAGCGCCATCTAATTCCTCAGCCAGCATCGGGAACATGACAATAGCGGCTGGTGGTGGCGGCGGCGGCGGCAGCAACAGCAACAGAAACCATCTTCAAATTCACCCGAATGCTGCTACGGCTGGTCTCAAAGTCTTTATTCATAGTCCATACGACTGCGTATTGGCAATCAAGCGAGAGCTCTCCGATCATTTCCAATGGGAGCTGGATCACGAGAACTACCAGGACGCATGGGAGTTGTTGGAGGACCATCCAGAGATCATTGCCTCCGTTTCACAAGTCCCGCCAGACAGCTCTCCGACTGGCACGCCGCTGAAGCGGCATGGCAGTTTGCAGGACTTCTTTGCTGACGACAGCGAGTCGCAGACTACACTTTCTGCCACAAAAGCGAATCAAAATACGGCTGTAGACAGGGAAAAGCGGCGTATTGGAGATTTATGGGTGCAGCAGCTCGTCAGTTCGGGCGACTGGAAACAGGCAGGCAAGGTGGCAGGCCGCGTGCTGGGCACTTCTTCGCGCTGGGAACAGTGGGTGTGGAAATTTGCTCAGACCAATCACTTCAATGAGATTGCGGCATACATCCCGAAGAAGCCTATGCAACCACCGCTTCCTTCCATGGTTTACGAGGTTGTACTAGGCCACTACATCATCCACGACCGAATACGCTTCAAGCATTTGCTCGAAGACTGGGATCCGGATCTGTTTGACATTACCAGTGTGATCGAGGCCATCAAGAGCAAGCTGTCCAACGGCGACATAACCGAAGACTCGGTGGAAGGGGATGTTCAGGGCCGCGATTGGCGAATCCTACAAGACGGGCTTGCGAAGCTGTTCCTCGCAAGCGGTCGGCAAAGGGAGGCCTTGCGCTGCTATATCCGGCTACAGAATGCCGACGCTGCCATGACGCTCATACGCGATTACCATTTGGTGGAGGCGGTCCGGGACGACATCCCGGGATTCCTGCTCATGGGGGTCACTAAAGACCAGATCAAGTCGGCGCCTCTTGCAGAACTGGAGGAAGCTTCCACCGAGGCCGTCAATGTGCTGGTCGACGAAGGCTGCCGAGGCACAGTCCCCGCAGGCGACGTTGTGAATCAGCTTCAGTCAAGGGATAGCACGTTCAAGCCCTTTTTATTCTTTTATCTTCGACGACTGTGGAAGCCGGAACTGCATGAACGCACGGCAAAGACAGCCAAAGAGCGCGTGGCAGAGGACCGGCTGGCAGCCGACGGCAAGATTGTCGCAGAGGAATTTGCAGACCTGATGGTCGAGCTCTTTGCCGAGTACGACCGGCCGCTGCTGATGGAGTACCTCCGCAAGTCGCAGAGTTACGACTTGAGCAAGGCCACCAACGAATGCGACCGGCGAGACTATATTCCCGAGCTTGTGTAGGTGTTTGGAGCCATGCGCCGATTCTTGCTAACCACCGTCCAGACACATTCTCTCCAAGACGGGCCAAACCAAACGCGCACTGCTTCTCATTATCGAAAGGCTTTCTGACGTCAGCTTTGCCATCTCCTTTGCCAAAGAGCAGGACGATCCCGACCTCTGGAATGATCTCTTGGAATACTCCATGGACAAGCCACATTTCATCCGCGGCCTGCTTGAAGAGGTCGGGACGGCCATCGACCCGATCAAGCTCGTCCGCCGGATTCCCGAGGGTCTCGAGATCGAAGGACTCCGTGAGGGCATTGGCCGCATGGTGCGCGAATACGAGATACAATACTCGATTTCAGAAGGCGTGGCCAGGGTGTTGCGAGGCGAAGTCGCCGCAGGCATGGACACGCTGCGCGCCGGGCAGAAGCGAGCGGTCAAGTTTGAAGTCTTGCCCTGCGACGACGGAAAGCATGGCTCCCGCAAGGCCTGCATTGACGTCGAGGCCAAGGGTGTCGATGTTCCTGCCGTCGCAGCCAAGGCCGCAACCAAGGCCGACAAGCCCACCGCCGGATCGTCCACGACCCAGGCGACGCCAGGCCTCGATCCCGCACCCGCCGAAGCCCCGCAAGGCGAGGCGCCGCCAGGTCATTGCACGGGCTGCCACGGCCCTTTTACCCTGCCCACGGCCGACGAGGATCGAATCGTGAATGCACCCATGCCTCTGTCTCGCGACACCCTCGTCGGCTTTGCCTGCAGACACGTCTTCCATCTCCGCTGTCTCCTGCCCAAAACGAGCGCGAGCGCCCGTGTCGCCGCGACGCTGCAGCAAACGCTGGCGAGCGATGCGCTGGACGCGGGCGGCAGGTGGAGTCGCAGTGTCGGTGCCAAAGTCGCACATGCGCACGTCATCCAAGGCGCCGTGGGGCGCGGCTGCGTTGTCTGTCGTGAGCGCGAGCGCATCGTGGGTGCAGAGTAGGTAGTCTGTCTTCTTCGACCCGGAATACGGGCGGGGAAACGTGCCGCCGATTTCTCCCGTCTTTCTTCATTTTTGCATACCCGCGCCGTACAAGGCATGGTTTTTATTCGGGGCCGGTCCAAGCAAGGCTGCACGGAGTTGGGCTCTGGGGCGTGGTGCGTTCGTTGCATTGCATGGGCAGTTGTGGATCGTTGTGTAGAGAGAGGGTTTCTATTCTTATCGTCTGTTTTGTCCTCTATGCGAATATGGTGTTGTGGCTGCTGCTGCGAGGGAAGTGGCCTGCCTATCCGAGCAAAAACAGGTTATCAAGACAGCACGTCGCATGTGGAAGCAAAAAGAAATACAAGATACATAAAAGCGATAGTATCCAGAGGGGGATTCGAACCCCCGCGGGCAAAGCCCATGAGAATGCGGCCCTATACAGGGCAAGCTTGCGCTTGAGTCACACGCCATAACCACTCGGCCATCTGGATTGCTTTGTCTGATGGCAAGCTGGGCAGTGTGGTGACACTATATTCTGCATTCAGAAGGAGCGCGCTTTCTTGCAGACTGCCCTGCTAGCGCAAGCCATTTAGCAGGCAGACAATGGACAATCGAAAGAAAATCCTACTCACCTGCCCGCGCAACCTCCACCGTGGAATCCCTGCGAAATTTCCCGTGCAGAGTATGCTAAACTCCCTGCGCTCAACGAGGAGCCTATCTACTCCGCTGAAATCGCTATTTGGCCCACAAGCAAGTCCGCCACATGAGCCCACGGCGAGCCCATGCTTGCTAACCTACAGGGATGTCTGTCGCGCTCGAGCACTGCTCAGCTCCCTACGACTCCCCACCGAGCTTGTTCTCCAGGTGCTTAATTATGCAGAGTACTGGACTGCCCATACGTACGAAGCGAGCATACAGGGACCCGCCGTTGCCACCGCGCAGGGCGCACGATCTGCAGTAGCCATACTGTGTTTTGAAGCCGACGTTTTTACCAACCCCGTCACCGAAGACGCCCGCAGGTGCGGCGAGCAGGGTAAGATCAAAAGCGTCGCATTTGACATTGCTAGCCGCGATCAAGGATGGACTTCAGAGAACTCACACGGCACCTTCTGGACGTCTTCGTGGACCGAAGTATCCATCCTCCGTGATGCCTCCGGGAACATTCACCGCCCACTCCATTTGTGTGTGATGGACGATCCGATCAGCAGCCCTCAGGACTTGGACGCAGCCATGACCGACCGTGGATGGTCGCTGGTGAAGCGACCCGAGAGCGCGTTGCAAGGCCCACAGGATGGCGAGGGTGACCTCGCGTGGTATCTCCAGGGTAATCGCGTTGCTGGGCCAAAGGACGAGTATCAAATTCGTTGGACGGAAGGCGGGAGTCGAGGTAATCAAGGGGCTGGTACGGGAGAGGGCTTTGTGCGAGAGCTGAAGCAAGGTGACCGCATCCTGGTCTGGGCGAGGGCGAAGGTAAGTAGCGGGCGGGAAGCGGTACTTCTATTTTAATCCAAGTTGACGAGTTGTAGTATCCTGGCTGGCAGTGCGTTGTGGAAAGCGTCAAGGTCACCGTTCAATACGGTTTCTAAGGTTGCCATCGGGAGGACCATCTTCGCAAGGGACGGTTTTGGTTGGAGGAACGACAAATGGACATGTCGCGAGTAGGAGTAGGAGCATTACCACTTCCTTGTCAGGCGTACCCCATGTCAGCCTCACGAGCATGTATCCATGGCTGTGATTCGCGGCGGAAAAGATGACCAAGGCAATTCCATACACCATCCGACGGTTGCAAACAAACCACGTCGAGGTGACGGCGGCTGCGCTAGTGCTAGGCGACAGGGATGTGCGGCTTATGGGGCCTGTCGGCCATCCGCTGCTCAAACCTTTTGGCAAGCGACAAGACATCATCACCACGCCCACCATCGCCGATTATGCGCAGAGCACGTGGCCTTCGGGTGAGAATGAGACACACGCATCGTAGCAGACAGACTTCCAAGGACTAATGCCTACCCACAGGCCTCTTCGACCCGCGACATGTGCGTCTTTTGCGCCACTCGCCAATTGGCAACCGCGACACCCCTCTCTTTTCACCCATCATCGACGCCACGACGGCACTTCAACTCCTCCGATCGATTACCAGACGCTGCCCAAGGCGTAGTCTACAAGGAGACGGCCCCTCCGCCAACACCAATGTCACAGGCACAGCGAATGCGTCAGATCTTGGCTGCAAGCACATCCGCGCAGGCTCCTGCACCGCAGCCACAAGGGGGGTACATGTCGCCAATACAGCGGGCAAGGGCAGCACTAGCCGCCCAGTCATCTCCGCAAGTTGCGCTACCCTCGCAAGGACAACCACCGCCAGGTCGGCCGCCATCGAGTCGAGCAGGAGTCTTGGGCGGCTCGGGACACAAACACAGCCAGGACCGAGTTGGCCGGGAAGCCACTCCTAGATCGAATATCGTGTTTCGCCCTCCGCAACAAAGCCGATACAAGGTCTCCATGGATAGTCGACCACAAGTAAACACACCCACGTTTGACTCGGCACGGTTGCGAAAGCGAAACGAGCCATTGGCGTTTGGAACTTCCGATCAGACAAGTTCACCCGCTCCAAAACCTCCGCCAAAAGGCCGGAGCATGCTCAGCAAAGATGAGATTGCAGAATTGTTGGGTAATGTTTCCGGGAAACGAACGCCAAAATCGTATCAACCCCTCTCAAGGGATATGAATCGCCAGCGAACATGCTTCCACTGCGGCTCACCCGACCACTCGATAAACACATGTCCTACTAAGCCGACGCTCCGCGAGCGAAGACCCGCCGCCCTAGGAGCCGAATCAAGATCGACGGAAACGTACCGACCGTCCCAACAACCCTACAAAGAAACGGTAGCAGATGCAGCAGAAGACTGGGTACGCAAGGCGAAGCACTTGGAAGTTGAATCAGCCTCTCTGCGAATTATACAACCAGAAGATGACGGCAGGCGTCGTGCCCTTGATGATAAAAGACGGAGAAGATTCGAACTTGACGACCCCGAGGAAACTGTCAACCGCTATGAACAACCGGAAAGACGGCGCTCTGGCGGAAGGGGTCGACGTATGATACGTGATGAGGAAGACGAGGATGGGGAGAAGCGGCCTCGTATCAGCAAGCAGGAACGCAAAAAGGAACGGGCAGCGGCAAAGAAAGCGGCACAGGATGAGGTCCGCAAGAACACCCCAACACCTATATCACTGCCAGAATACATTAGTGTGGCCAACCTTGCTGGGGCATTGAGGCAAAAGGTGGACGACTTTGTACGGAAGCTGGAAGAGCTAGGCTTCGAAGATGTGCAAAACGACCACGTTCTCAATGCAGAACATGCAGGCCTTATTGCCCAGGAGTACAACTTTGAGCCTATTTTCCAGGCATCGGACGATGATGGTGATCTGTACCCGGCACCAGCGTTAGAGCCAGAGGCCTATGCTCAGCTCCCTGCACGGCCGCCTGTAGTCACCATAATGGGTCACGTTGATCACGGAAAGACGACGATTCTCGATTACATTCGCTCGACGAGCGTTGCGGCTACCGAGTTCGGTGGTATCACACAGCATATTGGAGCTTTCAGTGTACCCTTGGCCAACGGCAGGAAAATCACATTCCTCGACACACCCGGCCATTCTGCATTCGAGACTATGCGAGCCCGCGGTGCTAACGTAACGGACATTGTGGTGTTGGTCGTTGCCGCTGACGACTCGGTCATGCCACAGACGGTGGAAGCCATCAAGCACGCACATGCTGCCAATGTACCCATGATTGTTGCTATCAACAAGATTGACAAAGCCCAGGCTGACGTAGATGCCGTTAAACTCGATCTTGGTCGACATGGTATTGAGATCGAGGATTTTGGCGGTGACGTGCAAGCCATTGGCGTCAGTGGCAAGACGGGCGAAGGCATCTCCGACTTGGAAGAAGCCATCACAACATTGTCTGAAATGCTCGACCACCGAGCTGATCCTGAAGCTCCCGTAGAAGGATGGGTCCTCGAAGGCACGACCAAAAAGTCCGGCCGTATCGCAACTGTTCTCGTGCGTAGCGGCACCCTTCGTCAAGGCACAGTGCTGGTTGCCGGCACAACATGGACTCGTGTACGAAGCCTCCGAAACGAAGCTGGCGTCATCGTCAAGGAGGTCGGGCCCGGTGTGGCCGTCGAAGTCGACGGCTGGCGCGACCAGCCTGTTGCGGGCGATGAAGTCCTCCAAGCAAACGACGAGCAACACGCAACCGCCGTTACAGAACTACGCACTGAAAAGACTGAGCGCGAACAAATGGCTCGCGACATGGAAGCCATCAACGAATACCGACGTCAAGAAGCCGAGCGTCGCACCGCTGCAGAAGCCGCGGAAAAGGCCGGCGTTGCAGGCGAAGATGTCGCCGCCGCCGCCATAGGCGAGGTGGCCAAACCGACCGGTCCCGCAATCCTCAATCTCATCGTCAAGGGCGACGTCTCTGGCTCCGTCGAAGCAGTCATCGACTCGGTTTCCACTCTCGGCAACGCAGAAGTCGGCACACACATTCTCCGCTATGGCGTCGGCCCGCCGTCGGAATTTGACATTAGCCACGCTGCCGACGCCTCGGGCCACATCCTCAACTTCAACACGGCCGTTCCGCCGCACATTACCAAGTTTGCCGAGGAAAAGGGCGTGCGCATCCTCGACTCCAACATCATCTACCGCGTCGTGGAAACGGTCAAGGAGGTGCTCAGCGGCATGCTGGCCCCGGCCGTGGTGCAAAAGGTCACGGGCGAAGCCGAGATTGCCGCCGTTTTCGACATTGGCCTCGGCGGCAAGAAGAAGATGAGGGTGGCGGGGTCCAAGGTGAGGAACGGCGTTGTTGAGAAGGGGAAGAATGTCAAGGTGCTGAGGGGGGATGCGGTGGTTCATACTGGTGAGTTTTTTTTTCCTCCTTCTTCTTCTTCTTCTTCTTCGTTATTCTCCGCGCGGTTCTCTCTCTCTCAGCGCGTCAGTCTGTCATGGGGCGTCGTTGGCTAATACCGAATTCCAGGCACTATCCAGGGTATCAAAAACCACAAAAAGGACGTGGAGCAGATGCGCAAGGACACAGAGTGTGGTATCTCGTTCGCCGGTTGGCAGGACTTCGAGGTTGGGGACAAGATACAGTGCTACGATGAGTGGAAGGAGCCGAGGAAGTTGTAGATGGATGGGGTTTGTTTGCACAGGGAGTGAAAATGGCTGTATGATAAAGCGAAGGCTGTATGATAAAGCGAAGTTTGCGTATAGACATGGTGGGAGGAGTGGGCTGCGCTGTGATGTGTGGTCAGTGTACGATGATAGTCTTTGGTTGGTATATAGTAGGCAGATACCATGTACCATGTGGTGTAAATATATGTATATTTTCATCTAAACCACCTCCATGGTGCCATCCATATCTCGCCTTCTGTCATGAATCGCACACACCTTCGCACTCTACCCATCTAGATCAAAAGCTTCCCTCAGCTCCTCTTTCATCTCCTTATCCGGCAACTGATCCTCAATAAACATCCACATCTCCTTCACAATCCCCGCCCTCTTCTTCGCCGCACTCGTATACATCCTCCACTCCCTCTCCACATCCTCGCGCTCCTTGGCCGTCACCTTCCTGGCCTTGCCTGCCCTGAGCGCATCTAGCCTCATGGTGATTGCCACCTTTTCGGATTCCAGTGCGTGCACGGCGGTGAGTAAGTCGGCGGTGCTGGGTGTGGAATTGAGGGTTGCTAGTGTGTTTCGAAGGGCTTTTGTGGCGGCTTGCAGGGTAGAGGTCTCGTTGCGGAGATGAGTGATTTGGGTGTCCAGAGCAGCGAGCTCTTCGGTGGTGCATGATTCATTTGCATCCTTAAAAGGGGCGTGTTAGTTTGGACTTTTCGTTGGAGCGGGAGAAGGAGCGGAGAAGGGGCTAGCTACCTGAATAGCGTGGTAGACGATTTGCTTGCCTGAGCGTTGTCAGTGTGTGCAACAATTGCTCTCTTTCAAGTCGTGTACTGACCTGCCGGACGACCCTCGATTTGCTTTTGCTCATGCAGGTCCTTGAGAATCTTCGCTGCAGCGGCTGCACGTTATCAGTCATGGGTCCACGGTGGTGACACGGTCAAAGGCTCACTCTTGGTTACTTTGTTGTGCAAATTTGCAGAGACGTCGATGGCGGAGTAGGGCCGGTTCTGTCTCCCTGGAAACTGTGAGTGAATGGGCAAGCGCCCGCGGTTCGTAGGATGCAGTGTGAGAAGTACGAAGATAATGCAGCACCATATCGGCTGCTTCATGGGCCGAGCCCTTCTCTTCTGTCTTCTTTCGCGGTGCCATGCTGCGAGCAAGTAGCGTTGGAGGTGAGAGGGTGGATGTGCTGAAGGCACTGGACGATGGAGGAGGAAGGAACGACCCCTCCCAAAATAGGTCCATCTAGTAGCATAATTTCCAGTATTGATGCACACGGCTTGGCGATAAACCTCTTGTGCACGGCTATGGCTTTCATTTCATGCAAGAGGCGCATTATGGAGGTACGACCTTCAACCACCACGCTCTCCAAACTGCGCCGCCCAGTCTTCAAATTCCTTCAACCCCTGCTTGCTGACGGATGGTCGGATAGTCTGCAGACTGGCCACGAAATCTTGATACTGGATCGGCCGTATCTCATCCATGGTCATTGACAGAAGTTTCTCGCCCAACGACCGCAAGGGCCCCATGGCAGCATCTTTGGCTAATGCCGTGATATCAGAACCAGAGAAACCTGAAAATCCTTCAGCATAGTGACACGGAAGTGCGCCAAGGAGTAGCGTAGATGAATCGGAACGAAACGTACCTTCAGTGAGTCTGACCAGACGGTCCAGGTCGCGCTCACTCAGCTCATGCTTTTGATGACTTAACAACGTTTGGACTTGCTGCTTTCGAACCCAACCTTCTGGCAATGGAATGTACTGCCTCCGAACAAATCGTCTCCTTGCCGCTTCATCAATCGCCCAGGGTAGGTTGGTGGCGGCAAGGACCAACACCCGCGTCGCATCACCCTTCTCTTTATCTTTGTCGTTCAAGTCTCGACCCGCTGCTGCCTTCTGCAAATTCGACCACTGGATGAGAAACTCGGTCTTGATTCGCCGTGTGGCTTCGTGTTCGCCTCCTCCTCGCGAGGATAAGAGCGAGTCGATTTCGTCAACGAAGATGATGGAAGGAGCCAGCACCTTGGCAAGCTGGAAGAGAGCACGCACAAGCTTTTCCGACTCGCCCAGGAATTTTGAAGTCAGACTACTGGCGGAGATGGCAAAGAAGGTCGATTTTGATTCGGTTGCCACCGCCCTTGCCAGCATCGTCTTACCCGTACCAGGCGGCCCGAAAAGAAGCATCCCGCGTGCAGGCTCTCGTAGACCCATGAACAGATCTGGCCGCAAAAATGGGTATACGACCGTCTCTTTGAGTGCTGACTTTGCGATATCGAGACCCGCCACATCGTCCCAATGCACCTCGTCGCCTTGAATCACGATTTCGTTGAATATCTGCTGAGCTGCCTGTTTGTCCACCCCGCGAGGAAGATTCTTCAGCAATTCACTCATTTGCTTTCTCCATTCGTCTGGTTCTTCTGCATCTCCCTCGGCTGGATCATCTTCTGTTGCCGCTGTGTGAGGCAGCTCTGCGCGCACAGAGTTACCACGCGTTCTACCCTTCCTCATCATAGCTGGCTGTGCCCCAGTGAACCCATCTTCTTCCGTACTCGCTACTGAAGTTGGGTCGGGATTTTCCTGTTGTTGTTCCTTTAGCACTGCAGTATGCGCTTTGAGCGTCTTTGGTACTAGTCTGCGTGTGCTTGGATCCCAAGCCATGCCACTCCGCTCAGTGGCCTTATCGCCGTAAGATCGGGCTGCTGCGGATGCTGCAAGGCAACGGGAATCTGAATGGGTAGTCGGGTATTCCTTCCTATATGACGGAAAGGATGGAGTGCTCCCTTGGGCGTTCGGATATCGATTGAGATCAATGGATTTCCGTGGAATTGGTGGCACCGATCTCTCAAAGGCGAGAGTCCGCGTCGGTTCTGAGTCGCTTCCCTGTGGTGGGGGCGGAGCCGTATACGTGGTGGATGCCGTCGCTTCACTTGTTCGGGGATAAAATGATGCTTGTGCTTGTGTAGACGATGACGTCTGCCTCTCGGCCGAAGGTTTTTCCAACGATGGCCGGGCTGAAGGAGTTAGCGTTATAGAAGAAGGCGTCGATGCACCCAAACTCGGTCTACTAGAAGTCGATGTAGCTTTCACGCTCCACGCCTGGGAGGCTGCTTTGGATGCGTCAGGTCGAGAACGCAACGAGGTGTGCATGCTATTCGACGAAGGCTTGCCCTCTCTGCTAGCTCTCAAGGTCCGCAACATCCCACTCTTTTTCTTCTCTGGAGATGGCGTGCGCGACGCCTTGTCTCCGGCAGCCGGTGTAGATGATTTGTTCGCACTTCTAGTCTGCGATAAGCGGTTTTCTCGTACAGAACTCGTGCCTGAGCTCTTGCGTGGCGTCATTGCCGGACGATAAGGCAATGGCGGTGGTCTGGAGAGATCACCGTAGTCTATGGGCGGCACTGAGCCTCCTCCGAGCCAGCTATTGACGGCATCTGTATTCTGCGAGGACGTCGGGGCATCGTGGGGCGGCGGAGTAGGCGCATTCGCATCGAGAGACAACGAGGACAAACTTTCCTTGGATGTCTCGCGGCTCTTTTTGAGCGCCTCCAACAGGTCCACACGCTCCTTACACTGCAGCTCCAGCTGTCGCAGGGACTCCAGCAAGGCCCTTTCT
>Ga0182211_1000413_pt1 | contig 13729 bp, 13 predicted proteins | sample G5R1MG_20_FD_129660 | JGI IMG/M metagenome (GOLD analysis project Ga0182211, IMG submission 129660) | Switchgrass phyllosphere microbial communities from Michigan, USA - G5R2_MAIN_03OCT2016_LD1 MG | ecosystem: Host-associated > Plants > Phyllosphere > Phylloplane/Leaf | place: USA: Michigan... | reverse complement strand
TGTTGTGATGGTGGTGGTGGTGTTGGGGGCTGGTGCTGCTCAGCGGCGCAGGCGTGGGCGGAGTGCCAGGCGCAAAGCTGGGGATGCTGCCGCGAGCCATTCGTCATGCGCGCGCGCCTAGCCGGCAACGCTAGTTTAATGCATGCGGCGTGCGAGTGATTGGACAGTACGATTGGCTTCGTCGGGGCCCTCAGCTGGCGACTTGGGACGGCTCCGGATGGCGAGTCGAGTGGTTGTTGTCGTTGTGGTCGCAATTTGCGGTCGTTGCCGGCGCGTTGTCGCGGCATTGTCGGCGGCAAACGCAACGCAGGCCCCCCGTGATCGGTGTGTGTTTTACCCTGCCCTGTCCATTCTTCGGCTGTCTACGTCACACGAGAATTCAAAATCACCACATCCGCCTTTTCGCCGCCATGGTGCGCGTCAAATTTCGCTATCTGGTGGTGAACTTCCTCTACCCAGAGCCCAGCAGGACGTCCAAGACCGCGCACCCGCTGCCTGATCTCGTCCAGATCCACTCCCCCACCCCCGATGCCATTCATGCCGGCAGCATCATGCGCATGGTGCGCGACGGCGTCGAAGACCTGTACGGCGACTACGGTTCCGGCATGATCTCTGCCGGGCTCAAAGGTCCGCCTCTCCCTCGGCCATGCCCCACGCCCGGTCCTCTCCTGCTAACCCGCTGCCAAAGTCAACTACTACTCTGCCTCCACCTCTACCGCCATCATTCGCTGTCCCCGCGACCACTACGCCATGGTCTGGGCAGCGCTCACGTTCATCACCCACCTGCCCACCAAGCCCGTCGAGACGCCCGTCGTCGTGCGCGTACTCCGTGTCAGTGGCACGATCAAGAAGGCAGAAGAGGAAGTGATAAGACGATCACAGATTATCGTTAAGCGAGCCAAGGCGTGGGAGGCTGGCGGGACGCTGGCTATGCCTATGCCCATGCTGCAGAGTGTGGAGAGGGCGGTGGACAAGGCGAGAGTGGGCGAGGTCATGGCAAGCGTTGATGAGGGAAGCGAGGACGAAATGAGGGAGTGACTACAGACTCCGTATCAGCCGTTGTACGCGCTGGGCAAGCAGGGTGACAGCCTCGGTCGCCGAATGCTGCTGATCAACGTGGCTTCATGGGACATGCGAGTCTCAGGCCATCTCCCGCGCCATACCCGCCAACACTCCCGCGCCTACAACACCGCCATCGCGCGCCTCCTTCAACGTCACCCTCTTAGACGCATTCCTTGCCGACCCCTGCTCCACCAGCGTATCGATCCATTGCTGGCATGTCAGTAGCCATTTTGGATACTGCGAGATGGTCCCGCCTGCGTATGCAATCACAAGTTCCTCCATGTCCTGCTTCGTCTTCTTTGGAGTGCCGTTGCTGAGCCTTTTCGCGGTGGGGCGGGTGCCAATGTCAAGGTCGATGTCGCTGACGCAGTGGAGCAGACCTACGCAGGCAGCAGCGATTAGGGCAGAGGATCGCTGTTGCACAGCTTCGGCAATGTCGCGAATTCGTTCTACGCGCTCGACCGTCCAGAAAAAGGGTTCCTCGGCTGGAGTGGTGGCCGGATACCGCTCTTCCAGTTCTGCTTGGACGAGACGCCCGCCTTTTCGGGCTACGACTTCGGATAGGAATCTCGTCGGCAGAGCGTTTTTCCGGCAGAGGGAGGGTGGCATCTCTTCGCCTTGGTCGAGTGGGAGCACGTCCAACAGCACGAGCCGTACAATCTCGCCAAGATATCGCCCAGACGTCATGTACTCGAATGGCTGAAAGCCAGGTGCATCGCTATTTGCGTCAAGTATGGCGTCCCACTGTGTCTTGATGTTGCAGTCAATGAGTGGCTTGTCTGTGCCTCGTATCGTCCACTCGGTATTGATGACAACCGTCTCGACAGCATCGGGATTGGAAAGGTGATTTCTCTTGGCAGGATGCAGATCTTCCAGCTTCATTGGGACGGTTGCATTGGTGCCGGTTCCCACAATCAGTCCCATGGCGACTCTGCTGTTTGGCGCAGCTTTGACGGCATATGCCATGGAAGCAAACGTGGCAACGGTGTCGTTGGTGATGGCTGCAATCCGTATTGCAGGCAACGGCGGTGTGGTACTGCTCGCTGCTGGACGGCAGTGCCGTGCATATCCATCCAGGAGCATTTTCCCAAGATTTAGGTTCGATGTGATGGCAAAGCCCTTGCCCATGGGCAGTAGTGTCGCTTCCGAAACTCGAGTCTGGCTAGCCCAAGATTAGAGGTAGAACCGAACGGGCTGTCGAAGGGGAGGGACGTACGCCATAGGAAAGCTGAATGTTATACCAAGCAATATCTCACTGCCCAGTGCAGACTCAGGCGTCAATGTTCCTGCGTCCAGAGCTTCTCGAATCACTTGGGCGATGCAATCCCCAATCCATGCAAACAGGTCCTCTGCTTGATCCATCTTCAAGTGATCCCCAATCGGCCAATCCCTATCATGGCGCCTCTTGATCGATTCGAAAACCTCCTCGCCCACCGTACTGCTGCGTTCGGGCTCATCTTTGCCCGGCCCAGCACGCTCGCCCGCCAGCTCGATGAAGCCAACGCGCAAATTCGACCCCCCAACATCGATGCTCAAGAACTTTCCCTTCTCCTTCCCCGTCGGCAGCGCCGTCACGGGCGTCACGAGGAAGTGCTCCGTCGAGGTCCTCGCAAGATCACTGTACGTTGCCGAGAATCGCTGCGCGAGATCCAGCAGCTCGTCCGTGTTGAGGAAGCCAGTCAATGCCTGGATCGCCCGCACTGCAGGCTCCTCTGATGCGGCGTTACGGGCCATGGCGAAATAGCAGCGAGACTCCGGGATCGACGTAGCGAGTCGCGGCTAGATGATGCCTTCTGCGACAGAGGTCCGGTCTGGAAAGGCAAGCCGAATGCGACCCAGTCGCACACCATGTACACCCCCCTGATGGGAAATCCAGTCAGAGTAGGATTGGCCAGCGCGGGTCGGCTTCGCTTCAGGCGGACATGGCAGAATCCGGGAGCGGGAGGGGCGGCGACAAGAACAGTAATGTCTACAGAAGCGATGGATTAGATATGCAGAGGCTAGATGCGCGCCTGGGACATCCGGGCGCCACCCCCCCCTCCCCCCTGGTGAACTGAGGTTCGCGGATTGTCCGAGTAATCTGCCGTCCTGCCTGGGCCGGAACCACACTCCCACTCCACACTGTGCAGCAGAGATGGAATCGGCCGTGTGGCTGCTTTGGGGGCCGAGACGACTGTCTTGTAGCGTCGATGTGGGAAGATGCAATGCCTGCTAACAGGAACAGAGGTGGAGGGTCGCAGTTGCTGCTCACGTGCGCGCAAGCAGTGCACCTGCTCGCTGGGACGGCCGAGGGTGGTCTCGCCAGCCTTCGCTCTCGCCGCCAACGCATCGACTCTCTCCACGCATACATCGCCCTCGAGAGCAGTCGCATACCCAGGCTCGCCCGCCCTATCAAACGCTGCACCGCTGCGCCCTTCACCACCCAAGAATGAACGACGTAAGGAAACCACTCTTGCCGCAGGCTGCTGCGACACCCACTACGGCCCCCCAGCATGGCGCGGCCGTCGCGAAAGCAGCGAGCATGGCACGGAAATCGCAGAAATCATGGACATGCAAACTCCAGCTGGCAGCGTTGGTGCTGCTGGCCAGTCTGTTCTGGCTGGCGCGGACGTGGAACTGCGACGGCGAGCACCTGGACCAGGGCACCAAGATCCCGCTCGAGGTGCACATCATGTCCAAGTGCCCCGACGCGCGCGATTGCATGCAGAAGCTGGTCCTGCCCACTATGGCGCAAGTTGCGGACAAGGTCAACTTCACCCTGAGCTTCATTGGCACGTATGTATCCGCCTGAACACACACGTGCACACACACGTGCACACACACGCGCGCGCTCGCGCGGCGCTCCCCTTACTCCACCCCCTGCCGCTGCACCCGTGCTGATTCCCGCCGTTCTGCAGCGTGACCGACGACGACGACGGCGTCCAGTGCAAACACGGACAGACCGAGTGCCTGGGCAACATCCTCATGCTATGCGCCGCCGCCGAATACCCGGATCCCAAGTCCTATCTCGGCTTCGCAAACTGCCTCATCGCCGACTACCCCGAGATTCCGTCGCAGAGCCTGGCTGAGGACTGCGCGCTGGAGCACGGGCTCGACTTCGGCGTGCTGAACGATTGCATGAGCAGGGATAGCGGGGGCTATGGCATGGGCCTGCTGCGAGAGAGCGTGCTGCACAGCCAGGCGGTTGGGGTTCAGACGAGCTGCACGATCCGGCTGGACGATCGGGTCAGGTGTGTGTACGATGGGGGGGAGTGGAAGAACTGCGATCAGGGGGAGAGGCCCGAGGATCTCATTCATGACATTGAACGGCTGCATCATAAGGCGCGGGGCTAGACCTATCAAGCGACGAGTACAACACCTATGGAATAAAATCCCCCTCTCCGGCCTCTCCAGTAAAACGCCCGTGTCAATGCAGATGCCAGATCCCAATCGATGCAGTGCTCTACGCATTCAAGAAAAACAACCAAGACAATAACAACAACGGCCTTCTATTGAAACTCGCCAAATTCGCCGTCATCAAAGCCCAAATCCTCGGCCGTCTGCTTCGGCGGACTTGACTCGAACATCTGTCTACTGCGCCTGCGCTCCTCCTTGACACTCTTCGCACTCGGCGGCGGGGGCAGGAATCCAGGCGCTGCACTCCCCGGCGGTGGCTTTATACTAAACAGCGCGTCCTGCTCACTCTTGCCCTGCGCCGGGCCAGCCTTCTCGCTCTCGTGGGACCGCGAGCGCCGGCCCTTGAGCCCGCCCAGATTGATCGAAATGGTCTCGCCCTCCTTGAGACTGAAATCGCGCCTGGGCTCCTCGAGCCCCTGCTTGGCCTTTGAGCCACGAGCGCCAGGGCCCGCTGCAGCAGCAGCAGCAGCAGTAGCGGTGGCATCAGAACCAAAGCCGAGGACGCGGCGTGCGTCTTGCAGGGCAATGCTAAAGTCCAAGGCCTCGGAGCGCTCCTCGAAGCCTATGCCCAGCACGGCTTTGCGGCCCTCGCCGACAACGGTGATGGCGAAGAAGCGCGAGCTGTCGAGGGCTGGCTCAACAATGCGCTCGGCGGTGTAGGGGGCCGCGGCAAACAGGTCGCCCGTCTTGGGGTCCTCAAGCAGCAGCGTTGTCGCCACGCTTTCGTCGCCGTCGGGGCGCTCCGAGGGTACCGACGTCTCGACGATGCGCAGCCGCGCAGTGAAGATCTGCAGCCGGTTGTTGTCGGCGGTCCAGGTGCTGGCCTGGTAGCCTTTGACCGAGGTCGCGGGCGGAATCTGATATACGTGCACCGTGGGCGCCAGGTACAGGATGCGTTGAATGGCGTTGGCCGGCAGCGGCTGGCCGGTCAGCGCATCGACGTTCATGTCGGCGTCGTGGCGTCGTCGGGGAGCGGGTCGTAGATAGGCTGGCTGCGCTACGGCCGAGTCTTGTAGGGGCGAGGGAGGGGGAAGGCGGGCGTCAATGGTTCCCGGTCCACACTAGTGGGGGCGATCGAAGACTGCGGCACAGGAGGGGCGGAGGGGTTGCTTGCACCGGAGCCGCTGCTCCTCCCGCCAGGCGTGAACGGGGCAGGGGGCTGAACGACATGGCGACCGGTTCCCCTGTTGGCGGTGAGCGATGCGCTGGCACTCGCGGCCCTCTAGTTATGCACGACAAGCCACGATGACGGTTGACCTGCCCATGAGGTGGGCGAATCGGTACTGTCACTAGACCGGATCAGGAATAGTCTCCTACGGACCGAGAATCTCCCAGTCTTCCCATTCAATTTCTACCTCAGCGCAAAAGTACAACTCGCAACCCGTCCCCATCGCTTTTCCAGTGCCAACTGTCACCACCGCCACCTCCTCCTCCTCCCCAGTCACGGGAGCGTCTGTCTAGCCATACGTGTAGCAAAACGGCCCGCCCATTGTGCTCATGACCGACTCAATCGTCATGTTTCCACCGTAGGCATGGCCCAGCGATATCGTATCGCTCAGCTTCGTGGCTGGCGCACTCGCATTGCCGAAAGCAATCGTGCCATAAATGGCATAGGTGCGCGCTGCTGGATCTAGGTTCTGCCACGTCCACCACACGCGGTCAATCTGCGCATGGTGGAAGAAGAAGTACGGGTCGCCCGGTGATGTGAGGAAATCGGAGCCTGGGTCGCCTCCCACGGTAAAGTGGCCGGCGGTGTGCACGCCCATGAAGTTGTTCGCAAACAAGGGCGTGCCGCCCTGCATGTCGCTCCAAAAGGTCCGCATGTCCATGCTCTGGAGCAGCTGCACTACCGAGGCATCGTTGGTCCATTGGCTTGAGGTCCAGGAGGAGATGTCGCGCTTCAGGCAGCGAGGGTTGTAGCCCAGGCCGGCGTTGGGGTCCGTCGAGTTAGCAATGGGATTGGCGGGCGTGCACGTCAGGTCGCTGGAGACGGGTCCGAGGTTGACGGGCCAGTTCGTAAAGGGACCGGACGATACGCAACCACCTCCCTGGCCCTTGGGGATCTTGATCAACGGCGCTTGATTCGTGGGAATGCCGTAGAAGGTCTGGTTCATGCATCCGGCAACACCATTCCCGCTCAGCGAAGTGTCAGACCCGTCGAAAACGGGGGACTGGATCGGATCGTCCGCCCAACGCGGCCAGTTGTAGTAGGGCTGGTAGCCTTTGTATCCGCACTCATGGCGGAGAGTCTGCTCATATGCGTACGTGAAATAGCGGTGCCACGCGAGGAAGTTGCCAGTGTTGTGGATGAAAAAGGTCTGCTTCATGTGCGTCGCCACAAAGTCATCATAGCGGTTCTTGCACCCAGGGCATTCAGCCACCGGCGTCTTCGGCGGCAATTTGCTCATGCATTGGACGGCAGAGATGTAGTTTTTCCTCTCGGACGTCGAGAAGGCCGCCCTATGGGGGTTAGTCCAAGTTCTCTGTCCGAAAAGCTGGGTAGTGAACCATTCTCGTCGAACAATCATGTTGGAGGGGTTACATGTCTTCCACTGGCTTGGCTTTTGGGTAGCCTGGAAGACTTGCTGATTCATGGCAGCAAGCCCGGCATATACATCAGTCTGTAAGGCCTTCGCTCCCAAGGCATCCAGCGAGATGGCATCTCTCTTGCCAAGAGAGAGTACTGTTGTCGTCTCCCCAAACGCAGGAATGACGCTAGAACCAGCAACTGTTGCAAGCCACGCCGCGGTGAAGTGGGAAGCTCGCATCGTTTCTTGCTTAAACGGATCACTCAAGAAAGGCGAACGAAGACGAATGGAATTTCTCGGCTGAAGGGCCAACACAATCCGTAGTCCAAGATGAATCTACGGTTAGAACAGTTGGGTGCAGAGGCTCAGGGCGATAGGTCCGTAGCAAAATAGGACCAGCAAGTGCTGCTGTCTATGTTCCGGCCAAATATGGCTAATTTCCAGCGTCTGATTTCCATGGATTGATGGATTTCTTCCTCGTGCAGACGCTCACAAGACACTGTTGCTCCATACAGCTGCCCGTCATCGACTATAGCAGCGGCAGTTCCAAGCAGCCCAGTGGTGGCGTTCGCAGAACCTGCTTACATGAGTGATGTGGCAGACGTGCCAATACATTGAATATCGGTAAGCCCGCCTCCATCGCTTACCACTTATATGTAGAGGCTGCCAGATCTGCTGACACACTCAGTGTGTCCATTTCAACAACCATTTGGGGGGGTGGCGGCAAGAACGGATGCGCCAGCCTGCCCCTGGTCGGGAACGGGATATCGTCCGAGTCAACACAAGCATCAGCGGACGACGTAAGGGATATCGGGTCAAATCACAGCAGCTGATTCAGGAGTAGGGAGGTAGTTGGACGTCCGGGTGAAGCGGGCCGCTAGTGCATAGGCGGCAGAACCACTCACTCCTCGTCCGACCCGATCGTACAGCATCCACAACATCCTTCATCGTCTCACAGCCTTTTCTTGCGATCGTTCCCAGTGGAACGCTTATCGCCATGCATAATCTCCTCCATATTTCCAAACCTACTTAGACTTGGGCCTTCTAGCCGTCGCCCTTGCGCACGCGGACGAGGAAAACTGGGGAGCGTGTCTTCCCAATCTCGAAGCGCGTATTGCAATGAACGTCTACGCAATCCCCGGAGCCGCGTAGGTGAAGCTAGTTTGCCAGAGTACGATGCGAGCGCCCGGCCCGCTTCCGCAAAGTTTTTATCTACGGTAGCAATAGTGATAGGCCGTGGGATCCTTGGAGCAAAATACACGACCTGGGTACTATGCTCACTGCCTGAGGGAGCGGTGGTAGTAGTTATCCCCTCGTTCCATCTTCCATCTCATGGCTTTGTACCAGGCCAGCAACATATCGTTTCACTCCGTCCTCCGTGTCACCCACGAGAGGAAACACGGCTGAGAGAGACGAGTCGTCTGTCTACATTTTGTCATGCGATGGACTGGAACGAATGATACTACCTGCGTCCAGTGTAGAGACATGCGTCCATAGGCATCCAATCATCGGCCACCGAACTTGGAGCGCCGTCTTTTTTTTTTTGCAGAGTCCACTTCATGACTTCAAGGCCTGTTTCGTGCATATTCCATGTGGCAGGAGTGTCCTGGTATATCATGGGCTTGACGTCTTAAGTGTCCTTGGTATCTTTGGGGTAGTGATACTGATGTGGTCTACTTGCTCATACATTTTCTAATCCCATAATTGGTAACCATGTTGCACGAGCTTCTCGGAAAACAGAAAGGAAGAGCCCCGCCGCCGTCGCCAGAGCATCTGGCCGAAATCATCGCGCCAAAGTTGGTGACCGTCGGCGGTTCCTTGTTTGCACTCTCAATGACTATGTAACTATGCGTACACGGGATCGGTCTGGGAGTCATCTTGAGCCTGGATCTCTGGTACGTCCACATTCCTCCACCACGACTCCAACCACACTGACACCCGCTTCAGCGCCTCGGCCGTCGCAATTGGTAAAACGCCCATACAGGCCAATTTCTTCACGGTCCGGCCATGGCGCATGGTACTACATCTGGCAACCGTACGTTTGCCCCCTTCGAACAGAACACCCAGCCCAGACCAACCTGACCCTGCAACCAAACACCGTTCTAGCCAACTTCTTCGGCTCCATTCGTGCCCTGACCAAAGGCCGCAGCACTGGCTTCACCACCGGCAACAGCGCGCCTTTTTGGCCCAGCGAATACATCAAGCAGAGCGATCATTGATGCCAACAGGGTAGCTTTACCGTGAAGAATCTGAGCGGAGATTCCTCCAGGTCTCGCACGCGGAATCTGTATGATGAGGATGATAATGTGTTGGGCAAGGAAGGTAGCTCGTGTAGAATGGAGACGGGGGCTGACATGGATGTGGATGTGGCCAAGGGTATTCCGGGGCTTCGGGCTCAAGATGGATGTGAGGGGACAAGGAGTGTGCAAACAGGCATGACGATTGGTGAGGACGACCGAGGTCAATGTTCCAAGATGAATGTTGAGGAAGCATGGTTCTTTTTTTTCTTCGTGCGGGACTGAGCATTCAACCATGATGATGACGAACTCGCAGCAATAAAGGCCCAGCGAAGACCTCTCTTGTTTCCCTCAATGCAGCCTTTCCCGCCGAGATTAATGAACGGGGGAAATCCGTGCAACTCCCCCATCTACCGTCATATCTATAAGTACGGCCATCACTGACAACACTATCGTACACATGTCTGCACAAACAGATACAATACAAGCATATCTCATACAACCGTATCAGGATATCGTTCGCTCAGTTCCCTCTGAACATGGAAATAATTGCCGCGGTGATGACCGCACCGGCTGCAGCACCCTGCAGCACGGCAGCCGTATAATCAATTCTGCGAATTGCAATCACGCGGTCGCTCACGACATCGAGCGCTACGGCGGTAGCGTTTTGCTGCCACCGTTGGAGTACTGACCGTGTGTCTGGTTGTGACAATACCTCTTCAGTGATGTCGATGACATCCTGTGGGGTGGCTTTGTCCTCTTGTGAGAGAAGAGGCGCAGCGCCTGGTACGGCTGTGTCCGTCTGGGGTTCGAAGAGAGTCTCTGGTGGCATCGTAGCGTCTGAGATTGACTCTGCAGGTGACAGTGATGATGATGACGATGATTCTGCGGACGGAATAGGAAGCGTTGGTGGAGCTACTTGGCCAACTGGCTCCGAGTTCTCAAAGAATTCAGTTGTGGGCTCAACGCCGACGTGAGATACTCCACCTACCGGCTTGGCTTCATGCTTAACCAAAGCAACAGTGGCAGCTGGGGTAGCAGGCACAGATGCTGGGTGTGTCTCCATAGCTAAAATCTGTGCCTCGAGCGCCGTGTTGATTTCCCTGACCATTCTCTTTCTCCTCCACGGCTCCAGAACGGCTAGACTCAGCAGCAGCAAGAAGATATTGACGCCCATCAGCCCGAATGTAACCCACGTGCTATTTCTGCGAATGGTGTCGCTCCAAATCTGCTCCTCGTGGTACTGTGCGCGCTCTCTCTTTTCTAGTTGTGCACGTGCTTCTTCCAGCGCCTTCTCAGCATTAGTGACGGCATCTTTGCCTTCGCGGACTGCCTGGTCGTTGATATGTTCGGATCGGATAAGCGACATGTAGCGTTCGAGGTCGCTGGAGGACCATGAGTGCTTGCGCTCAAGGAGGGCCACGACTTCCTTTTGGGAGGCGGCCTGGTGAGCGAGAGCGGTATCCAGAGCTTGCTTTTTGCTGTCAATGGCGAGGCGGCGGGCTTTTACGAGCTGTTCTGCGTGCTGTCAGTTGGATAATTTTGCTAGAGCCGGCGGTGGTGCTTGCCTTGCTCCTGAATCTCGCGGCGCAAGGCTTGGACGCCAGAGTAATCAGTGCCGGTGTACGTGTTGACCTTTTGCGTAACCAAGGCTATTTTGGGCAGCAAATCGTCCATGGCGTCTGACAGACGCTTGGAGAGGTCCCATCGTTGTCTTTCGCGATGAGACGGGAGGTGCTCGTCGGGCACGCGAGCAATGTTGTCCTCAACGGGTTCCGGCTCTATTAATTTTTCTGCCTTGGATTGTGCTTGCACACGCGCTTGTTCTTCTGTTTGCAGACGGTGTTGTTCCTGAATCCTTTCTTGGGCTCGTCGCGCGTCCTCTTCTTCCTGCAACTTCTGAGCCCTCTCTCGCATCTTCTGCTCTTCAGCATGCCGTTGCATTTCATCGAATTCCCTCTGCAACCTCTCTTGGCGTTCCAGTAATGTCGGGCTGTCTGTGAACGCGGCCCTGTTATCTCTTGTGTGCTCGGAAGGCAGTGGTGGCATGGATATGGGCTGCGACGTATCCGGGGGTTTCCGGTCGTCCTGCCATGTTCTCGTGCTGGAGAAGGTTCGTCGTGTCCATGGCTCGGTTGGCTTAGTATTCACTTGGATTCCATGGCCCCAGCGGTACTGACACCTGCAACAGATGGATTCTGCGAGGCCACCCGCTACTCGTGTCGGTATCGTCGCACTAGCAATAAGCGAGCGCGAAGCATGCTGAAGCAGCGGCCTCATGTTCATCAGCCAAGGTCGGATTCCATCAAAACACCCAATGGGGAATGACGAGGCGCTCTTCCAACATCAATTGCGGGGAGGGGGAAATGGCACAGAAAGATGTCGCATTAAGCTCAGACATCCATGCCAAGCTTGTGTGGAAGGCCGGACCTGTGTCTGTGGGCCTTGGCTTGTTTTAGTGTCCCAATTGAGAATCTACTCATTGACAATCCTTCTCGTTCCTAAGTCCAACCACCTTGACACCTGGTCTTTCGTTCGCAAGCATGCCCGATCCACATTATATACCTCCACTCTCCTACCGGACTCGATTTGTTGAAGACCCACACAGTTGTCGTTGCTGGGCACTCTCCCAATGCGATAGTGATTGGAGACGATGCCCCAGTCAACCGCTGGGTTATCTGTCTCGTTCTCGCTGGAGCAGGATCCATACGCCTCGACATGTCACCACATCCCACACCTGGTCAATGAATAAATTCAGAATATAGTTGTTGTTTGTGCTAGATACATAGCTAGTCACGCTGAACTAGAACATCAAGTGGAGTTTTATCCGTTCACCTGCTTACGGTCCCCCGTAGCCAAGCCCACGTGGGGGTGAACCGCGGGACCGAATGGCGAAGCGTGCCTGAACACGTTTTTCGCGCGTCACTCCGACATACCTACCTGCTACTCAATATTCCGCGTTATTGCCCTCAACCTCATTTCCACCGCCCAACTTCTTGCAAACACTCAGGCCTCAAAGTATCCAAAATGGGATCTATGGACGTTATGACGGACCTCCCGGCTATGAAGACAAACCCAAAGGTATTCATCTCACTCTCGGAACGCATTCGGAACACATAATCCAGGGCGCATGAGTTGACCATTTCGGCCAGTTCATCTTCTTCACCGATTTCGACGGTACAATCACTCTCCAGGACTCCAACGACTATCTCACCGATACAATTGGCTACGGAAAACCTCGCCGCCGCGAGATGAACATTGCCTGTCTCAACGACAAGATCTCGTTCCGTGATTCCTTTCGCGACATGATGGACAGCGTGACCAGGCCCTACGACCAATGCATGCAATACCTGGTCGACAACATTGCTCTAGACCCGGGCTTCAAGGCCTTCTTTGAGTGGGCATGCGCGAACAATGTACCAGTGGTCGTGCTGAGCAGCGGCATGGAGCCCATCATCAAGGCGCTTCTTGAGAAGCTTGTGGGTCCCGAGGCGAGCAAGATGCAGGTCCTTGGGAACTACGTTGGTGCACGCGACGGCAAACAAATCAACGAAGAGGGAGGATGGGAGATTCTGTTCCGTCACCCAGAGAGCGGATTCGGTCATGACAAGTCGATCGAGCTACGGAAGTACTCTTCGCTACCTGCGGATGTTCGGCCAACCATGTTCTACGCAGGCGATGGTGTGTCGGATCTTTCAGCGGCGAGAGAGACAGATCTCCTGTTTGCAAAGAAGGGACATGATCTCATCAACTACTGTGCAAGGGAAGATGTGCCGTTCACCGTCTTTGAGGACTGGACAAACATCCTCGCCAAATGCAAGGAGATTGCCGAAGGCAAGACAACTGTGCAGCAAGCTGCCAAGGAAGGCTATGAGGCATACAAGAAAGGTGAAGCAGGAGTGTAGATAGGAAGACAAGGCACAAATGTATATAGAGACAATGCACGGCTATCGGAATAGAACAATAGACTATACTTGAAAACATAAAGACTATAGCTATGTGCAAAAGACCGGGTGACAACAAGAGCTCCTATTACGAAGGTCTTATTATCTTTTAGTGTAAACGATGCACTACACAGACTCTAAAGACCAGTTTTCATAAAAGAGGTATGTAATACATTGCGCCAAGTTTCCAGTAGAGTGTATAGAAGGACCTGGACTATAAAGAATCCGCATGCTACTGGCTGTGCCTGCATGCACCGCCTACTCGTCAAACATGTCCTTCTAATTGTTCTAATATCTGCGACCGAAAAGGATAAGGAAGTCCTTATGCTTTAGACGATCTTCAAAAGACTCCTCTTCCTGCTGATCACGCGCTTGACAGTCTTGGAGAGATTGTTCAGCCCTCTGACCATGCTCTTGACAGTCTCGGGGAGATTTTTCTAATTTCTGACGGGTCTCTGCATCGGCAATATGCTTTGCCTGGAGCGAGTGTTTCAGAAATTTCATATAGGCCGGAGCAGAAGGTAGAACTTTTCCTTCAGGATATTAGCATGTTTGCTATACC
>Ga0182211_1000412_pt1 | contig 13767 bp, 10 predicted proteins | sample G5R1MG_20_FD_129660 | JGI IMG/M metagenome (GOLD analysis project Ga0182211, IMG submission 129660) | Switchgrass phyllosphere microbial communities from Michigan, USA - G5R2_MAIN_03OCT2016_LD1 MG | ecosystem: Host-associated > Plants > Phyllosphere > Phylloplane/Leaf | place: USA: Michigan... | reverse complement strand
TTTCGATTACGACAAGCTGCAGCAAACCATACACGCGGAAAAAAGAACAACGTTTCAAGAAGAGAATAAGACAAAAGAAAAAAAAAAAAAAAATCATCGAGTACAAATCGCAGTATAGAGTAGCTGGATCGATGCGCATTACATACCCCCGCGGAAACCAACCCACGTCAAGTGCAGCTGACCTAATCCTACAACATCATCGACTCACTACCACCGATTACCAAATGATATGCACAAAATGCGTACGTATATGTCGGCGTGAAATAAGCTCATTTAGTCGTTACAGGAAAACAAAAGGAGGAGGAAAAGAGACCAGACTAGACTGCCGGTGAAGACAAAATAAATGTGATAAGAAATCTCCCAAGGAAGATAAGATACAGAAAAAAAAACATACACTTTTGCTGCAGTAGATGTTCCATGCAGAGTAGGTATGCGCGACCAGCCAAAGGGGGGTATCACGTATGTGCGGGTGAGAGTTGAAAATAGGATTATTGGGAAGAGGGAGGAGATGATGATAGGAGGAGGTGACCTGCGTCCTGTAGCGATGAGATGGTGTCGTCATAACTGCTGGCGTGAATAGAGGTGCGATGGAGAGGTGTGGATGGTGGAGTATGGAGAAGGAGAAGGCCTCCTGGATCACGGATGGATGGGATGTCGTAGCTTGTTTGCGTGGAGCTGCGTCGCAGCGAGGTGGTGAGGTCTTGTCTTTAGGTGCTGCTTTGTGCAGGAGAGGTAGAGCGCGCCGATGGAAGGGATTCTTGCGGGCGACTCGCGCTTTGGTGGTGTGGTCTGGCTATGTGTTCCAGGTCTACTGATTGCTGTGAGAAGTAAGAGGAGCGTGTTGCGGGTGGAGGGAAGGCGCGACGATGTGAGACTACCGTGTTGAAGGCTCGAGAGCTACGTCTGGGTTGGGCTGCAAAGTCGTGCGTGATGACTGAGTCGGTGGGAGATGGACCTGTGGCCGAGTTCTCGAGTAAACCACCGACATCGAACCATGACACTCGTCTGCCGCCGCGTAGACTCGGCGTCAGGTCCATGAGATCCTCAGCCTTGTCGCCAACTGCCGGTAAAGGATTCACATCTGTATTGGTGAATGGCGACCTATTGTTGGCAAAGGGCGCAGCATGTCGGGTTGGTGGGAGAACATCCAGATCTGCCACGGGTGCGGGCCGGGGAAAACTCATGGTCTTTTCTAGCAGCTCAGGCTTGGTTCGATAACCTAGGGACCGGGCCAGGTCTTCGTCGCTGCTGTAAGCATTTTCTGTAAATCGGCGGACTGGCTCTCTGCGCTCCATACTGTCTGAGGTGGAGGGAGGCTTGAACCTAGTCTTCTTGATGCCCCGATCACGAAGGAAGGACCCCAGCACGATGGCGTTCGCGACAATAGCGGCAGCGAGGATCTCGGATGATGCGAAGACGGTGCGAAACTGCTGTATCCCGTGCCGGTTGATTACTAGAGGCATACGGGCTCCTGTAATGGCGATGAGGATCATGGATAGGGAGAAGAGGGCGACGAGGGATAATTTGCGCTTCAAGGGCATGCCCGAACGAATGATGATGGGTATGGGGAACGCGACGAGCAGAATGTCGGTTATGACATCGGCGATTCCCATGGTAAGCAGTTGTGGGTAACCTTGCCGGCACTGTGGTCCTGGGTCCGGTACTACCTGCCAGTAATGGCTTGTCGGGTGGCACTCTGCCAGGGTGGCGATGAAGACCAAGAAGAAAGTGACGACCAGGAAGATTCGGATGAAGTGTAAGCCTCTCTCGTAGCCCTTTCTCCAGAAGCGCTCTGTCAGGCGCTTGAGGAATTCGGAAACGGTAAATTTGGCCATCCAGATGCTAACAGGTGTTAGCCTTGCTATATGTGTGTTTTTTTTTGAGTTGGCCATAGGCACAAGCGAGGCTTACAACAAGGCGTAGAATATTCGGGCAGCAAGGACCAACTGTGAGCCAATCTCACGGTGGCGAATCTTGACCGGGTTGGACAGGTTGGACACGTCGACATTGTTAGTGCCGTAGATGAGGACGACATGCACGCAGGCCATGCGGGCCAGGAGCGGGACGATGCTCCATGCCATGATCTGGTCCTCGCGGAAGAGACGCTCATTGCGAATATAGCGGCCGGCCAGCCGAAGGGCTATGATGACGATGGAAGCTATGGTACACCACCAGCTGTAGAGGAGGGTCGGGTTGTTGGCGATGCTGGTGCGGGGGCCTGGCGGCGAGGTATTGAACAGTGTGCGCGGGATGAGCATGCTGGTGTGCGAGCCTCCGCAGACCCGCGCCTCCGCAGAGGGGGAGAGGGGGAGCTGGCGCTCACTGTCTCGGGATGCAGGCGACGATGGCGGTCGATGTGGGATGGCAGGGCGCTCTGACCATGTCGCTCTCTGTCTCGCTGTGTGTGAGCGTGTGTCACGTGTGTAGGTAACGTCGGGGTTGGGGCGGGCCTTGGCAGGGCAAAGTCGGGTTGACGGTCTGAATGGCGATTACTCCACACCTCTAGTATGTACCATAGTAGGTAAATCAATACCAGGGGAGAGAAGAGACAAAGAGGGCGGGCGGGCGGGCGAGCGAGCGTGATGGTGGACCTATGTCTATGTACTAGGCACGTACTATGCAGGTAAACTCGGGCCGTATGCAGTGAGAGAATGGGCGCCTTATCTACACAGCGCAATCGTATAGGTACGCCTATACTTAGTATACACCTATCGCTCCAGGATTCGAGGCGCGCCACATTCGTCCATGACCGGCTGGATCGTCGTCGGCCGCGTCCTGTCAGCGATTCGGTACGACGCCTTTGTGCATGCAACCCCAATGAAGCTAGGCCTGTCAATTCATGCCTCACGCCCACACGGCCCACGCAGGCTGCATGCAGAGAGAGCATTCTTCCAAGTGGTGGTCGCATGGCAGCCCTGATGAAACGCCGTGTGAAACCTGTATCCATCGTGTGCTGCGAGTCGGGGCAGTGCTCTGCTGGGCCGTGGCGTACTTGTTTGCTGTGCAGAGCGCACTACGTCGTGCAACTACCAAGCCTTCACGCCAAACGTCATCGCTGCCTGCCCTCCTCTGCCTACTTAGCTACCAAGCAATTACTTGTCCCTGCTGCACCATCCACCTACACCCCATCTCATCCCATCCACTCGCCTCCCACCCAGTCCTCCCCAAACCACCTGCTCTCGACCCGGGAACGTCTCGACGCATCCCTCTCCAGCCATGTCGGAAGCTCCGCGTGTTGAGCTCAACAACACCCACCTCGACGTCGACCTCGCCGCCTCCACCAGCACGCAGCCTCTGCTAAACAGCGCCATCAAGACAAAGGACAGCATCGTGGAGAGTGAGGTAGGTGTGGCAGCCGCCTCCGATACGCATGGTTGCCGAGACCCAAGCTAACGCCAGAAACCGCAGTCTTATCTGCATCGCACACCTCGCATGCACCTCCTTACCCTTCCCCATCCTAACCCCTCGACGCAGCAGCATCGCACGCCATGTCCGCCGCCAGCAACCACCCCGCCGTCCAGAACGCCAAGGAGACGGTCCTGAATGGTGAGGTAAGCACATCCCAACCTTGCCCAGGCAGTCGACCCAGACTCACGCGACACAGGCACCTCCACGATAGGACCCGCACACGACCTCCTTGCTAAATTGCGCAGGCCCCGTTGCACAGAGCGTCCAAGCCGAGGGCGCGAAGACGCGTGACGAGTTTGCCGACCTTGCCAACGCCAAGCAGATCCCCGAGCACAAGGCGGCTACTGGCCAGAACCTGACCCGTATGCACTTGCCTGCCTCTTGGTGTGAAGTGTCCACTAACACAAGATACCTAGACTACCACAGCATGTTCTACCGCCTCCTCAGCTGGAAGAACCCTCGCGCAACCGGCATCGCCTTTGCCACGACGGTCATCTTCATCTTCGCCGCCCGATACCTCAACTTGATCCGTTACCTCTTCAAGGGTTCATACATGCTGCTGGGTGCTACCGCTACCGGGGAAGTGGTTGGGCAGCTGGCCTTCGGCCGGGGTCTCACCTCCCAGTTCAGGCCACGCCGGTACTTCACCATACCCAAGGCTTCGCTTGAGCGTATGACAGACGATGTCGAGCAGCTCATCAACTTCTTCGTCATTGAGTCCCAGCGTGTCGTCTTCGCCGAGAACGTGTACATTACGGTCGCGGTACATCCTCCTTTTCTACGCTCAGCCTTGCTAGCGAGAACGAATAGCTGATCTGTCTTGTAGGCTTTCTTCGCGTCGTTGATCTCCTATTTCCTCATCAAGTTTGTCCCTCTCTGGGGATTATCTCTGATTGCCACCACCGTCACCTTCCTCGGACCTCTCGTCTACATCCAGAACAAGGAAACCATCGATGCTCAGATCGAGAAGGGTTACCACATTGCCAACCAGCAGGCCAAGCAGGTCAAGGACCTTGCCGCCCAGCACACGGAAAATGCTGTCAGGACCGTTCAAGGCTACACACAGCAGGCAACTGCAAAGGCACAGGAGACGGTCAAACAGTACCGTGGAACCTCACCTACACCCAAGGTTGATATCAAGAAGGAAGACTTTCCTGCCGCACCTACACAGAACTTCACGGCCGCCTCTCAGCAGGACTTCCCCGCTGCTCCCACCAACGATCTTGCTGCCGAGACGGCAGACGGCGAGACGACTCCGTTCAGGCCCCTTGCTGAGCCTGCCATCTAGACTGGCCATGTGCGACGCACAGTCGGTCAGCAGATTGTTATCGAGTCAGATGGAATCTTGACCGTAGTCGCAAGTGAGCTTCTCCACTGGAGTCAGCTCTCTATCAGCGAGGTCGTCACGGTCGATATAAATGTAATGTTTGTGGACGTCCACACTGCACATGGCCAGCGGTCATGTAGCAGATTTTACTAAAAAGCCTTGTTGCGTTTTGTCCTGGAGCGTTTCTATAGCCTTTGTCCTGCATTCATTGCCTTGGTGGACAGCGCTGTCTGTCGTGGTGGAGGACGTGCTTAGGCCTGAGAATGGTGGTATTGTGTTGCGTGTACTATAAGGGACCCTGGAGGATTAATCAAATATCATTGTCTCTTTCCACGGTACTCTGTGTTAGACAATGGTTCAAGTGCGACATGGCAATTGTGTGATTACCATGAATGGCGTATCGATACGGGGCGATGCCAAGGCTGGACGTTGCGTCAGCTACCAGGAGGCGTCCAGGCTAAGGCGCCCCAACTGCTTCGCCTCCTTTGGCCTTTACCCCCCGTCGCCTCTCCCTCTCCCTCTCGCAACTTGCACTACTGCCTTTCCTACATCTTCCATCTTTCACATCGGTCATCAACATGGTCATCGTCGCTGAGCTGTTGGGGCGCGCCATAGCGCACCCGGCTACTACCGCCTTCGTGAAGCGTGCAGTGCCTGGACCCGATGGCGATGGCGATGATATCAAGATGCCGACCTGGGGCTTCGTGGTGCTCTACCTGAGCACTATGTTCAGCGGTATCGTCATCGTCATGGTGAGCGAGCCCCTTGAGCCCTGTGACCAGCAACGAACGCATCACTGACATAGTCCATCCCAGTTCTCGTACATGCTTCAAGAAGTCGTCACAACGCTCTGTATGGTCGAGTCTCCCATCGCGGCCATCACCGTCTCGCCCAGCCCCGAGTCTGGCGACAAGCATGAAAAGGAAGGTCTTCTTGAAACCGGCCCTACCATCACGCTCGTCAACCAGAAGCCCATCACCTCGAGCATCCGCGGCACTCTCCACCACATTGTCGCCAACGCCGGCCGCTTCTCCCGCTTCCGTGGCTTCCTCCTCTATCTCGCCTACACCGCCTACATGTCTTTGGTCACCACCTTCTTCACCGCCGCCCTGCCCCGCTTTCCTGGCAAGGAAATTCTTGTCGCCGCCGTGTCTGGCGCTACCGTCGCTAGTATTCATGCCCTCTGGACCCACAAGATTGTTAGCATGCCGACCGATAAGACGGTCTGGCAGCGCATGCCCAGCAAGAGTCACTGGAAGACGCTAGCCCTACCTGCTGCCATCCAATCCGCCATGCCATATGTCAGCTTCTACCTCGTCGTAGGCTTCGGTTACATGCTCAACCTAAGCCAGCTGGAGTCTGAGGCCGTCACAGACTTCACATGCAAGCAGTGGACATCACTGATCGTTCGCATCGGCGCTACGCTCGTCTTCGCAGTCAGCTGCTCGCTTTTCCTTTGTGTACCTGCCAACGTTACGCTTGTCCGCATCGAGGCGTCCATTCTTCCCGAGGATCAGGACACCATTGTGCCTTTTGACCGCACTTTCGGTGGCAAGGTGGTCGAGAAGGTGATGGGTGGAACCGGTATTGTCGGCTTCCTGGACGCGTGGCGCAGCTTCAACTGGGAGGCACGTCGCCGCCTCATCAAGCTTTACATGAAGACTTTCTTCATGGTCGCTTGCCTTGTCTTCCTTATTATGCACGTTTTGGCTTTCGAGATGTTTGCCATTATGGGACCAGCGCTTGGAAAGTTCATTGTGCAGTTGAAGCACGAGGGTTTTATCACCAAGTAAGGTTTCAAAGAACACAATTCTCTCAATACAGACTGCTCTCTATGGATGACTCAGAGTTTGTGAGAAAGTACGCGGGTGTCGGATGATCTGGATGATCAGATCAAGAGATCTATTTCTTTTATATCTTATGCCTCCTACAATTTCTGTCTTTATAACCCATCGTCGTAATAATAACTTGCGGCACTGTATCTATCACTTCGCAGCAATACATATTCGGTTGTAGCATGTCATGGCTATTCTTCGTGTTGGAAACGCAATAGACTGCGTGCTTCACGATTAGGAACCTGTGCACATTATCCACCTACCTCATGTTTTTACTACAGCGCACGGAAGGAATTTTTGCGTGAATGGTTTCGTCTGGATGGGGGAGGGTAATAGCTATGATGGCGAGAGTATGAGAGGCTGCAACCATCAATTTTCACGTTAGGATTTCGGCGCCAAGGCTAGGGGGCTTGATCCACCATGCACGTCAAAGCTGTAGCATCGATATGACATCACCACTTCCCGTCCTGGATCGTTTTATTGACGAGTGCGCGCGTTGGGCATGTTGGCGTCAATGATATGGCGTGGCTTGGGGGGCTTCGATCCGGGGCGTCTGCCACCATCTCTTCCATGTTCGTGTCCGCGTTCATTACGACGGTTTGTTCGGGTCTATAAATCTACGCGGTCAGCTAGTACCAGCGTGAATAAATTCATTGCATTCCGCCCTTATCCTACGGACGAGTTTCCGGGTCCTTCTCCTTCGGAACGCTACTGGCTCGACTACTACAGAACCTCCGGTCATGGCTTCAGACGAGGGCCCAACGCCGCTGGCTTCGCATTTACCAGGCGGTTGGATAGAGACACCTGCAGATTCAAGTCGCCATCAGTCTTATATAGGCTCGCAGCAGCACCACACACCCTATGAAGATGGATCTGTCACGCCCAGAGCCCCTGATTCCAACATCGTTTCTGGCCATACCACTGCGGTCCCATCGCCTGAGAAGGAAGTTTTTGCTAATGACAGCAGTCGTGCCCCACGAGAGCAGGAGAACATTAAACATCATGAGACAGTGGTTCCCCCGACTCCCAAACACGACTACTTGCAGAAACAAGCCCCGAGTGGGCCTCTCGAAGAAGAGCGAGTCGTTCTTCCAGACGAGTCATCCGATTCAGAGCGTGAAAATGGTACCTTGACCAAGGTAGCCGAAGCAAGCACCCGGCCAACCCTGCGGTCGAGACAATCAAACCCCATGACCGAGGATGATCTATTTCGAGTGCTGTCTAGAAGAAGGACAAGCCAAACCAATGCCCTCAGCAAGGCCAAGACCGGGCAGTCACACAATAGCAGCGAGGAGGACGATCAGATCAACAACCTCATGTCGAAGATGTTTGGGCATACGCGGCAGGCGGCATCAGAGGAAGAGAAGACAAGACATCAGGGCGTTATATTCAAGCACTTGACGGTTAAAGGCATGGGTGTTGGAGCAGCGCTACAGCCTTCGGTTGGTGATTTCTGCCTTGGTCCAGCCAGATTTGTGAAGAATCTGTTCACAAAAGGTCCAAGGAAGGCGGGAGGTAAGCCTCCTCTCCGTACTATCCTCGACGAATTTTCCGGGGTAATCAAACCCGGGGAAATGTGCCTGGTTCTGGGGCGTCCGGGATCCGGGTGCTCCACGTTTCTCAAGATCATTGGCAACCAGCGATTTGGTTACGAGGAGGTCATGGGTAAGGTGACTTATGGTGGCACAGATGCTGAGGAAATGCGCAAAAAGTATCGGTCCGAGGTCTTGTATAACCCGGAAGACGATTTGCATTACGCTACACTTAAAGTGAAGGACACGCTGGAGTTCGCCCTCAAGACCAAGACTCCGGGCAAGGACTCCCGGAATGAAGGTGAATCTCGTCAAGACTACGTCAGCGAGTTTCTACGAGTCATCACTAAACTCTTCTGGATCGAGCATACCCTTGGGACTAAGGTGGGTAACGAGCTCATCCGGGGTGTGTCTGGAGGGGAGAAAAAGCGGGTCTCAATCGCCGAGGCCATGGTGACCAAGGCTTCCGTGCAAGCTTGGGACAACTCGACGCGTGGTCTTGATAGTTCAACGGCTTTGGAATATGTCCAGAGTCTTCGATCCTTGACGAACATGGCACGAATCTCCACATCAGTTGCGTTGTACCAAGCTGGAGAATCACTGTATAATCTGTTTGACAAGGTTCTCCTCATCCACGAAGGTCGCTGTTGCTACTTTGGCCCGACAGACAAGGCGGTGGAATACTTCCAGTCCCTTGGTTTCGTCAAGCCCGAACGTTGGACAACATCCGACTTCCTGACCTCAGTCACGGACGACCATGAACGGCAGATCAAGGACGGCTGGGAAAGCCGCATCCCTCGTTCTGGAGCACAGTTCGGCAAAGCATTTGCCGATAGTGAGCAGGCTCACGACAACATGGCCGAGATTGACGAGTTTGAACGAGAAACGCAGCGGCAAGTCGAACAGCGCAAGGAGGCCCGTACCAAGGCTACCGAGAAGAAGAACTACACTCTTTCCTTCGCGAAGCAAGTAATGGCTTGCACCAAACGTCAATACCTGGTTATGATCGGAGACCCACAATCGCTCATCGGTAAATGGGGTGGCATTCTCTTCCAGGCTCTTATTGTTGGCTCTCTATTCTACAACCTTCCTAGCACCTCTGCGGGCGTCTTCCCACGAGGAGGCGTCATTTTTTTCATGCTGCTTTTCAACGCTCTCCTCGCTCTTGCTGAGCTCACGTCCGCCTTTGAATCCCGCCCAATCTTGCTCAAACATAAAAGTTTCTCCTTTTACCGACCCGCTGCATATGCGATCGCTCAGACTGTCATCGACATACCGCTGGTCTTAATTCAAGTAGTCATCTTCGACATTGTGGTGTACTTCATGGCGAATTTATCACGAACGCCGTCACAATTTTTTATCTCGCTTCTGCTCCTGTGGATTATTACCATGACCATGTACGCTTTCTTCCGTGCCATTGGAGCACTTGTCGGCTCCCTGGACGTGGCCACTCGTATCACCGGCGTCGCTATTCAGATTCTCATTGTCTACACGGGATACCTCATTCCCCCGGCCAAGATGCATCCTTGGTTCTCTTGGCTTAGATGGATCAATCCCATCCAGTATGGGTTTGAGGGTCTCATTGCTAATGAGTTCTACAACCTGGATATCCAATGCGTTCCCCCCTTCATTGCTCCCCAATTCCCCGGTGCACAGGAGCAGTACCAAGCCTGTGCTATCCAAGGAAACACCCCCGGATCCCTGATCGTATCCGGGTCAGACTACATCAATGCCGCTTACGGGTACTCTAGGTCCCATCTCTGGCGCAACTTTGGAATCATCTGTGCAATGTTCCTCTTCTTCGTAGCGCTTACAGCACTCGGTATGGAGCTACAGAAGCCGAACCGCGGAGGCGGTGCCGTCACCATTTACAAGCGCGGCCAAGTTCCGAAGACTGTAGAGAAGGAGATGGAGACCAAGAGCTTGCCTAATGACGAAGAAGCTGGCAAGAATGAGCCGATTACCGAAAAGGATTCCAACGATAACGATGAATCGGGCAAAGCTGTGAACAATGTTGCGAAGAACGAGACTATCTTCACCTTCCAGGATGTCAAATACACCATTGCCTATGGGAAAGAGGAGCGCACGTTGCTCAGCGGTATTCAGGGCTTCGTCAAACCAGGCAAGCTGACTGCGTTGATGGGTGCATCCGGGGCCGGCAAATCCACACTACTGAACACACTTTCGCAGCGCATCAACTTTGGCGTGGTGAGTGGCGATTTTCTCGTCGACGGCAAGCCCCTTCCGCACTCGTTCCAGCGCTCGACTGGATTTGCGGAGCAGATGGATGTGCACGAGTCCACTGCCACGGTGCGTGAGGCGCTGCGTTTCTCGGCCCAGCTGCGGCAGCCAAAGGAGACGCCCTTGCAGGAGAAATACGATTACGTGGAGACGATCATCGACCTGCTCGAGATGAGGGACATTGCTGGCGCGGCGATTGGCGTGCAAGGCAATGGGTTGAATCAGGAACAACGCAAGCGTCTCACGATTGGCGTTGAGTTGGCTAGTAAACCAGAACTCCTCATGTTCCTCGATGAGCCCACATCGGGCTTGGACTCTGGGGCTGCCTTCAATATTGTGCGCTTCCTAAGGAAACTTGCCGATGCTGGTCAAGCCATTCTATGCACCATCCACCAACCCTCCGCTGTCCTCTTTGAGCACTTCGACCAGCTACTCCTCCTCAAATCAGGCGGCCGTACCGTGTACTTTGGCGAGCTTGGACACGATTCGAAGACACTGATCGACTACCTTCAAAGCAATGGGGCGAAGAAGTGCTCTCCTCGTGAAAATCCCGCAGAATACATGCTCGAAGCGATAGGGGCAGGCGACCCGAACTACAAAGGCCAGGACTGGGGCGATGTCTGGGCCAAGTCCTCCCAGAACCAGAAACTCACCCAAGAAATCCGCGGCCTCATTTCAAGCCGCCGGGACGGCTCCAACGACGAAGTGCGGGACGACCGTGAATACGCCATGCCGTACCCACAGCAGTGGCTGGCTGTTGTGCGTCGAAGCTTCGTCGCGATTTGGCGGGACCCGCCCTACGTGCTCGGCCTGACTATGCTGCACATCTTCACGGGTCTCTTCAATGGCTTCACGTTTTGGAATCTGGGCAATTCGCAAGTCGACATGCAGTCGCGCCTCTTCTCCGTCTTCATGACCCTCACCATCTGCCCGCCTCTCATCCAACAGCTACAGCCGCGCTTCCTCAGCATCCGCAACCTCTACCAGTCGCGCGAGGGCAACGCCAAGATTTACTCCTGGACAGCCTGGGTATGGGGCACTCTTCTCAGCGAACTCCCCTACCGGATTCTCGCCGGCACCGTGTATTGGTGCTGTTGGTACTTCCCGCCGAATTTCCCGCGCGATACCTACACCGCCGCGAGCGTCTGGCTCTTCCTCATGCTCTTCGAAATCTTCTACCTCGGTTTCGGGCAAGCGATTGCCGCCTTCAGTCCCAACGAGCTGCTCGCATCCCTGCTCGTGCCCATCTTCTTCACCTTCATCGTGTCCTTTTGCGGCGTCGTCGTGCCCTACAACGGACTCCCGCATTTCTGGAAGGCCTGGATGTACTGGCTCACGCCGTTTAAATACCTGCTCGAGGGCTTCCTTGCCCTGCTGCTCACCGGCCAGGAGATCCGCTGCGAGCCCGGTGAAATGGCCGTGTTCCCGTCGCCCCCGGGCCAGGATTGCCAGGCGTATGCGGGCCCGTTTGCACGGCAGGTCGGCGGGTATGTCGAGGCGATGCCGGGCGGGGACTGTGGCTTCTGCCAGTATGCCACGGGCGATGCGTTTGCTGCGAGCTTCCATGTATTTCCACGCTACATCTGGCGCGACTTTGGTACGTTTTGAAAACCCCCCTTCCCGCCTCTCTTTTCGCATGCCTTGGGTGCGTCTCCTTTTTGCTAACGAACGGTCGCAACGCTAGGTATCGTGTGGGCGTACATCCTCTTCAACTTCGCCGCTGTCTTTGTGTGCACGTGGCTTTATCTCGGGGGGTTCCACAAGATCAAGGGCTTCTTCCGTCCAGCGGCGAGGAAGCGGAAGCAGGAGGCGCGGGTCGAGGCAGCGTGGTAGTAATAACGCGTAGAAAGGGGCGCTCATATTTCTTCTTCTTTCTCTTTTTCTTTGCTGGATACCACGTGTAGCGTGCCTTGTGGAGCCTTGGGCCATGTACCTCTTCATTTATTTTATGCATTTATTTTCCAACGACAACTGGGAACTTGGCGCATAGAAGCGTCTGGATTGGAGAGCTGGTCACGACTTGGTGCGGAACGGATTGGTTGTTTCTCAGGGGCTGGCTGGGTGATGATGGCCTGGTTGTACATGGGCTTCGATGGGAAGTAGTTTTGTCTCGCGGTACATAGTGCAGGTTTTACGCATCTGCCGGTCGCCTGCAAGAGATGCCGGATAGCCGTTGTCCTAGGCGTACGACGCGATGATTGTGTGTATGTACCTTGTTGCATTCCGACCTCGGGACCACTCGGAGCAGGTCGGTTACGGTTTCACCCGAGATTGTGGCGCAACGATATTTCCTATTTGGGAATGGGTGCTTTTGGGGCCAAGATATGCCGGCCGGGGGGTTCAACGTTTACTTGTGGTGGGGGGCTTCCAAAACGGGGGGGGGGGGGGGGCATGTGCTTCGATCAGGGGGTGGGGAAGGGGAGGAACATAGCTGAGCGCCAACCAGGCCAGATCTCTCAAGGGGTTGGAAGGATGGGAGGTGATGACGTTGGAAGCGTCATGGCAGGGAGGATGCAGGAATTACCACCTTCTTGGATGTCTTTTCCCCATGAATTTTTTTCCCCTTCACAAACTTCTCGGACTGGGCCTCTGTGGTACGTACCCCTGGTTTATGACACATGATAGACATGTGATTCCGACTACCACTTCTTCCCATGTCTTCGCGTCGTGCAGGGGTTACGTCGGGGAGAGCGGGCTGTGCTTGCGGAAAAGGATACAGCCGGTGGCAGCCACGGTTCGGATATTTCGTGTCAATGCAATCTTGGGACTTGCCGGGCCAAGTGAAAGTCTTGGTGGCTCGTGGAAAGAATTCACATGATAATTCTGGACATAATCATCCGTTTTCAGTCGAAGTGTGGGGTAAATCGGCTACCGTCTACTCCTGGGTACGAGGTCTCTCCAGCCAATGACATGCGTGGCAGGATGCATTGCAATGGCGAGGAACGAACTGCACTGTGATGAGCAACCCACAGTCGTGCTCCCAATGCCGGCAGCGGCAAGGCGGTCCAACCACGAGAGAGCTGAGGTTGTATAGTCGTGCGGCGCCTCTGCCGAGGACAGGCCTTGTGGTCCTTCCGTGTTATTATCGTGGACCAATCAGGGCTCGTTGCGCTAGCAACCGGCCGGTCCCAGGCTATACGGCTCGTGAAGGTCGTCAGGATGGAAGCTCGTCGTGCTATTAAAGAGACGTCGAATCCAGTCACTGCCGCTCCAAGCCCATCGATTCTGACCCAGGACTTCGGCCGTTACCAGGTGTTTGTCCAGCAACTTTGCAATTTCCACTTCCCTTCCAACTCTCCTGTCGACCTCTCCACCATGGTTTCCCCAACTGTCAACAAGACAAATCTCCATCCTTCCGGTGTTCAGTCAGTTGCCCGCTAAAAGGCCAATGGGTCTTGCACGATGAAGACGGCTAACCATCCCT
>Ga0182211_1000411_pt1 | contig 13771 bp, 16 predicted proteins | sample G5R1MG_20_FD_129660 | JGI IMG/M metagenome (GOLD analysis project Ga0182211, IMG submission 129660) | Switchgrass phyllosphere microbial communities from Michigan, USA - G5R2_MAIN_03OCT2016_LD1 MG | ecosystem: Host-associated > Plants > Phyllosphere > Phylloplane/Leaf | place: USA: Michigan... | reverse complement strand
GTCGTAACTTCGGATACGTCATAACGCGTAAAATTCAGAGGCTCCAGGGGGGATTTGGCCCAGACGAAGAGCAAGGGGTTTGTTCAGGCGTGCTCGGAGGTAAAACGACTTCGTCGGTCAGTTGACGCCTTGTGGTAGAGGGCCTTGCGCCAAGTGCGATTTGAGCGACTGTTGCACCTTGGACGCGAACTTTGCATCGATGCCTTCTTCTAGGAGACCGATACCACTGTCGTCATGGTTTGGTTCTTGTTGCGAGGTGTTGATGTCGTACTCGAAGCTGAAATTCATGTCGTACGGCGGTTGTTCAGCAAATCGTCCAGTGTGGACTGAAAATCTTGGGTTAGTCAACTACCATAACGGAAGTGAACATGTGAAGAGACTGACCTTCGGTGGATACTCTTGGATCCATCGCAACATTATTTGTGGTGGTCATGAAAGACCGATCCGGACCAAAGTCAGCCTCAAGGCTGCTGTACCGACTCTCATTGTTACTGCCGCTACCACCATTGGTAAGGGTTGCGTTCAAAGGATCCTCTATCACAGGAGTGTATGCTGGAGAGTTCCAGATCGGTGCTGTGTGACCTAGAAAACCTCCCAATGATGCCAGCCACTGTGCCATCTCGTCTACAAACACCTTTGTTAACCACCAGCCTTGGAAGCTGATGCCATTTTCGACGGTGATTTCACGAAGCGCTGCTGATCCAAGGGCACTTGTGCAATGTAGCACTGTGCGAGCGTGAGCACCTGGAAACCGGGACGGAAGCTTGGTGAGGAAAGCCGCGATGCGATCAATGACCGACTCCATGGGGTCGGCAGGGGGGTCAGGATATGCAGCACGATGAATGACTCCGGAGGGCAGCTGGATCTCTTGTGGTAACGGCCCCAGCATTGATCGGATCTCCGTCGTAAGAATGTGATACACTTCTTCATGTCCGCATGCGCTGGGTAATTCGTTGGCAATGATGCGCTTGATATTGACATGCTGGAGCCAGTCAGCAAACATCTGGGTACGATGATTCTCAGCCGTAAGCATGACAGCGGCTGCATGAGCTGTCGAATTAACGCGTAACATCTGGCGCAGCAGATGCGCGAAGAGTGTTGCTGGCTCCAACTTGGCTTCCAAGACGTGGTTAGGAAGTGACAAGAATTTTGTGCTAATGTGCGCATGTAGTGTTTTCGCGACGTTGTCGAGGAACCGCAGAACTGCGGGCGGAGCGACCTGGAGTGTGAGCTGTGAAACATTGCGGACCATCTTCTGATACATCATCCAGTCGCACTCTTTGATCCAAGGAGCCAGTTCCGGTGCTGCGAATAGTTTCTGCACAGGGACAGTAAGCGTCCCGTGAAATGTACCGAAAAGACGGAAAAATTGCTTTTCTTTGCAGTACCGCACTGCATCTACCAGCGACGTAACATGAGAGCGATACATGGCTACCAAATTCTGCGCTGAGTCGGGGTCAGTCCGGGCAGGTAAGTAGGGTAGAATATCGGGCAGTTCGATTTCAAGCGCGTCTGGGGCTTCAAGTACATCTGGTGTAGGAAATTTAAGCTCTTGTTCGTAAGATGATTTTGTGCGGGTATTGGCAGGACGGAACTGATTCGAGTAAATGTCGGTAAACAAAACGCCTCGTGATGATGCCGGAGTGTAATGATTGTTCTGCGATTCGACTCGAGTATCCCGAGGAGGAAACTGGGCGCTATCTGCAGGCAGCCGTGGAATAGCAGCAAAATCCAGCTTGGGTCCGGTAGAGTGCTGCCGTTTCATTGCATGAATGGCTGCTGCACCAGTACCTGGCCGACTGACATCATCACCATCCCCATTGTCATTAATAAGTTCTAGGTCGACGTAGTGGTATTTAGATTCGCCGCGGACGCCCAGACGCCTTGTCTGAATGCCTGGAAAGATGACTCGGACGAGCTTGCCGAAAGAGGCTGGGTTGAGAGGGATGACACGATCAGTACCGCAGCGCTCTGCATACTTGGAGTAAACACGATTACGGGGAACGGATGTTTTGGCGGTCTTGCAGACGGATTTCAACCTGAGAGTAATTAGAACGACACGTAATTAACCTGGACCTGACGTACCACAACATGGCAAACAACTGTTTCGACTTCTCTGCCTTGGATGTGCGATCATTTTGGATAACTTCTGCTGCCACCTCCTTCAGGTTTCGCCCTTCGTTCTGATTGAGTAACTGACGCAATTCCTTGTCGTTAGTAGCCGCTCCCGACGAAGCGTTCTTCTTTTTCTTGTCCTCTGTATCCATGAGCGGAGTCATAAAGTGTTGTTGGGGTTGTGGTGTTTGTTGTGAGAGGGAGCGGTGGTAAGGGTGCGAGTCGAGCGGCTGGGCAGGCTGGTTGTTGGACTGTGGCTGCTGGGTAGTCGAATCGGCCTGATAGCCTAGGTACTGCTGGACACTTTCGAGGGACATATTGATGAGTTGGTCTTGTGCGCTGACCTGTTGTGCAGCCTGTATGAGCGCAGGCTGTAGCGCTTCGCTTGTGAAGGGCGCATGGTACTGGGGCATGTGAGTAAAGGATGCGGCACGGGCGTGCTGCGGCTGGTGCTGCTGGAATTGCTCGAACGAGTGAACGCTGGTAGTCGATGCGCGCGATAGCGGCCGGTTGCTTCTTGTGGACATTGATGTGTTGGCCCAGGGTCGGTGATGGTTGATGGTCATGCCAGGGTTGCCAGCGGTCTGTTTACACCAAAACAAAGAGCGGACAACGGCGACCCCGAGGCAGCGAGGCGACAGTACAGAGTGCACGGCTTTACCACGGGATCGTACGGGTCGCCGAGGGAGAGATGCGATGCGGCAGGCGTGCGATGGTCGTGTGCCGCGTGTCGCATGCAGTTTCTGCGGCTTGTCGGTCGTGTTTGTTTAGGCTTGACGGTGGTGTCGATACGCGCTGAGGTCAAAGACCAGACAGACACAATGGATAAAATGCTAGATCAAGAATGACAAGTCCAACAAAGGGCGTGGGCGTGGGCGTGGCTCAGGGCTCTCGAGGCGGGTTTGTTGTGAGAAAGTCTGGGACGTGTTTACGCTTTCGTCTGGAGTCGAGCGCACCTGCAGCAACGGGAAGCAGTCGGCATGCACGAGCCCCAAGGTCACCTGACTACCCTTGTGGCGCATCAATTTGTACGGGCATTTTGAAATAGAGTTGACTTATTCCAGAAGCATTCTACCCCAAGAACAACCTCATGCAAGCCGTGCAGAGCAGATCGCAGCGCGCTATACTCGTTGGGTCGCTGCAGGCGTGCAGGCGTGCAGGCGTGCAGGCGTGCAGGCGTGCTTCGCTGGCTCGTGAAAGGGCCACGCTGACGTATTTTAGCGATGACGCCGCTTGCACCCTCCCACAATCATCCAACTCAACTCCTCCCACGACGCAGCCGCTGCACTACCACTACCCACACCCTCCTCCTCACGCCTACACAGTCTGTGAATATTCGAAGACCCCCTGCGCCCCTACACACAAGGCCACATCATGTCTATCCAGGAAAGAGCCCAGGCGCAGCTTTCGCAGCTCGACAAGGAGGTAAGCCCTTCGCACCCGCCAATTCCACTGCCAAAATCGCTTCAGCAGCGATGCCGCAGATGATGGGAGGTCACAGCCTCTCTTTTTTCCAAGGGCTGCATGGATACTGATGCGGCCGTGTGTGGTAGCTGTCCAAGTACCCCGCCCTCAACAACTTTGAGAAGCAAACCTCGGTTCCCAAGGTGTACGCTGTTCTCGGTCTCGCTGGCCTATACTTCTTCCTCGTCTTCTTCAACATCGCTGGCGAGTTCCTGGTCAACATCGCCGGTTTCATCATCCCTGGTTACTATTCGCTGAACGCCTTGTTCAGCGCCACCAAGGCCGATGACACTCAGGTGCGTACTCAAAGCCATGGCAAATTGCCGTTTGAATCTGAGGCATCGGCGCTAACATTGAAACAGTGGTTGACAGTACGCACCGCCACTCATTGAAATCATCCCCATGCTGATAAGCGGTTTAGTATTGGGTAACCTTTGCCTTCCTGACTGTCTTCGAGAGTGCTGTTAGTGCTGTCTACTGGTTCCGTACGTTCCGCAGATGCAACCCCAGCCACAATCGCTAATTCTCGATAGCTTTCTACTACACCTTCAAGTTTGTGCTCATTCTCTGGATGGCGCTTCCCCAGACTGCGTGAGCCTGACCTACATAACAACGACTGCATTCTCAACTGACATATCACAGTGGTGCCCAGATCATCTTCCGCTCCTTCCTCCAGCCTGTATTCTCCCGCTATTTCTCCGACTCTGGCTCGACCGCTGCCAATCTCCGTGCAAAGGTCGATTCTGCTGGCAAGCCCCATGCTTCGTAAAGCAGCTATCCTGAGAGCCCCTCTCTAATGGCCGGATACCTAGACCGAGACAGGCAAATCCAAGACGCCGCTAATGCAGCCTCGCCCAGGTCTCCTCGAAGCATCCTCCACACCGTGCAGGAAGTGGACTTTGCACGATCTGCGGCTGTTGCGGCTTGGAGATGTGATACGAGGCACAGGTCATAGATAACGGGTGGTGCACACAAGGAGTAGGATACTGTTGGGAAGGATCGAAATGTTCAAGTCTCAAGATGGAACGACCCTTGGTGATGTGTTGGGTAGTTGGGTGCTTTCTTCTGGGTTTTGTAGGTTGGAAGCGAAGACTACCGTAAACATGAAATTGTGCCTGGCGTGTTCTTTGACTACTCACATTCACTGTGCCCAGCCATTCTGTGTGCGCCACTTCCATATACCTACGGGAGAGCCTGATCTGCGATGCTCATTCAACGATCACGTCGTGTGGTCAACGAGGGCCAATTAGCGCCAAGTGATGATGATACTGATGCTGATGCTGATGATGGAAGATGTGCCTCGGCCCTATCACGAGTACTGGCCGCCGACCCTCCACACGTAGTACATAGTAGGTATGTAGTTAAGTACCTGCCTCGGAGCTCTGTGCTGTGTCGCACAACCCCTGGGTCCCCATTGCCTGCGCCGGTCACAACGTACTTTTGTCCTTCACTGTTGCCTCGCTGCTGACTATCGTGCTGCGCTTGAGGAAACAGCCCATCACGCATCGCATCGCCGTTAGGTAACCCAGCGGTGACGTGCGCTACTTGAGCCTGTTCGCGCCCAAACTCAACAACCCCCGTCTGCCCACGCGACGCGACGACCGCGCCCACACGATCATGATACAGACAACGCGCCGCTGGTTCAGGCGGAACCGCACCAATTTTGCGATCGGGGCGGGGGTACTGGGTGCAGGCTATGTGGTGGGGCAGTATGTTCTGGGCAAGCTCGGGGAGGCGCGGCAGCGCATGAGCGAGGACCGCATCGCAAAGGAGAAGTAGGCATGTCACGGTGGCAGTTATCGCGCCTTGCTAATCATGCTGTAGTCTTCGCCGCCGGTTCGAGCAGAACCAGGAGGACTGCACCTTCACCGTCCTGGCTATCCTGCCCACTGCGACGGAGAATATACTCGAGGCCATTCCCGTCGAACGGGTGCTTGAGGAGCTGCAGCGGCAAAAGGCGCAGCGCCTGTCGCGGAGTGTTGGCCCCAGCGAGATTGCGAGCTCGGCGCCGGCCAGTGTCGCAGACACGCAAAGCATGGCCGACACGCCTGTCGCAGACGACGCGCGCAGCTCCAACCTGCAGGCCGACAGCTTCATCCATGCCAGTCAGGTCGTGCCGACGGACGGCAGTGGCAGTAGTAGTAGTAATGCAGGACTGGCTGAGGGTCTCCAGGAGCCACGCGAGACCAGCAGGAGCCACAAGACCAAGGCGCAGCTGTGGAGCGAGATGAAGATTGGCTGTATGTGTATCTGGCCGCAATGACGCCCTGCCTGCTAATAAGCGCCAGCCATCACTCGAGCCTTTACCCTCATATACACAATATCCCTTCTCACACTTCTCACACGAATCCAGCTAAACCTCCTCGGCCGCCGCAACTATCTGGCCTCGGTTGTTTCCCTGGCTGCACCGCAGTCCACCACTGAAGCGTCACGCATCAACCTCGAGAATAATGACGACGACAACTTCGATCAAGCCTATGGCAACGACTTTGAGACCAATCGACGCTATCTCAGTCTGAGCTGGTGGCTGCTACACAGGGGGTGTATAGACCTCATTGCCAAAGTACGCGCAGCGGTCACAGAAGTCTTTGGCACACTCAACCCGCGCGAAGATATTACCATTGAAAGGCTGTCGGAGCTCACCTTGCAGGTCAGGAAGAAGGTGGAAGGAGCCACAGCGGAGGAGAGGAGGCATGACACTTTCATCAACACCGCAAAAGCTGTACTGACATCGTCTAGAACATGTAAATGGCTCTCTTTCCTACTACCCCCGCAAGATCAAGAAGACTATGTACTCCAAGAGTCAGGCATGACTTCATCTTCCGAATCCACCTCGCCTACCACCGCAACATCCCTCCGCCGCCTGATTGACGAAACGTCCGATCTTATCGACTCACCAACCTTCACCCATGTCTTGACACTGCTTCTTGATGCCGCCTTCTCCCATCTCGTCGACACGAAAATTTCCCAGCTGTCCTTCAAAATACCTCCCATCTCCGATAATCATGCTCGTGTTCAAGAAATTGTAGGTGGCGATATCAAGGCCAAGGTTGCAAACAGTCTGGCCGTCTTCTGCAGACAAGCGCACAACATCGGCAGCGGCGCCAATAATGAATACCTTACTGCTATCGACCAAGTTCGGGACTTGGAAGCCTTCGCAGCCGTTGTGTACTCAAGTAATTTTGAGTTTGAGAGTCCCGAGTTGGTGGCGCCAAATCAGCCAGAACCAGCAATAGCTCTATCCCCGGAAAAACCCCATCTGACGAGTCTGGCTGTAGAGGCTGACTTTGAGAACGTTACGACCAAGTCAGCACAGTCTGCTGAAGCTGAGTTTGAAAGTGCATGGGGCATTGCATTGGCCAAGGAGGATGGGAAGCAGTACTAGTGTAAGACATGGCTGATGACTTATTGTTTCATGGTGTAGAAACATTCGTAACGATACCCGCAATTTGAATTGGTAACATCATCATCCACAGCTTTCGCTCAACTGTAGTTCCGGAAAAGGGAGCGTTCTTTCCGGTTTCAGGATGCTATCAGCGGTGACGTCAACACCTGAACGTCACGGAGAAGAGCGTAATCAAATAGCTGTACTTGATCCATTCACTACTGGAAGAACCAATTGCCCGTCTTTGGGGTTATATTTTTTACGCAACACAACAGCATTGCAAACATCAGCTGGACCCCTCCTCCCCCTCCACATGTACCCCCAACCCTAACATGGCACATCACCAAACGTTAAGTAACGCATCAGAGACTGGCAAGAATGCCTACGTCACCTTGTTGACACGTCCAAGTTATCTTGCCGGCGCAATACTATTAGCTTTCACGCTCAACAAACACTCTCCAAAAACGCCATTGATTATCACGTACACACCGGAGACATTACCAGAACCTTCTATCAACGCCCTCAAGGTAGAAGCCACACACTCAAACATCATCCTCCACCCAGTCACACACCTCCGCTTGCCTGAAGATGGTACAGAATCCGGGATGGTCGCTGAGCGGTTCATCGACACATGGACCAAACTCCGTGTTCTGGACCTTCACGAGATGGAGCAAAATTTTGAGCGCATATGCTGGCTAGACGCAGATATGATGATCTTTTCCAACCCGTCGCCCTGGATTTTTAACGAGGAAAATGACGCGTACTTGAAAGGTGACGATGGCATGCGGGTCATGGCCGTACACACCTGTGTATGCAACCTTGATTATGACTCCTGGGCACCCGAGACCTGGAAGCCCGAGAATTGCGCAATGTCGCGTCTCACGTGCCCCGACCAGCTCGCAGACGTCAGATCTGACCCCGAAACCCTGAGCAACTTTAACAGCGGAACCTTCGTTTACCGACCTAGCGCCGCATTGTCGAACTTCGTCAAGCAAAGATTCGTGGAATTGGGTAGCAAGAAATTGCGCGCGATGCAATTCCCAGATCAAGACTTTCTCAACTATGCCTTCGCTACTCGCTGGGCAAGTCTGAGCTGGCGCACAAATGCCCTCAAGACTTGGCGCTACTGGCACACCAACATCTGGTGCGACAATCAGGTCGCAGTCTTGCACTACATTGTCGACAAGCCGTGGGCGGCCCGCCTCGGTGTGGACGGCACGGCGGGGTATCTAGGTAAAGATGGCGAGACGCATGGATGGTGGTGGAACGAGTACGACAAGTGGTACAATAAGCGGGAGATGCAGGGTGAAAATGAGTTATTGGGGGCTGTGGGGCGATATGTAGCCGGTGGCGGAGGGGAGGCGGAAATGAGGGCGATCGGTGGAGGCGCGCAAGATTTTGCGGAAAAGTGGTCGGCAAAGTCTGCTAACACTATTGTTGAACAGGGCGAGGAGGGAGATGCGCAGAATGGTAAGCAGGGAAGGGAAGATGAGGATTCTTTGGCTACAAGTCATCATGGGCCAGTATTAAGAATCAAGATGTTAGGCGAAAGAGGTCATGGGCCAGTTGTTAATAATGGCAGAGGCAGAGGCGGGAACGAAGGGTCGTGTATTATAGAGCAAGTGACGAGCAGTCTAGCGATTGAGTAATCATACCACTATTCGTTGTAGGTGTCAGGGCAACCCAGGCTGATGTGCTTACCGAAATAGAGTGGTGCAAACCATGGAAGAGAAGAGGATAGAATGATATCGACTTGGCAATTGAATCCATTATCATGGGTATACCGTGCCATCACTTGCGTAACATCATATAAAGCTATTTATACCTGTCTCTTGTGAGACGTGCAAGAAATACGAGCTTCATTCATCATGCCTATCACTATAAGCAGAAAGCTATGTATTCTTTATCGGCAAAAAGATGCATGCTGTCCATGGTAAGAGGAGATTTCCGTCCATGTACATGCCCTTCTCTCAATGTCTCCCAAGAAGGTCTGCCAAATCATCGTTACAAGGCGGCCTGCAGGAATATAGACGCCTGCTTAGCCCGCAACAGGACAAAGGTCCCGCTGTATCACTCGGCCGGCGTATAGTAAAACCTTTTAGGAAGATCCATCACAGCCAACTGATCTAGTGAAGATCGATCAGATCCGGGCCAATATCTCCAGATCGTCCCATTCCGTTGGTCTCTAGAGGAGCAGCTGGAATAGAGGAAGCAGTGTGGTTGGCGAGGATAGCTTGGCCATTGTATGTAGGCACAGGAGTACCACGGAGCTCAGCGTCGAGGGTCAGGCGGCTAGGAGGTATGCTAGATGGTGTTAGTTTGATGTACAAAGTAAGAAGGGGATATCGGGATATTATACTTCTGGGGCTCTGCGTTCTCTGCCCTGGAAAGAGGACTAGGAGGTGTTATTGTAGAAGGAGAAGATAGGTGGTCGTCATTTAGTACATTCTTGGAAATGATACCGTTGGACAAGGCTCCATTGCCGACACCATTGGTTATGTTCGGGCTAGAGTGTGGTGGGTCGATAGTGGCTTCTCCTGCGATAACACCGTTCGCTACCCGTGTCTCGCTAGCAATAACATTGTTGCCATTGTGTTGAAGTTCACTTCCATGGGTTGAAGACATCCCACAGTCCCCCTTGTTCATCTGGCCTATCTCTATCCCACGAGCGATGAGGTTCTCAGGATTTCCGATGTCAAACAGGAAGGCCAGCTTTGGATCATCTGGTGTAATCCGGCCATGGCGGAGATCATCAACTGCAGCAAAAGTACGATGGCAAGCAGCATAGCCTTCAAGGAAGGCAATCCTACGTGCATCCTCGAGTGCAGATTGTAAACCGGCCTCTTTTCCAGCAGCAAAGCCACTGTTGTATTCAGATTCTGCAATCTCATTGGCTCGCTCTGATGAAATTGTAGTCTGGCACAACTCGGCCTCGAGAGCATCGCGAATCGAGATCTTGTACTGCGCTTCACGAAGTTCCTGGGTTGCCTCACGATGGCGAATGCGCTCCATGCGGGTGTTAAGAGCACCAATCTGATCAGTGTACTGCTTCTGAACAGCCAGAACAGCATCTCGCTTAATGTGCTCCTGAGTTACCGCATCCATACAACAGATGCCAGCCTTCTTCAGCTGAAGGAAGAGCTGTTTTTGTCCCACAGAGAGGTAAATCTCCAGCTGTTCAATCCTCTTTGAACAGACTTCGAGGTCGCGCTCCTTTGCTTCGGCTCTGGCCTTGATTAAAAGTGCTTCTTCTTGGTCACGAAGTAGATTAGACAGCACACTTGTAAAAGCGGCATGACTCTTCTGCTGCTGTTCTGCCTCGATTGTCTTCCGCATGGTTATGTTTGTCTTGCGCTCAGCTTCGAGTCCCTTTTTAAGTGAGAGCAATTGCGCATGCATGCGAGCAGCCTCCTCGCGGTCAACTATATTGTGACGAGGTAAGCGGTGCGCATGAGGAGACTGAGGTGGACGTGAGGATCGATGATGATCTTGTTGATGGTTTCGCGATAAGGAAGAGTCGGTGGCTGCTGCTGATTGCTGGAAACTATTAATATCTGACCTGATGTAAGGCATGTACAAGGTGGTAGTACTACCTTTGATTCGCGAAGGCCGTATTGTGGCGGCAACAAAGCCTGGAGCTTGGATCGATGACGACGAGGAGGAAGACTACCAGCTAAGTGAGGTACCTCTGTGGTCTCTTGGATCGCTGCAGCTGTAGAAGCTCTGGCAGATAATGTCACCTTATCCCCGGTTTCACCTGCGTCTGCCTCGCCCATCACTCCATTTACCAAGCCACTTTCAGTGTTATGGTGAGCGCTCCTGGCATGACTTACTTTGTAGTCATTGGCAATCAATGCAATAGCATTGCCTTTAGAGTCAGGAACATTCTCTGGTCCATTGATCATGGAAGATTTGTCTTTGTATACTTTATCCGGTCCATGCCCTTCAACCTTGGCAGTATCAACAACTTTTTCATTGGTCAATTGATCCTGGATATCGGTGCCCCCGTGGTTGTTTATCATGCTGGAAGCCATCGAAGTCTTGGGTATATGAGAAGTTGAGTCAAGTCCGGCCATTGGCTCTATAGTTATATTCTTAATGCTCGATTCGCAGTTATGAATAGGGCTTAAGGCTTTTGATTTTGAGGACTCTTCATTGAGATCCTGGTTGATTATCCCTGGCGACTGGATACGATGAAGATTTGGCATTGAGTTGTTGTGGCTTCAGAGTACGTTTGGATTTCGGCAAACTCTTGATCGACCTGTACAGACGATATACCAAGAGAACCTTATAATATTGGCAACTGGTAATCTCCTGTTAGCTTGGAGACAAACGAAATGTTTATTACCTGAGGTGTTTTGGGTTAGGGAAATAATTGCCTACCTACCCCTTCGTAGTTGGTAACTTTGTATAGGTTCGTAGGTTGAGGAGGAAAGTAACAAGACTTAGGCCTACTTTATATATTTGAAAGGTTATACTAAGAGAGTGAGACTAGCATGCCGCGGAGGTGAGTGACGGACACTTCGCAGCTGGTTGTAAGGTCTCGGGAAACGGAAAGTTGATTGGCCAATACTACGTCTCTCACAGCCATGACATACCGCAGGTGAGTCCTGTGGTCTCTGGATCGAGGTGAATTCTACATGCATACCTATAGTGAGAGAAGTTTTGCGCGGTTGTTAAATGTTACGACGCTTTGGACGTATCGGTATTATTGTCCGACGAAAAGTCCTGCTACCAAGCACACTCTACCTCCCGGTATCCCTGTCACATATGTGCTTACAAGTCGCGTTTTGCCAAGCTCATGAGCGCAATATGATATCTTCGATCGCAACCGATGACAAGATCGATCGTGACTTAAGTGTGTAATGCGATATAGGTCGCTGGTTAACTATGCCTGTGATATTGTAACGAGATGTCCGACTTTCACTTGCTTGGGGATTCCATTGCTGTTCGCTTGGTGAGACACGTGAGCTCAAGTACACAATTATTGGATGCAGGGTAATGAATGACAAGTTCTGGGGATCCTATTCGTGATAGACTACATAGTCTCGTCATGGAGAAGGTGTAACAATGCTTGTCGAATTATCGAACTTTTTGTTGGTCGAGGCATGCTCGATAATAACACCCTATTGCCAGGCATGGTGTCGGCCCCAGGCCAATGGGCATCGGCTAGTCTGATAGAACATTAGCATAGTGGCACCGCGTTCGTCAGGAGAGTCTCGCATACTGTATGCGAAGCTGCCATTGTTGTTACTGATGCGCTCTCCCAAGTTGATATCACGAGCCTCGCGATTGCCTTGTGAGTCGGAGAGCGAAGCCCGGAGAACGGCAGCCTGGCCGCCAGCTTCGATGTTGAACTGGACGTTCTCCGCTGACTGAGAGAAGTTCTGGCCATCCCACACAAAGCGACCTAGACATCAAGTTGGCATTAGCAGTAGAGGTGAAGGTCGATGATCCTACCATCGACACAGCCAATGTGGTTGTTGAGGTCGATCTCAGCGTCCTGCAAATCTCCATTGCCGTTGCGAAGGCTGGCCCGCAAGATGTGGCCATCATCAACGCGGATATTTTCAGCAGAGTGTTGGAAAGTCATGGTGATGTCGTGAAGTTGAAGAGAGTAGTGTAATTTGAAGAGAGTGTGAGTCGAGTGAGAATGTGGGCGAGACGGGGGACTTTGTGTACATATGTAATCGTGCTGCAGCACAGACCAACCCCAAGGTGAGAGGAAGCTGCAAACGGGAAGGCAGAATACATTCAGTTAGTAATTAGATCATGCCACGACACAAGCCTTATTCACCTTAGCCGTCACGCCGAGGCCGTGGGTGGATTCCCACAGCTCCAGATGCCGCACTTCCGGCTTCTTCGCCACGAATGGGGTGCACAAGCTATGCAGCCGAGTGAAAGTGCGTCAATACCAACCTACCTGCACCGCGTGGCTGTGTGTGAGTGGCTTGTGAGAGTGGGCCTTGTGCGTTAGTAGGAATGCTTGCAATCTACCTGCGCCCTGAAAAGGGACAAATAGTTGCGGATGTGCAAACCGCACGATTTGTCTCGCTAACGAGATTCGGTACACCGGGATTGCTGTTTTCTCAAGTCACATACATACTATGTAGTAGAATAGGCTGCGTGGCGGGGGTGGGCCGGGCCTGCTCCGCCGCCGGTACCTCAACAACCCATAATCCACGGTTCACGGCACAATTACTACGCGGCCGCCGAAGCGCCTAGTTGTTACCGGGCAGGATCACCAGGACAGCATTCACCGTACAGTGCCAACCGGGTTTGGCTTGGATTTAGCTCTTCGGTTGCCCTGTTAGGATGGCAGCATCTTTGGTGGGGTGGATGACGTAGCACGTGACTTGAATGAGTCGGCTAAATGCTTAGCTAAGCCTTCTTTCAACCGTTCGTCTTGTTCCACGAACATAAAACCATCTGCCTATACTGATCGTCCTTCGTTTTCATCTTCATGGAGGAAATCATAAATGACAGAGGGCGTACTTCTATTGTTCGTCGCGTGGGGAACGGCTTAGCTTGGAAATCGCCCCGGTCTGGACTCAGCGATCGTTTTCTGGCTGAGATTGATAATGCTTTCGCCGTGGAGCAGGAACTTCTAAAAAGGCTAGGAGTCCATCCTAGGATCTTCCGGTAAATCCCTATGTCTACGAATGCAGCATTAATGTAATTACTAGGTATTATGGACTCTTCAGGACGGACAAGAATATGAAGGACGGGCTTTTGCTTGAAGAGGCGAATTGTGGAGACCTTCAGTCGCACATCGATAGGGTCGATATCGAGACCCAGAGCTATTCG
>Ga0182211_1000410_pt1 | contig 13772 bp, 14 predicted proteins | sample G5R1MG_20_FD_129660 | JGI IMG/M metagenome (GOLD analysis project Ga0182211, IMG submission 129660) | Switchgrass phyllosphere microbial communities from Michigan, USA - G5R2_MAIN_03OCT2016_LD1 MG | ecosystem: Host-associated > Plants > Phyllosphere > Phylloplane/Leaf | place: USA: Michigan... | reverse complement strand
GGGGATATACAATTATCCAGCGCCAGTATCGACTCGAGGAAGACAAAATAGGAACGCGCTGACTCCATACACGTTAGGTCATACACGTTAGGTCAGCTGCCCCCGGCTGCCGTTTGCATGTACCGGAGTGGCCACTCCGCCCAAACTACCTACCTCCACCCCGTCGCTTTCGATAATGCACGCTCCCAGCGCAAATCGTACGATGTACGTTGGAACAACGTTTCTGGGTGACCCCTCCCTCCTTTGACCGTCGTGCCCGCCATGTCCATGCTTTTTCGAGCCATGTATAATAGGAGCTGCCCCGTTTCCGTAAATACCTAGGTGTGTACCTAGATACTACATGGGTAGTAGATAGGTACCTATGCAACGGCAACAAAGAGGATCATCCAGGTTACATTTCTTCGCTTCGTTTTCCCGCGGCGTCTGGGCCGTAGAGTACCCCCTGGGCACAGGGTAGGTAGGTGGGCTAGGCCGTGGTGATCGCCGGACGTGCGTACGACTGGGCGTGTGTGTCCAGGCTCTACACGGGAGACGGGTCGGGTTGCATTGTTGAGGCCACGGGCTGTGCTTTGCTGCGGCGTGCTAAAGTAGGGTGGATAGGTACATATCGACTTGGTAGGTATGTGTCTTCATTCATGGGGACTGGAGTACCAACTATCGGTCCGAGCAGCATCTCCACAACCCTTCCCAGTGCGACGTTGTGTGGAAACGTTTTGGACGCACCGTGCAGGTCTTGCTTGTCGGTCGTTTTTGGTTATGATTGCCCTCCCGAGGCTCGTCATAGCGTGAGGCTGCTGCCCCGGTGTGGAGCCAGCCGCCTGGTTGAGGCTGAAATAGAAATACTCCAACTTACGTATGTCCTCATGACGCGAGTTTTCCTATCGTTTTCTCGGATCCTGTCCGTTGTGTGCAATGCCGTTGCGAAGTCTGCAGCCGCTTCGAGAAGGCGGGAGAAGGTGTGCCGCAAGCGTCTATTTCGAGTCGTCACCGGCTCATCGAACTAGGTCCTCATTCGTTGTATTTTGCCTGCTCTTGAAGTGTGGATCCCACGCAAACAGGCGGCCTCCTTGCTCAAATTTATCGACTCGTGCAGCGATGCAGGTACTGACGGACCGCAGTTACCTGGGCGTGGATCCTTTGACCGCAGCCCAAACGGGCAGATCTCCATCTCGATGTTTTAGACACTGCCATGGGGCCTGAGCAAAGTGAATGCCCCAGCATCCACCCTGTTTGTGCACCTTCATACAAAGACTGGCAAGTCTCGAGACCGGAATGGGACCACTCTGCCGAATTCGAATACCTACCGCATGCAAGACGGGGTTCGGATTTTTCTGCCGATCTAGGCATCCTCGTCAATCGCCTACTATACTTAGAATCAATATTTCATCCTCCACCTGCATACCAACGGGGAAGGTTTTGACAGCGTGGTATCCCGGCAAATTCCTTAGTGGGTGGTAGCTTCCACGTATGCAGTACCAATATGCACCTTTTCGTACATTGAAAGACAATGACAAGTCGTCCTGGAGATCGGGAGTGTTGTTTGCATTGAGTGAATATAAGCGTGAACCTACACGACCTCCGTTGCGCTGTCCGCATGAATCAATGCAGGCATATTTTCGTCTATTCGGTAGCCGTGAGGACAAACTATCATCTATTCCTCCACGTAAGCGAATACCGGTGCACATGTTCCCACATCTCTCGTATCAGGCCCACGCAGCCATCCAAGACGTACAGTTCGTTCATGTCCCTCCTGCCAACGAGTGACAAGTGCGTAAGCATCCTGTCGCATCAAAGAGGAAAGGAAATCAGGAAGAAATGCTATGCCGCGGGGTAATTCGCAAGCTCATGTTCCGATTGCACGCAATTGATTGATGGGAATGCTAGCGCAGCACGTGATGCAACAACGCCTTCCGCCCGAGACGCGTCGCGTCGATCATCAGAAGCGGCATCATTTGGTCTGGCCTCACGTCATCCATCACTTCACTGTATTGCCTTCTCCTTCTAATCTGTCTTGTATTCAGAGTAAATTCCATCCTTACACTGCCTAATCGTCTTGTTGTCGTGCTTCGCCCGCGAGGTGTGTGCCCCAATGTTTGGCCTCAGGAATGGCGGGAAACAGTCTGTATAGCCCGACCCAAGCGGCTCTTGACACGCGTTGGATCCAGCCGTGGAGCGAGGCGTTTAGAGTAAGTCGGTTCACCGAGCGCCATCTTTGTGCTGCGGACCTTGAACTGGGAACACTTACATTCATGGCCACGCCCTGTTTCCGCGATATTCTCGAAACGCGAGCATATACTTCGCTCCAGTGGTAGCCCATGATCGTACCAATTCTCTGACCTCTCTGCTAGGCACAGCGAGATGTTGGGCTTCGTGTCCCAATTAACTTCCAGACTGTACCTGCTGTGTCGCTGACACAAGCATGCTTCAGCGGCAAACAATATGAGCACGGCGCATTTCAGAAATGTTTTTCAAATCTGCTTGCCGTTGGATTTCGCCGTTTTACTGTAGACACATATTGGGATCCACTGCGCTTGGTGTGGAGTTTGTGTCCGGTCGAGCTACCTCAGTCGGACGGAAATAATGTGAATGCACCTGGTCAGCCTAGCCAGACAGTCTCGGTCTCAAGAGATAGTGAGAGTGCAGTTCTCCCGGAGTCTACGGTCGCAAGATCAACCAACCTAGGATTCGAACGGCGTCAAGACACTTCACAAGTTGCTGCTTCGACCCCAATACAGGCGTCGGTGACTGCCTCAGTGGCCCTGGCTAGCTCGTCGTCTCCAACACCAGCTGTAGCTAGACCGTCCATCAAAAGCTTTCCGGTCACTGATGGCCCGCCTTTGCTGCAGTTTGGTAGCTACAAATGTACTTCGCTGATGACATTAGATCTCGTCACTGGATTGCTAGAGGACTTCCTAGATTCTACAGCTACTACTACTGGTGCAGCTATCACCTCGCTTATCTTTAACATACATGCTGCATTTTCCATATCCAATCCTGATGGACCGGCGCCATTACTTTCTTCCGCACAATTACCTGTCACTGGTTCTCTTCTCAGCGATGTCCTCAGAGGAAACCTATCAGATGACATGTATACACCAGCTCGGCTCCAGCTCCAGCGTGTGAACCTCAATGCATCCTGGTACGATGTTTCATGGCCTAATCGTCCACTGCAAGGCTACTATTCGGATTCGACAAATGCCGATCAGAACTTGCTCACAGAGGATGGGTGGCCAACCGAGGCTTTTATGGAGTTTAAGGAATTCTATAGACTTGTGTCGGGTTATGGGACTATTGATCCGCAGATGCAGTACTACAACATTGGCCCTGACTTGGATTACATATTTACACCTGGCATTCTGGGCAATGCTAGTGGACGTCAAACACCAGACTGCTTATTTGCGGCCTCCGACACCATTGTCGCCCCCGAAAGAAATTCTTCGTGGGCTGTCTCTCTCGCACCACCAATTGAAATCAGCTCGGCCCCTGATCTCATGATCTCAATCCCATCGATTGTCAATTCAACGTCTTGTGGTTTTACATCATTTCTCAATCAGACTCTGGCCGACAAAACGGCGGATAAAAACCCATTTCCATATGCCGCGTATGTCCATTCAATGCTGTGGTCATGGGCGCCCGGCGAGCCTCTGAATTCCAGCTCCAGCCCCAGCAGCACAGCTAACCGCTGCGTCGTCATGACTGCATCTCCCTACGCTGGGCGCTGGAAAGTGGCAGACTGTGACCACACATATCACGTGGCATGTCAAGTTTCGGATCAGCCTTACAACTGGCGTATCTCTCGAAACACTACCCGCATTTCGAGTGCCGACTCAGTCTGTGGCTCGGACGCCCAGTTCAGTGTACCACACACTGCCCTCGAGAATGCGCATCTCCTCGCAGCATTTCAGGAACATCGGCGAACTTCACAAGACGACGATGCGATTCTGATTGACCTCAACAGTCTAAATACTCCTGATTGCTGGGTTGTGGGGTTAAATGGCACATGCCCGTATCTATCGAGTACAGATACAAACCGCACGCGTATCGTGGTGGTGCCGACGGTTGCTGCTGTGATTGTATTTCTCATGGCGGCTCTGACTTTCTTCGTCAAATGTGCGGCGAATCGAAGAGCGGACAAGAGGGGAAGGAGACGGAAGCTAGTAGGGGGGTGGGAGTATGAGGGAGTGCCTAGCTAATGGGGCAGACATAGGGCGCATAGATCATAGCTGACTTTGGTACAGATTATCGTGGAGTAAACTCCCTAAGGATCCAAATCATGATTCAGACTGATATGCATATAGTCCAGTGCGCCTTGCTCTAGGTAGCTTTGCACGAATACATTTGTTTAACCCAGTAAGACAGAGATGTTGCGACTGCTGATTGAGAAGCACATAATACTATAGTGGCATGTCCTTCCTTGGGCCCACGGTTGGGTTCTTCAAGAAAAGTATGCACGTACAAAACCGTCATTTGATTGGAAAGACTCGGGCTTCGCAGAAGGCTTTTTCGTCATCATTCTTTGGGACTTTGCGAAGAAATCGCTGCAAAATCGGCTGTACTACCTCCTCGCTACGAAAACTGACAACATCAGCGAACTCAGCAGTTTCTCTGGGATCCTCCGCGGCCAAGAATCGTTTGGACAGGCAGTTGCTTTTAGGCTGATCTCCCACACCATTTTGCTCGGTCAGTACCTTGGGTGAAATTTTGACGGTTTGGTTAATCCTTAATGGATCAAAGTTGGAGTAATTTATCCTACCTGGCTCGTCGTGCGGGACCATGTCCCGATTGAAGTGGTAAGTGTCCCGGGAGTGAAATATTCATGAAATTCATCATTCAGCAATGCAAACATGTCTCGTACATGTATATTGCACACTCCAGGTACGACGGGTTTGATGTCATCGGGATCAGATCGGCGCAGGTGCCGTTCCCCACACTTTTGCCCCGCATCTCGGTCCCATTCTTATCGAAGCTGGTCCGCAGTATACTCATTTCAACGAGGCTATATAGGTTGGGCTCTTTTCCCAATTATCGTACATACAGATCGTTAATTCCATTCAATTTGTCGCATCCAGAAAAGTGAAAATGAGAATACTCGTCACAGGCGCCAGTGGCTTCGTCGGTAAAATCCTCGCGAAGAAACTCATCGAAACGAATACCGCTACATCCCTCATACTTGCCGATGTCAATGAACCCTCAAATCCAACTAGCTCCAAAAGTGTTACTTGCAAATCATCTGACCTTACCCAAATATCAGCTTGTGAGGAGCTGATTGGCCAATCTCCGGATGCTGTATACATTCTCCACGGCATCATGTCTAGCGGTTCCGAGGCGAACCTGGAACTAGGCCTCAAAGTCAACTTTGAATCCGTAAAACAGCTGCTCGATGTCATCCGATCCAAGCGTCCTGGGATCAAAGTCGTTTTCACGTCGTCATGTGCGGTGTTTGGACGGAAGGCCGTGGAAAATGTTGCCACTGAAACTGATATTGTGCCTATGCCTGAGTCTAGTTATGGCACGCAAAAACTTATGATCGAGTTTTTGCTTAACGACTATTCACGTCGTGGTCTGGTTGATGGACGTGTCTGTCGTTTGCCAACAGTATTTGTGCGAGCTGGTGCACCGACGGCTGCGGCTTCATCCTTTGTATCAGGCATTGTGCGCGAACCGGTCCATGGCAAAGAGGTCGAGCTCCCAGTGGATCCCGGCATTGGTATATGGCTCACATCTCCACGAACGCTGGCCATCAATTTGGTGCATGCTATTCACGTACCAGCAGAGAAACTGGGGCACTTCAGGCAAATTCTACTACCAGGATACACGGCAACTAGTGGAGAAATTCTGGATACTTTGGAGAAGATAGCTGGAAAGGATAAGAGAGAATTGGTCAAAGAGAGGAAAGACGAGAAGACGCAAAAGATCGTACTAACTTGGCCGGCAAAGTATAACACTGCGAGGGCAAAAGCACTTGGGTTCAGCGAAGATGTGGGGCTTGAACAAACTATCCGTGACTTTATTCAAGGTGATATGTAAGAATGATGAGGCCTGTGCAAGTGTAAAGCGTGCCATTGAAAAGAGTCAATGTCAGCTGCGAGGGTATACAATTGCTGCCAGACAATGCGCCGGCAAGGGCCAGAGAGGGCATCAGAGGGGAACAGATACTATTCAATCCCACCATCTACCAAGTTGGTAGAAGATCGGGGACCTTTTGGCCATGGAGGCGGAATGGGGATTAGCACCACTTCCTGACAACTGTTATCATTTCGTCGTGATGTGTTTCATAATATACACACAGCAAGGCTCATTGCTCAACCTTCTTTGAAGAAACTACAGCCTAACCATATACGGGATTCCTAGTGTAACCAGGGAACTGATTAAGCAGTTTCGCGTCCGTAGCCTGCAGCTTGGGACATCCGAGGCGACCAATGACTCCTTCAATGGCACTGGTCAACTGGTTCAATGCGCCTAGTAGAATATCAGGCTTGGCCTGCGCTGACAACTGATAGACGTAGTAAGCAAGATTGTTGCCTTGAAGTAATGAAGCATTGTTGAATACTCCCCCTGAAAGATCTTCGGCATCAACACCAGTGAAAGAGTTTGTTGTGCCGGTATTGCTAGAGATCTTATCAGCCAGAGAATCTAATGTTGTTGAAACTTCGATGAGCTTACCCGCCAACGCTGAGGAACTTGGGGTGCAGAGCAGCAGCATTGACAACATCAGATAGGAAGTATTCAAGTTCGTATGGGTATTCGAATGCACGACGGTACTATGAAGGTGTTAGACGGCAATTCTCAGGTGTTTCTGGGGAAATATCACACACCCAATTTTCAGGAATACGCTCGCCTCCTTGTGTAGCTTGGAAGTTTCCACTCTGGCCGGTGATTCCAAACCATGACATGATGGTGGAGTAGTCCAGACGTCCAGCAGGGAATTCCGCACTGTGGTTTGCCATGAACCTATAGATGAATGTGTAGGCAGCGGGCTGAACTAGGAGACCGCTGAAAGGCCCATTGAAGAACGCCGGGTTGTTGCGAATCTGCGTGTCAAATCGATCCGAACGGAATGCTGTCAATGAATCAAGCGTGACTTCACCACCGTGTGAAACGTCAATTAGCTGTTGGAACTGAGATGGAACAGTTTTGTAGTTGTTGCCAGACTCGTAGAGATCAGGTCGAGTAGGAGAAGCATCTGTTTCGTACTTGTTATGTGACCCGACTAACCCATTTCCGAGAACACCAGTCGCTCCACCTTGTGCGAATGAAGGTGTGCCTCCGATTGACCAGTTGAGAATGTCACCATCAAGAGCGCCTCCAAGTGCCGAAAGGAAAACAGCCAGACGGGGGCCCATTCCCACTACTTTCTGGGTTGCTTCAATGTACTGCAGAACATTGGCATAACCGTTATGAGGCAAGAAGTTCTATGATGGATTGTTAGATACTATAAAAAAAATAACACCATTTCTATAGCACTCACGTGGTTTGCCAAAGCATTCAGACCTGGACATGGTCCTCTGAGATCATTAGGCCCGGGTGCCACATACTCATGACCACTGCCCTTGCTGACATTGACCAACTGTCTTTCACTGAAGGTATTTATCGGCTCGAAAAGGGGTGTTGAAGCACCTGCCCCAGCCAGTCTACGACCAAACATCTTTTCAATCTCCGCTGCTCGCGCCTGTAGAGCTGGGTCGCCGGCAGTCTTTGCCAGCATCGCGGCAGGGAAGGCATTCGCAGCGATAGGCACGATGGCCAAGATGAATTTGGTAGAGGAAAAGTGCATCGTGGTAATATAGATGATACTATGCTTCCAGAAAACCTGTGTGAACTTCCTGTGGGCTTACTTATAGCACCCCTGCGCAAAGCCGCCATGCCAGACATCACATTGCCCCTCTTCCAAAAAGCAGGAGATGCATCCATCCATAACAATAATCACCCCACCTATAAAATTACAGATTCCAGGACTAGAGACGGATCACAAAGTTTCCGCTAGCTTGGGCTCTTGCTGAGGTAGTTGATTCGTCAGACCATTTCCAGATGATCTAATGGGGAGAAGTACTGTCCCTAAAGGGATCACTAGAATTAGATAACCAGAATGTGGTGTGGCATGGTCAACATGTCGAGGCCAATAGTGGTTGGAAATTACTCATCGGCTCGCCGCCACTGCCACCATGCTAACATTCCAACCATCACAGCCTATGACGTCATCTAGGGAATGGAAACTGCTCTCCAGATCTTGGACCAACAAATCTGACGGAAAATCATTGTGCTGAGGCAGGATAAGAGTGTGTATTGTTGAGAGAATGATACGGGGTAAGTATTTCCCCGCATGCTCAGTATACTCTCTTCGTGCTCGGACGGCAAAATTCATATGGTGTATACATGAAAGGGGCAAGCCGCTTCATAGCTCAGCGCCACCTAAACGCTATCATGGGCATATGGACACAACTGGCTGCCTCTTAGGCTCTTTCACCATCGACATCAATTGTCCATGGAGTAAATGGCGCCCGTATCTGTCAAGTAGCCGCCAACATGGCCGAACTTTGCTGCTTCCAATTTCCGAGCGACTAGAACCAACCAGTCGCAGAATTTCTAATTCCAAGGCGAAACTTGTGCGGGCACGCAAGATCTCATCCAAACGGCTCTCCGGCACATCGTCCGGTGGAGTGCACTGGCGAGATTGGTCAAAAGGGACCGAGGATGTCGCGCAATATCCTGTACGAGCTAGAATACATACTTCCAGCATTCGCCACGAAATTTAATGAGACTGGTTTTCCCCCTGCGGCATTCACTGTCTTGGCAAAAGGAAGTTGGGAGCCAACGGCGTGCTGACAGGACTTGCAAATGTTCTTAGCATCGCTACGTCCAATAGTTACCGGCGCCACCACTCGGAGTGACTTGCAACAACGTATGCCATAACTTGGTAGGAATATTGTAGGCTACAGAAATAGTCAAATCAGGAGGTACAGCGTGATTCTTACCAAATCTCTTAGATGATTTACGGTGTCTTCCGTCCATGGTTGACCAAATGGGTGACTTTGAGCCGCTATAGTCCCGGCGATTCTTCTAAGAATCCAACAACCAGGCAGCATACACGTACATGTGCCAAATTCTGGTCTACGGCCCCGTGCAATATTCTAGTTCGCGATGAGATGTATTTTGTAGTACTTGGATGGCTTTGATGCGATTGGCGATCTTGTTGAATAGGACCAAAGAACGGTAAGTCGACGGAGGAAGCGGAAAGAGCGTCGCAATGACCCTCATATCTGGCTTCGCATCCTTGTCGCCGTGACAACATATGCTCTGGTGAGAGAGACTTGCGTAGAAACATGCCCCGCTAGCACTCGTAACTTCAAGCTCTCAACCCTTCCATGAGTGCCCCTTCCTCCCTCTTCCCAACAGCCTTGAACACCGATCCGTCACCACCAACATCCAGACCTTCCTCCGCTCTGATGTAAGCATCGTCGCTCCTGTCCAGGAGAATTTCAAGCTCTTCGCTTGTCATCAGCTTGCCAAGATTGGTCCCTCCAATATCAAACTTCTCGCCGTCACTGCGCCTCAAGAGTTTCTGCAACTCTTCTACCTCTTGCTCTTTCTCATTTCCCCTTGCTTTACCTTTATCATTTCGGACGCCACCTTTACGGATAACTAGCTTCTCCAGTCGTCGCTTCGCTTCGGCAGATTCGAGCAACTTTTGCTCCACAGTGTTGCGTGTCGCAAAGCGATAGACAATGACATTACGTGTTTGACCAATTCGATGAGCGCGGTCCATGGCTTGTAAATCCTGTTGTGGATTCCAGTCGCTGTCGAAGAGAATGACGGTATCGGCGGCTGTAAGATTGATACCTTGACCACCAGCACGAGTTGATAGTATGAAAATATTTGTGGCGTTCTTCGATGTGCTTGGTTTGTTGAATGCCAGAATCTGTTTTTGGCGGTCGCTTTGCGCGACGGAGCCGTCAATCCGAGCATAATTCCAAGATCTCAAGTCCAAGTAATGCCCCAGAAGATCAAGCATTGTGGTAAACTGGGAGAAGATGAGGACCTTATGTCCCCGATGGATCAGTTCCGGCAACAACGTGTCAAGCAACAACATCTTCCCAGATGTTGATACTAGTGTTTCATCCGGCTCAGTTTCACGTGCAAATGTTTCGACTCCCTCTGTCTCTGCCTTGAGGAATGGATTGAAGAAGTTGTATGGCGAGTTGCAACATAATCGAAGCTGCATTATGGGATTACCGAGCTTCTTCTGCATTAGCTGACGCTTTGCAATCTCGAATGTTGCCGTGCGGACACGCTCTTCCTTGGTCTCAGAGTCCAATTCCTCTTCCTGCTCTGATGATGTGCTCTCGGGGTAGTCCAGGCTTTCGAAATATTCGGAATCACTGACTTCTTCATAATTCCTCTTTGGCTTTGAACGACTACGGGAGGATGTGACCGATGCAGGTGTCCCTGCTCGCGATGTCTTTGAACTCTTGTTAGGTGTGCTAACACCGCTCAACGCTTTTCGTTTAAGACTTCCATGATGGCTGCAAACACTCATGGGTGTCCCGGCTCGGCTGACGAGCCCAACACTCAGTCTCTCAACAGCCTTTTCCTCGAGATACGCACGGCTTGTACCATCGAGGATAGCTTGGTACAACTCTCTTTGCATTGCAGTCAACGGTGCGTAAAGGACGTACTCGCGCTTCCTGGGCATTGCGTTCTCGACGTCAGTTTTTACTCGCCGCAGAAGGAAAGGCTTAAGTATAGCGTGGAGTGATTTCACGAGGTATTGCTGTCGTTCTTCAGAGAGTAGTTGTTCGTAGCTGGACTTATCTTTCAATCCTGAGAAGTCGAACCAGCTTTCAAATGTCGAAAGCTTGTCGAATACAGTAGGCAGCAAGAAGTGCAATAGAGACCACAGCTCTGTCAGGTTGTTCTGCAGTGGTGTACCAGTGATGAGGAGACGATTAGCGGACTGGAATTGCTGCAGCTCGCGAATTAGCCGACAGTCGAGATTCTTGATGCGGTGCCCTTCATCAATAATGATAAACTGCCAGCCAAAACTCGTCAAATACTTCCGGTCGTTCATACAAATCTCGTAACTAGTCACCATAATGGGGAACTGATCCGTCCCCGGATTTCTCAACTTTATTTTGCGAAGTCTTTCCCTCTCCTTCTTGTCGCCATGGTATAACATGACCGGCAGGTTCGGTGTCCATTTCTCGAATTCGGCGACCCAATTGCTCGTTGTACTGAGTGGAGCTGCGATCAAAAAGGGACCGTACGACTTGTTTTCCCACAAGTGTGCTAGCATGGCAATAGTTTGTATCGTTTTCCCCAAGCCCATCTCGTCGGCCAAAATGCCATTAATGCCATTCTCGTACAGGGACAGCATCCATTCAAGACCTTCCAGTTGGTACGAGCGCATGGTGCCACCGGTCACTAGTTTTGGTTGGCGGGCTGATTTGAGATCCTGTAAACCAATCTCGCCAGGCTTAACGTTGTCCTCGTCTGCAGCGTCTTCCCATGCTTCTGTCGTGTTGTTTTGATCAGCCTTTTTCTTGACATCTTCTTTCTTGAAGTAGCTAGATATCTTTGGTTCTGATTTCTTTGGCCGACCGCGGTTGTTCTTCTTTGGCGCTGTGCTCTTATCGTCCTGCTTCGGCTTGGAGGCTCCATTCACTGCGGACCTGCGTGTTACACACCGTTGTGACTCGGCTGCCACCTTTTCGGCGTTTTGCTCGCGCTTCGAGGTTTGGCCTTGGGTCTTTGCGTCTTGCGCCTTCTCCTCGTCTTCCTGCCGTTGCATCTGTGCAAGCATTACCGTTGCATATAGCTGAGCATCCTTGTCAGCATACGTTTCGATGGACATTTTGTGCCTCCAAGCACAAGATGGGGGCTGATGACGTTACTGACCTTGCTCTTGTTCATCAAGAACTCCAATTGTTGGAATTTCTTGTCCAACACATCCTTCCCGCTTTTCAGGTCCTCTTGCCTCTCTTTTTCCAACTGTGCATCTCGTTTCGCGTCATGTTTCTCCCGCTCTGCTCTCATACGCTCCTCTTCCTTTTGCATCGCGTCTGACGCGCTTCCATTACCCATGTTGGCTGGTTGAGGCGGTGAGAATTTAGGCGAAGAAGCGGCATAACCTGATGGCGGCAATCTTTCCGCACGCCGGAGGGGGGGATGTTTAATTGATCATAGAGTGAAATAGCGACGCGCTAAGGAAAACTCGTGTGCGTCATTACAGAACGCGACGCGTTGTGAAGCTTGCCAAGCACGCGTCATGGCGCCTATGTTAACTATTTTGGGTCCTTTGAATATGCCTAAGAAAGCAAGACGCATTGAACACGATGCTCACGTGATCCGCGCATGACCTGACCCTGAATTGTGTGCATCATGTTTGCAGCTACAATTTCACTCACACCTCCCCACACCTTCGACCCTACATGGACCCGCCTCAAGTACCCCATGACATCTCGCCAGCCATCATCATGCTTAACCATCCGTCCCGCCATCTTCCCCCGCGATAAACAACACGTTGCCACTTTGTTCCTTGCCTACGCGCACTCCCTTCCAATAGACCTCTCCTTCCAAAATTTCGCATCCGAACTGGCTGCTCTGCCAGGCCAATATGCCGCAGAGGAGCGTGGCGCCGTGTTTCTCGCACAAACAGACTCGTCCGTGATACTACTACCTCAACCCTCCGATGTCGAGCAACTGCATGTTAGGTCAGCCTCACGGACACGCGGCGTGGAGACTGTAGGTTGTGTGGCTGTCCGGCCGTTTACCTCGGGAGCATACTCTGTACTGCGTACATGCGAGCTGAAGCGTCTGTATCTTGCGCCCGCAGCCCGCGGCCGTGGCGCGGCAAAACTGCTCGTAGGCGCTGCGTTGCAGAAAGCGCGAGAGTTGGAGTATGAGGTAATGCTGCTTGATACGCTGGGCAGCATGACAGCGGCACGGAGACTGTACGAGGGCTTTGGATTTAGGGAGATTGAGAGTTATCACCAGAGTGTTGATGGGGTTGTTTTCTATCGGCTTGACTTGTGATGGATTGAGATGCTCGGCAAGAAGCAGTCCCAACCACGATTCTCGCTCTACAACAAGACTCAGAGCCATACTTATTCCTTCGGCCACATGAACAGCACGTTGCCCCCGGTGACGCCGTTGATTGGGTTTCCTTCGCCAGCCGTCGCATTCCCGACTACTTCATCGAACCCACAGCGCAGATAAAACGCATCATTGCCTGCGCTCGAAACAACACTTGCATGGACATTTTCCTTCCTGGCTCGGTTCAGTCCCCACGCCACCAGCTCACGGCCGATGCCTTTGCCTTGGTAGTCTGGGTGGGTGCCGCAAAGCGAGAGGTACCAATTGTTCGCCCGTGTCCCGGACCAGAGGTGCTCAGAGTAGGGCATCGATTCTTCCAGGGCGTTACGCTTCGTAGGATCTAGGGCCCGGTTAATTTTTTCAGGGAGAGGATGGAAAGCATCAGATCCTGCGTCGATTAAGTTGCGGGCTCCATCTTATCACAGGCGGCGTTGCGGAACAACTTCTTACCATAGTCCACCCACTCCTCCTTTGCCTTGAGGGCACCCTCATCGTCCCCCTGCCGCTGCCAGATCGCCACACCCGCAAGTTCCTCCTTTTCCTTTTCCTCTCTTGTAGCAACAATGATGAAATTGCCGCTTGTGGCAAAGTACTTGCGAATCGTCTCGTGCCAAAAGATTTGCACGTCGTCTGGGTACTGGTGACGGTAGGGATGTATGCAAGAGCCAAAAAGCCCCTCGTCG